>Ga0209291_1000714_pt1 | contig 31271 bp, 37 predicted proteins | sample GOMGulsemesocosm_FD_184633 | JGI IMG/M metagenome (GOLD analysis project Ga0209291, IMG submission 184633) | Methane-oxidizing microbial communities from mesocosms in the Gulf of Mexico - GOM9B Gulf of Mexico (SPAdes) (version 2) | ecosystem: Environmental > Aquatic > Marine > Cold seeps...
TTTCAAACTCAAATTTATTGGTGAAATAATGTAATTCTGCTAAATTCTTTAATGGGTATAAACGATAGCCTGATTGCGTATCGGTTAGCTTTACTCCTGTTTCAAAGGTATACCAGAAATTAGAAAAATTATTCCCGAAACTACTCTTTTTAGGAATCCCTTCCTGAGTCATATTTCTATCACCAATTAATAAGCTGTCAGGAGATTTTTCAATTTCTGTAATAAATACTTGTATGTCTTCAGGGTAATGTTGTCCATCAGAATCAATAGTTATAGCATAGCTATACCCTAATTTATGCGCTTTTTTAAAACCTTCTCTCAAAGCGACACCTTTTCCTCTGTTTTTAGGGAAATGAATTTGTTCTAATTCAGGGTAGGCTTTTAATATTTCTGAGGTACTATCTGTAGCCCCATCATTAACAATAATGATATTGTTGGTATATTGTAAAACACCATCAATAACACGATTTAGTGTACGCTCGTTATTGTATGTTGGAATCAACACACAAAGGTTTAAATTATTATTTTTTTTGCTAATTAAAACGGTATCCACTGAAGTTAAATGCTTGACTAATTATAAGTTCAAAAATACTTTTTTTTCTTCAGTTGTGAAGACTTTAGAGTGTAATATATATTCTTTAATATTCTTTTTCAATCTTGAAGATTTAACTGTTTCAAAATAACTTAAAATATAGCTTTTATCCTCATTTATTTTTCCTTTATACTTTAACAGTTTAGGAGTGTTTTCCTGAATTCCAAGTCGAATAAAACGCAGTTCAATACTTTTAGGAGATTTTTCTATGGCGTATTCAATCAAAGTTACTCCCTCTACAAAAAATTGCTTTTTTACTTTTATTTTTTTTGCATAGCGTCCTTTTAATGCAATACCAGCCCCTTTATATCCTACTAAAACAGTTTCACTAGTTTTAGTAATCCCAGACACTAATTTAATATAAGCAGGAAGCTTAGTACTATCCTTTGCCGCTTCCTTATAACCATTACGAATGGTATTCAAATCCAATGACTGAATAGGAATACACAAAAATGATATGATTATAATTATGGTTTTCAATATATATATAATTCTAATTAAAGCTATTTGAAATTAAACAACTTTATAATTAGTTGTCAATTTTAATGCCACAGTATCATCAAACTTCGATACGTTTTTTACTTTATAGCCCTCATCAGTTTTTGAAATATCCAATGTCAACACTAAATCAGGAGTAACTTCCGGATTTATAATTGCCATAAATTTAATATTACTTGATGATTGCATAAATAGTTTCTCCGAAACAATACCTTCCGTAAGTTCTTTAATTATTTGCATCATACACACTCCTGGTGTAACTGGGTTTCCAGGAAAATGTCCTTTAAAAACTTCGTGGTTTTTATTAATGGTAATGTTTGCTGTTGTTTTATTCTCAACAGTTTCCAGTGTGTTTACTTTGTAAAAATCTTTCAATAACATTAATCTTCTTTTTTAGAGAAATCAAATTTATAGGTTAATCCAACTTGATACAAGTTATTAAATTGGTTTTCCTCATTATATAATGGTTCTGATTCAAAATCATGCCAACTACCTGAAAATACATCTATAAATCCGCGTTTATATCTAGCTTCAATACCAATTCCGTTTTTAAATTCATAACCGAATCCCAAACCTATTGCCATATCCAAAAATGTAATATCATTTCCTTCGTTTCTGTTTGTAATACCAATAAGTGTATCATCCGTATCAAAGTCAAAACTTGGAGCTAATATAAAATGAAATCCTGAATTTTGAACAAAAAGTTTATTTGTTACAGTTATTGATATGTAATGTATGTCAACATCTTTATCTTCAGAGTTTATAGCTTTACCTCCTTGATTAGAATAATTTATTTCAGGCTGTAAAACATACATATCTGAAAATTTAAAGTGTCCAAAAACACCTAAGTAAACACCTGACTTAGTATCTAAATTTGCATTAGTAAGTTTTGAAATATTCCCCCCTGCTCTTAACCCTAAAGACTTTTGGGTTTGAGAGAAAGAAAGCCCAAAAAACCCAATAATTGTTATTATTGATAATAAATTTTTCATACTAAATAGATTTTAAATTTATCGATAGTTTAATATTATTATGCAATATCTTAATATTTTCAGCACTAGCGTCACTTATTTTCGAAAATAAAAATACTACTTTTTCTTTTCCATTATTTGTTCGAGCAATTTTATTTAGTATTCCTTTATTGAATAAGTAATAATATTTTTTACTAACTATTTTAGTTTCTAATAACTCGGAATTATTTTTTATAGATTTAGTAATTGTTTTTTCTTTTTCTCGTACCAAAACTCTGAAGTCTTTCTCTAGAATATTTAACAATATTTTTTTATCCATTTCATCTAAAATGTAATTCACTTTAAATTCATTATAATGAAATGAAAAATCAAATATTTTTGCGCCCATTTCTGTAGTAAAAACAACTCTATGATGATTCTCTTCTATTTTTTTTACAATAAATAAACCACCGAAAGATTTGTCGTAAAAAACTATATTAGCCTTGTACACATAATCTTTAGCGACATCAGAAAAATACGGATTGGTAATTACCTTGTCTGAAATCTCTAGTACTTCAAAATTATTTCGCTGCTGATATGAAGCACAACTCGCTAACAGGAATAGTAAACTAATGAGCAAATACCGCATCAGACAAAGGTGTGTTTATTATTCTGTTACTAAATACAATTCTAGTATAATCATCAGAGGGTTCTATCATTTTTATTTCAACTACATCACCTTGAATATTGAACTGAATATGAAAAGCTTTTATGTATTTTGAGATTTTCTTATTTAAAGGCGTAAAATGCACCTCACTAGTGGATTCTTGCTTAAAATAGGATATATCAAATTCTTTTTCGTCAAACATGTCACCCTTTACACTACTTACAATTAGCTTATTCAATTGTTTAAATAGCTTACTAGAACTTAAATTTACATCACTTTTTTTCCCTTCGTCATTAATATAAAGATTTTCATTTTTAAAAATTACAGAATATACAAATGGTTTTACATATTCCCATTTTACTAAATCTGGATTTTTAAATGCTAAATTTCCGCTAGTAACAATATCATTAGAAAGAAAATCAAGATGCTTGTATTGTACAAAATCACTTGAAATAGTATTCGTTTTTTCGGCTTGTGACTTTACTTTTTCTTTTAGAAGGGAAGCTTCCACATTGGTCATTTTAGTTTGCGCATGTATTGCACTAACCATAAACAATAGTAAATAAATAATTTTACGCATATGCTTTTATATTAAATAGAGTAGCTACAGTAACTGCCTCCATTTTGTTCTGTTTCAAAAACAACAATAATTGTTCCAAAATTTCAACTGATTTATCACTTGTGTCATGCAACAACACCACGTCTCCTTTGGTTAATCTTTTACTTATAGAATTGAGTATTGATTCTTTTGATTTTGAAGTCGTATCTAAGGTCCTTATACTCCATGCTATAGATTGCAGTCCTACATTTTTTAATGCTCGTTTTATACGCGGGTTTGTGACGCCGAATGGAGGTCTGAACAACTTCGCGTCCAACCCTGATATTTTTTTTATTAGCGTATTTGTTTGCTGTATCTCAAAAATTAAGTTTGAAGTTTTCATAAAACCTGTTCCATTGGAATGTGAATACGTATGATTACCAATCGTGTGCCCTTCATTTATAATTTGTCGGAAAAGTTCTGGATGCTCCTCTATGTTTTTTCCTATGCAAAAGAAACTTGCTTTTACATTGTATTCTCTTAGCAATTCTAAAACCTTAGGTGTAAATTCAGGATGAGGACCATCATCAAAAGTAATAGCTATTTGATTATTATCTATCTTATGATTCGCTATTAATGAATTTAAATGGTAGTTCCATCGGATGTGAAGTGAACCAATAGTAGTTATTATTAGCCATAATGCAATTACTATAACATAAAAGATAATTGACAGTGAAAACAATTGAATTAACACAAATGCTAGGACGGTAATTATATTTACAATTGTAAAATTTAACATTTACGAAGTAAAGTAAAACTATGGTTTTCTCCTCTGTATTGATTATATAATAATACCGTTTTAAATGAAGAAGGGTTTATTTCATTTAGCTTAGCAACTTTTGGCAGATGTTGAAATTTCAATATTTTTGAAGCCATCCAAAACCCAAAAGAAGATGCCGTATTAAATTCTCCACATAGGTGTTTGTAATACACTTGTTGCGTTTTTGAAAATATGCCACTTGATAACTCATTATAATAAGTATCAAAAGCTATATCTCCATTATTCCCCATAATTATCGAATCAACATCATTGACTGATAAATCATTTTTAGCTAAAAATTGTTGAGCTAGATCAGATACTGAATTTGTTAGTGAATTATACATTTTCACCCCAACAACTTCAGCGTAAGAGGATTCGTCCTTATGATTCCCTAACACAAAAAAATTAGCTCCTTCACCAAAGATAGCTCCTTCTGTATTCGAATCTAGTACTTCTAATGAATTTGATGATGTTGTTTTAACATGATTAACCAGTCGGTGTAATTTGGTAGTATGTTCTCCTATTTCATCAACACCACCAATTAATATATTTGTTGCCTCATTACAGTTTAGCATTAATTTGGCATCTAATAATGATGACTCAAATGAGTTACTTGAGTGTACATAGGTAAAGTTATACCCTTTACATTTTATTCCTAATGCAATTTGTCCACCTACTGTATTATGAGTAGATTGTATAAATGATGTTGGTGTTAAATATTGTTCGTCGTTATCAATAATTGAACTTGCAAATTTTTCAGAATCTCTCACACAGCCCATTCCCGTTCCAGTAATGATAGCATCTACATTTTTTAAACCAGCTTCTTCAAGTGCTAATTTTGAGGCAACAACTCCCATTTTTATTCCTTTGGCCATTCTTCTAGCAGCTGCAGGTGGTATATAGTCTTTGTAGTTAGGATTTACTACAGGTAATACTGTCTCGTTGTGAGATATGATTTCTTCTAAAAACTGTGTGTTATCAAATGTTTTTTGAGCCGAAATTGAACCAACACTATTTACATATACTTTTTCCATTACTGTGCTTTTGAAAAAATTACTGTTGAACAATTTCCTCCAAACCCTAATGAATTCGATAATACCGTTTGCAACTCTTTTTCTTTAAGAGTTGTTTGAGGAGTGATATCAAATTCTTTCATTTGAGTTTTAAAATTCAAATTTGGGTAAATCACATTGTTTTGCAATGCCAATATCGCATACACTGCTTCAATAGCTCCAGCTGCAGCTAATGTATGTCCAGTATATGCTTTTGTTGAGCTAAAATCAGGAACATCATTCCCGAATACACGCTGAATGGCTCTACCCTCGGATAAATCATTATTTCCAGTAGCAGTACCATGCGCATTAATATAGTCAATTTCTGAAGGTTTTAATCCAGCTACTTTTAATGCCTGTTCCATAGCTAAAGTTGCTCCATCACCATTTTCAGAAGATGCTGTTTGATGAAAAGCATCATTTGCATTCCCATACCCTTTCACGTATGCCAATACTTTTTTGTTTTCTGCTTTTACCACTTTATCAGATTCTAAAACCAAAAAAGCAGCAGCTTCTCCTAAATTCAAACCTTTTCTATTTTCATCAAAAGGAGTATTGTAGGTATCAGAAAGTATCATTAAGGTTTTAAAACCATTAATTGTAAACTTGGATAAGCAATCCTTACCTCCTACAACCACTCTATCCAACTCTCCTGACTTAATCAACCTGGCGCCAAGCATAATTGCATTAGCTGCTGATGAACAAGCGGTACTTATAGTAGTCACCAAACTTTGCTCTATCCCTAAATGTTCCGCAATTCGCTGAGTAGAATCTCCTGCATGATGGCTATCAATATATTTACGATGTGTTTTACTCTCTAGATAATCATAATAATATTGCTCAGTCATATCCATTCCTCCAACACTAGTTGACGAAATCAAACCTGTACTATATTTATTTACATCTTTAATCCCAGCATCTTCAATAGCCTGTTTGGCTGCTACTATTCCCAACATTGCTGTTCTGGAATAATTATTATCAGCAGACAAACCCAATTGCTCTTCAAATTCTTTATTTGTAAAGTCTATTTCACCAACCATAATAGCATCCTTATGAATGGTATCTATTTTAGAAATTTTAGAAATTCCTTTTCTACCTTCAATAAGTGCTTTATAGTTTTCTGAAACATTATTTCCTATTGCAGAAATAATCCCCATTCCAGTTATAGCTACTCCTTTACTCATAAATTTAATTTAAACAATGAACGATGTCATCAACAATTACTTTGTTCTATTAGCCGTAATATATTTAGCCATTACTTCTACTGACTCAAATATTGTTTTTCCTTCTTTAGGATCAGTTAATTTAATTCCGTAATCTTTATCTAACATTACAATCAACTCTAAAGCATCAATAGAATCTAATCCTAATCCGTCTCCAAATAAAGAATCGTTATCTCCTATTTCGGTAACAGAAATATCTTCTAAGTTCAATTGTTCTATAATGTTTTCTTTTAATTCTTGTTTTAATGCTTCCATCTTAATTGCTATATAATTTTATTATTTCTTCTGTATTGTGTTCTATTTTTCCCTTTGGAGAAACTAAATATAAAAATGCTTCATAAGTATCATCTCCATCATATTCAGTCCAACCACAAAGTACTTGGCCTGCTTTACCATCCGTTAACAAACTTGTAGCATATACCTCCAAATGTGCCGCGTTAAAGCTGTCAAATATAAAAAAACTATTTTCGGAATATAGTTTATGCTTAATACTTATTTCCCCAATGCAAATGTTTGGTAACGTATACACAAAAACTGCTGGACTTGGATAATAGTTTTCTTTATATTGAATTGATTCTTGGTGCTTTCTATCGGTATCTAAACTAGACGCTCTATTAGAAAACACCAAAGCAATATTATTCTCTTCTTCTACTGATAATTGCTCAGAGTTTAACACAATATCGCCTGCTAAAAAAGCAAGTTTACTTAAACTATCCATCTTAAAAAATTTTGGATATTTAGTTTCAGCAGCTTTATAAGCACCCTTAATAAATGACTTAAAATCAGGCTTGTTATCCGTATAAATTACTTTACCATTTAAAGAAACAGTATTGTTTTTTATATGAACATATGATTTTATGTAATGCTTCTGAGTCATTATTTTTTCTTACAAATAAATATAGTATGGTATTCACCTACATTAATATCTTCTTTAATCATTAAACCGGCTTTATCAACCAATTCAATCATGTCTTTTGCCGCATACATTTTACTATTACCATTAGCCATAACTGTAAAGTATAATGATGTAGCTTCTAAAATAAATTTAGCGTTATCAAACTTTTGTCTATCAGTATATGTTTCCATAATTAACAACTCTGCGTCATCACTCATTGATGCCACACAAGTAGAAAGTATTTTTATAATTTCTTCTTTAGAGAAACAATCTAAAAACTGACTCATCCATATTAATTCCGCTCCTTCTGGAATACTTGGGTTGTCAGACAACCAATCTATTTCATGACCAGTAACACGGTTTTCAAAACCATTATTCTTAACATTAGCCAACGCTTTTTTCAATTGCCCTGGCAAATCAACCATTTTAATATTTACATCATCAGCGAAGCCACAGGCAGCAACAGCAAATTTCCCTGTATTTGCTCCTACATCAAAAATCAACTTTGGATCACCTTTGAATACAGTTCTTAAAGCTTCTTGAAATACTCCATCAGAATAATGATGATCAAATTCAAACCAAGCTTGTTGTACTTCTGGAGTTAATTGTGACAATCCTTCATAAATTGTATCCCACTCACCTAATACTTTTAATCCTGATGGTTTTCCAGTTTTAATTGCTTCTGGCAAATGAAATAGTCCTTCGTAACAAACTTCATTCGTAAAGTTTAAATTAACATTTACCGTTTCGTTATAAGTCAAGAAATATCCTGTTTTAGTTAACTCAAAACCACCTACTTCATTTTTCACTACAACATTAGAGCTTTCTGCTATTTCTAACAATACCCCTACACCGTATTCACTAATTGATAATTCTGAAGCTATTTCTTTTATTGAGATTCCTCCTTTTTTTCTTTTTGAAAATATTAAATCAAAAACCCCTAATTTTCTTAAGGATACTACTGCTTGAAATAGAAAAGGTCCTAAAGCAATTTTTTGTGCTTCTTGAATTGCGTCTATAGCTTTCATTGGTTGAGTTGACATATTTATATATTAGTTTTTTGTATTGTTTTAAATAATATTGCTGTGTTGCATCCTCCAAATCCAGAGGCCGTTTTTAAAAAAGTATTTAGTTGTTTAGATGTTGTTTGCTCTATTACATTTATTGGTTGAGAAACTCCCATTTCCTCAAAACCTAATGAAGCATATAACGTGTTGTTTTTTAAGGAATGCATCCCTACAATAGTTTCTAATAATCCTGAAGCACCCAATGTATGTCCAAAATATCCTTTTAAACTATTCACTGGAGTACTACCTAAATTATGGCGATTGAAAGCTATTGCTTCCATTTCATCATTATAATTTGTTGCTGTTCCGTGTGCTGAAATATAATCAATAGCATCAGAGTTTACATCAGCTTGCTGCAATGCAGAAGCAATACTTCTGTACAAACCTTCTCCAGTACGCGATGGACCTGAAATATGATTTGCATCATTACAAGATCCCTCTCCTAATATTTCTACAGACTCTTCATTTAACAGCTCTGAATCAGATGTTACCAATACACTTGCCGCTACTTCTCCTATATTTATACCTTTTCTATTTTTACTATAAGGCTTACATGGTGCATCGCTCATCGCTTGAAAAGAATTAAATCCAGATAAAATAAATTCAGTTACCACATCACCACTTGTTATAAAAACATGATCATAAGTTCCTTGACGGATATATCTTTTTGCTACTGCTACTGCTAAAATTCCCGAAACGCATGCATTAGAAACAACTATAGCTTCATTTTTAAAATTAAAAAAATCTCCTACTGATTTACCCAACTCACTTAAATAAGACCTTTCTCTCTGAAAAGAATTCTTCTCATCTAAAACATCAATATTTCCTTTTGTTGTAGAGATTAACAAACCTACTCTATCAGTAATTTCAACACCTGAAGCAGTTATACAGTCGTTCAATGATGTAATCATCATTTGCTCTAAACGAGTATATGCTTTAGTGGGATTTAATTTATCAAATTCTTTTTGAAGAATATCCGTATTAATTAATGAAGAATAAAATGGCTGAGGAAATAATGTTTCATCATTTACCAATACCAGTCCAGATACTTCATTATGTATATTTTCAACCACAGAGCTACTATCAAAGCCTAGTGATGAAATAATATTATTATATGATAAGTAAACTTTACTCATTTATCAATCCAACTTTTTGTTTCCAGTCCGCAAAAAAACTAGGAATAGTTAATGATAATTCTCCTTGATCTTCAACAAAAACCTGAACAGTTTCACCTGTACAAACCAATTGATTTTCTTGATTATAAATTTCATATCTGAATATCATTTTCGCTGCAGGACAGTCAACATAATATGTCTTAATTGTTGCAATATCACCATAACGTAATGGTGCTTTATGTTCACAACTCGATTTTATAATAGGTGTCGTAAATCCTTGTCCTTTCTGATCTAAATATGATATTCCATGATGCCTTCCGAAAGCCTCTCTTCCATCTTCAAAATATTGTATATAGTTCCCATGCCACACAATCCCTAATGGATCGGTTTCTGTGAAGCGCACACGCACATCACTAACAAAAGCTATTTCGTTTGCATTATACTGCGTTTTTCTTCTCATTATATACAATTGAAATTATTGTTGTTGCTATAAAAAACAAAAACAAAGTTGTTATTTCTGGTACAATCTCTATAAAACTTGAATTTCTCAAAAACACATCATAATATGCATTTAACCCCCAATTCATTGGTGAGAAATTTGATAATACTTGCATCATTTTTGGCATTACAAATACCGGTACCCAAACACCTCCCATAGCCGCTAAAATAACTACAAAAGTAGCACCAAACGGAGCAGATTGCTCTTGAGTTTTAGCCACAGTTCCTAATAATAACCCTAGACCTATTGCTGCTAAACCTGAAAAAATAGTGACTACAAATAATAAGCCTATTCTTCCTGAAATATCTAATACAGGCAAACCTAATGATGGAAATAAATAAACCCCAATAAGTAACATCAATACAAATTGAATAATACATACTAATAGATAAACTACTGTTTTACCACCTAGGACCGTAGCATAAGAAACAGGGTTTGTACGTAAGCGTACAAATGTTCCTTGGCTTTTTTCTTTTACTATATTAATTGATAATGGCACTATAATAAAGAAAATAGCAAACAATGTCCAGGCAGGAACATTATGCTGAACCGAATTAGGAATCAACTCTTTATCACCTGCTGATTTAGGCATTATTTCTTTAAATGAAATAAAACTATCGGTATCAAAAACAACTCCTGACTCATCATCAGAAATTTGCTCTTGAAATGCTTTATAAATAGACTCTGTTTCTATTTTAGAAACCATTTTATCAATCCCATTTTTCACAGAACTTCTAAATGTTAGCTGTGTAGCAGGGTCAAAATATAAATTAACTTCCTTTTTAGCTATCTCAATTTTTTCAGGTGCTTCTGTACTTTCATCTTCTAAACCAAATTCAGCTAAAATTCCTTCTACGTTCTGAGTTATTTTTTTATTTAAATCAGAGGATAAATTTTCTGGTATTACAATAGCCAACTGAAAGTCGCCTTTAAACACCAATTCTTTGGCTGTACTTTCTTTATCTTTTAGAATTACCTCAAAAGAATTAGACTCCTGTAAGCCTTTAAAAATAGTTTCAGAAATAGCTCCTTTATCATTATCAACTAATAAAATAGGGATTTTTGATTCTACAACAGTTTTAAATGTACTGTCTTGTATTAATGTTATTGTAACAATTAATACTAAAGGCATTATGAATAATATTGCAATACCACCGACATCACGCGTTAGCAACAAAAACTCTTTATATGTAGAAGCCCATAGTTTATGCATGATCTCTAAGTCCTTTACCAGTTAATGCTATAAAGACATCTTCTAAATTATTTGCCTTAGGCTGATTTTCAATTAAATCTTTTGGCTTTCCTTCAATCATAATTTTACCATGATCAATAATTGCTACGTTTGTACAAAAAAGTTCTGCTTCATTTAAATGATGAGAAGTATAAATTATTGTTGTTCCGTTATTATTTAATTCTTGTAAATGCTGAATAATTACATTTTTTGACTGTACATCAACCCCAACAGTTGGTTCGTCTAAAAACAAGACTTTTGGCTCGTGTAAAATACTAGCAATTAAATTTACTCTACGTTTCATTCCTCCAGAAAATGTATCTATTTTCTTATGAGCAAAATCACTTAAACCTAATTTCGTTAATGCTTTAGTTATTTTATCTTTTAATACAACTCCTTTTAATCCATACATAGCCCCGAAATACATCAAGTTTTCATATGCGGTTAATGAATTATATAAAGCATATTCCTGAGGAACAATTCCTATTAATTTTTTCAATTGATTTTTATGTTCTTTATAATTCAAGCCATTAATAGTAAACTGACCTGATGTTGGTTTTATTAAAGAACATAGCATTGAAATTAATGTTGTTTTACCTGCCCCATTAGGTCCTAATAAGCCAAATATCTCCCCTTCAACAACTGACAAATCAAGATTAGACACAGAATAACTTTCTGCACCTTTATATTTCTTTGATATTTGTTGAATTTCAATCATTAATTAAACTGCTTTTTTAAGTAATTTAAAAAATACTTCCTCTTTATCTGCTATAACTTCTAATTGAGTAGCTATATTATTATAGCCATCACTTTTTGAACTTCTATTTTTATATATCCTAGAAGCATCTAATGCAAAATCACGCCATAAATCACCAATTTCTGTCATTTCTTTTGACATACTTGCTAATTTTTCATTCTTTAAAACAATACTTGCTTCTTGTAAAAAAGCAGCAAAAATATAGCGGAATCCTCCACCACCTGTACCTATTTCTTCTTGCATTCTTACGATTTGACCTAAGTAATGATTAGCGATTTTAACTCCTTTTTTCTTCGGCCACTTTCTAATTTGTTTTGCAACCAATCTTATTCCTTTAACACCTACAATTGGTACTGGTGCTAACATATCTTTACATGTATTCTTAATTCCCTTTACAATAGCTTTATCTAACTGTAATTCTTTAGGGAAATCAATTGGGTAATACATATGCCCTTTTGGTGCTAAAGCTCCTTTTGCAAAACGAACTTTTTCTAATTCATCCTCAGTAAGTGTAGTAACCGTTTCCATTACAGGGTCACTAACTAAATAGTTACCATTCTCTTTTCCGTACACCACTAAATTGTGCGCATTAAAATGAAAGCGATACTCGTCTGGAAAGTATGTTAAATTGTATACTCCAACTTGTAACCCTACCGGGTTGTTATTTTCTAAATTTTCATCCAAACGAGCTTTTGCTTGTTTAGGGTTACTAAATTTTTCTCTTTTAATTTTTATTCCTACACGTTTTGCAAAACGGTTAAATATAAAACCAGGCATTGATCTATATGTAAAAGCAGGTGCATGATTCACTTTTATAAACGGCAAATAACAAAACAACAAACCTGAACCTATACCAAATACCATTGGCTCACTAACCTCAAAGCCGTTAAACTTCATCAAGTTAGAAACTACACCGTTTTCACAATGAGCAGATTGATGGTGTGCAAAATTAATTTCCATAATTGATGTTTTTTAATTGTTCTATGGTAATTTCAAAAACATCAGCATATTTTTGTAATATTTTATTCGATAGCTTCGTAAATCTATTTGAGTTAAAATGTCGTTTAACTCGCCATTGCCACATCCCTACATAACTAGCTAAAATTGGCAAATCCATTTTTGCTAATTCCATATAATACTCTATCGGGCTAGCTTGGTTAGATTCTACTTTTCCTTTTGCTATAGCTACACGCTCATTGATATCCTTCATTGCATTATCAAGTGCAATAGTTTTAGGTTCCCATCCAGTACTTTTTTCAGTAGTATACTCCCCTTTTTCATTTACTGCATAACAAAGCTCTTTAAAGCCACTTGACTTTAAATTACTCTTATCCTGAGGAACATCTTTTTTTTTCATATCTTTATTTTACCTCCTGAATAAATAAATTCATTTCACAGGAAGCTATTTCCTTATCAGCTAAATAAGTAACACACTCTAGTGTACTTATACTATATGCTTCAGAATCAAATCTAGATTTTAAGCTAGCTTTCGTAATTATTGTGTCTTTTTTTTTAGGAACATCAATAATTGAAACTTTTTTAATTGCGCTTATAAACCCTATTAATTTTGTTCCTTCTCCTTCAATATCATCATCATCAAAATAGCTTTTACCTACAATTGAAGAACAGGTTTGTGCTGCGTTTTCTATTAATCCTACTTCATTAAAAAAATTATTCTCAAGAAGAATACAATCTGCTTTAATTTTAAACGAAGTAACTACAGATTCTTCCGAAAGCTCCAATACCTTATCTACCAACAAGAAAGGTTCCCTATGAGGCAAGAAGTTTTTAATATCTATGGCTTCCAAGTCAATCATTAACTAGCTATAACTGTTTTCATTTCTGAAGAAGCTATTTCTTCATTTTTTGAGTTAAACACTTGTATACTGACCATTGTAACTCCCATAAATTCATGTAAAATAGTAGCCTTTGTAGTTATCACCTCATTTAATATTGGTAATACTTTTATTGTTACTTTTTTAACTGAACCTATATATCCAGTTGGTGCTTGTTCTCCTTTTCTGAAAAAATCATATCCTGTATGTAGCGCAACAGTTTGTGCCATATTTTCAATAATTCCAGACTCCGAAAATACTGATCCGTTATAAAAAATATTTGAATCTTCAATTTTATATGATGATACCACCTCTGATTCATCAAATGAAACTAAAGTTCCTACCATTACAAATGGAAACTTTTGTGGTATTAAACTTCTTATATCAGTAATTGGATTTTCTATTATATTCATTTAGCAAACAGTTAGATGAGCATATGAATAAGAAAAACGTCCACTTTCCGGAACAGACAATACAATTTTTTGTCCTTTTTTTAATTTACCTGAATTAAATAATTCTTCTAACATTAAGTATATTGAAGCTGAACCAACATTCCCTACTTTGTTTAAATTTGTAAACCAGCTGTCTTCAGGAATATACAACCCATCTTCATCGCTCACTAATTGCTTCAATTTACCCTCAAAGTAATATGATGAAATATGTGGTAGGAAATAATCAATATCTGATGAATCTTTTTGATGCTTTTCAAAAGCAATTTTAATACTCTCTATTCCTTTTACTAGTATATTTTCATCTAATATTTTAACATCTTGTTTCAATGAAAATATGGATTCCTTTAACCAAGTATCAGTTTTGTAATCACTCCATGGTTTAATACTTCCATTTTCTTGCTTTTCACCACCTGCATACATACACGTTTCTATCTCGTGTGCATACGAATATGATTCTATCCAATCAATACGCAGCGATATTTTATTTGAGTTAGGCTTATTTTCTAATAATACTGCTCCAGCACCATCAGATAACATCCAACGCAAAAAATCTTTTTTAAATGCAATTATAGGTTGCTCTTCTAAGACAACAGCATTTTCTATTTCATTATTAAATTTATCTGCTACCATCCAGCTAGAAACTTTTTCTGATCCTGAACAAATAGCATTATCAGAATTACCCGATAAAACAGACATAAACCCAAACTTTAAAGAACTCATTCCTGCACAACAAACACCAGAAGCTGAATTCAACTCCATGTTTTTATTTGCCAATTCTCCATGTACCATAACTGCATGAGATGGTAACATTTGATCAGGAGTAGATGTTCCACACGATAATACTTCTACTTCATTTTTGGTAAACGAGTCATCAAACAAACCTTCAATTGCATTTTTTGCTAATTCTGCATTAGAATGAGTTGGTTCACCATTTGTATTTAATGCGTAGTATCTATTTTTTATCCCGTTATTTCTCAAGACAATTCTTCTTGCCTTTGAAGGAACGCCACCTATTTGACCTAATATCCCTTCCATTTCTTCATTGGAAATTGGGTTATTGGGCAAATATTTTGCAATTCTGTTTATATATACTTTAGATAGACTCCCCATATTACTTTAATTCAATTGATGAATAGTATTTTTTGTCCCTATTAATTTTCTTTAAAAATGGTATGTAAGTCAACAAAAATAAGATAAAAACTATTGGTGCGACAATCCAAATAGCAAATAATAAATAAAAATTAAAAAGCTTTAACCAAAGCTGACGTTTAGGGCTTTCTGCTCCACCTTTAGCATTAATTAATTTTGCCCATTTACCAAACAATATATTTGCTCTTTTATCAACTAACACAAGAAAAGGTTTTATCCTAACAGCGTCAATTTTTAAAAGTTTACTTTGTAAGTCGGTATAGTTTTCATCAGCCAAACTTTCTGAAATAACACCTCCAAATACACCAGACTCATTAATATCCTTTTGCGACACTCCTGGTTTTGGAAAAATTCCTAAATACTTCTTTTTAACACCTGTAAACATCCAATGTACAATAGTGATCACACTAATATGATTAATATGCCTATCGACCAACGCAATATTACCTACTAATTTTGCATCACAATCCTTAAGTAAACGTTTTACTTTTTCTTGAGCCATAATCCACATATTCCTACAACCTATAACCGTAACAACAGGGGTGTTTTTAAATAATATTTTTACTTCGTGAGATTTTAATAATGAATTTATTGGTATAGACGGACTCAAATACCACACCTGATATCCAAGAATTATTAAATCATATTTTTTATTTAGTATCTCTGTTGGAATAGGCTTTAATTCACTTGTTTTTTGCAAGAATGATTCAGGAAACGCATCAAAAAAAGCTGGCTTGCTCCATGGAAATGGAAATTCTTTTTCTAACTCTACTTTATAGTAATCCACAGTTGCCTCTCCTTCACTTATAGGCAGAGCGATATTATTAACTATTTCAGTTAATTGTCCAGATTGCGAGTAATGTATTACTAAAACTTTTTTCACTTCTTTTTATCTATATTCCAAAAGTCAAAATAATTAAACCATTGGTAAGGATATTTTTTAAGAATCCATTCAACACTTTTTGTGTATTGACTTAATAAATCTTGTGCATTTCTATTTTTAAACTCCGCTTTACGAGTATATAAATGATAATGTGTTGATGTTTCTTTCATAACATACACAAATACTACTGGCACTTTTAATCGAGAACCTAAAAGAAATGGGCCGGCTGGAAATTCAGCTTGTGCGCCCAATAAATCAGCCGAAAGCGTCTTTGTCCCTTCAAAATAACGATCACCTGTAAAACAGATTAATTCATTGTTGCTTAACGCATTATTGATATTGAAAATATGTGACATATCATCTTTAACAATAATAAATTTTATATTTGATTTTGCAGATATAGCATCTAACTGTTGCTTTATTGCCTTATGCTCATTATCTGTAGTAACTAAATTAATTTGAGAAAACTCATCGATTTCACTTAAAAAGAATTCCGCAATTTCAAAATTACCTACATGAGCACTTATTAAAATCCCTCCTTTTTTTTCTTTTAATAAATCAAATAAAATTTCCTCCCCATCAAATTCATAAGTAAACTGATTTCTTTGCCCTAATAAAATAGCATACTTATCAATTATCGTTTGTCCAAAAACAAAATTGTTTTTATAAACTTTAAAATAACTTTGAAGTTTTGTAAACCCTAATCGATTTCGAAAATACAGGACACCAGAACGTGTTCCTTCTTTAGAAAAAAGAAGATAATAAAAAGCTACAAAAAAGAGTATGAAATAGGCAAACTTGACGCCTACATTTTTTATAAAAAATATAAAAATCTGATAACCTAGTGGCGTACCTTTAGATTTACCACTCCATTTAGCCATTAATTTTTTCAGCTAATAAGTCATAAAAACTCTGAAGTGTATCTACACTTTTAAAATCTTCAGCAACTAATTTTACTGAAAAACATGATTCAATAGCAACTACTAAATCTACATAATCTAGACTATCTAACTCCAAAGCATCACGTAACACAGCATCTGGAGACAACGCTTCCTCTTCTACTTCAAATTCATCAACGAAAATTAAATTTGCCTTTTCAATTATTTCTTCTATCCCCATGTTTTTCTTTATATTTTTTTAACTACTAATGCCGAATTTGTACCTCCAAAACCGAAGGAATTCGACAAAAATACATCAATTTTTTTATTTACTGTTTCTTTAGCTAAATTTAGCTTTACAGCATCTTCGTCAAGTTCTGTAATATTTATATTAGGTGCCACAAATGAGTTTTGCATCATTAACACGGAATACACAACTTCACTTGCTCCTGCCATCCAACACTCATGGCCTGTCATTGACTTTGTCGAACTCACTAAAGGTCCATTTTCACCAAAGACTTCAAAAATAGCTTTCGCCTCATTGGCATCACCAACTGGCGTAGATGTGGCATGAGCATTTACATAATCAACCTCTGAAGGCTTTACACCAGCCTGATCTAACGCTTTACGCATTGCTTTTGCTGGCCCATCAACATTTGGAGTAGATATATGCCCGCCATTTGAAGAAAACCCATAACCTACTAATTCTGCAAGTATAGGCGCTCCTCTTTCTATAGCCGATTCATAACTTTCCAATATTAATGTTGCCGCACCACCACTTGGGATTAAACCGTCTCGATTTTTATCAAATGGTCTTGATGCTTGAGTTGGATTTTCCTCATTTGGAGAAAACACTCCTAAACCATCAAAACTAGCCGTGGCATATTTATTAATTTCCTGAGCTCCTCCACAAATAACAGCATCTTGTAATCCATTTTTTATCATCATATACCCAACACCTAAGGAATGTGAACCACTAGCACATGCAGCACTAATAGTAAAATTAACACCTTTAAGTTTAAATATTGTTGACAAATTCATGGTTACCGTAGAATTCATCGCTTTAAATATTGCACCCGAGCCAACTAATGCCGTATCCTTTTTTTCTCTGATAATATCTGTAGATTCAACTACAGCCTTAGCAGTACTATCATTACCGTATAAAATACCTACGTCAATTTTATCTAAAAACGCCTCGTCAATTTTTGCATTATTCAATGCTTCTTTAGTAGCTACATATGCAAACAAAGATTCATCATCCATAGAAACTCGTTGTCTTCTAGACAATTCTTTCTTTAGGTTAGGAACTTCAACCATCCCAGTTAAACCAGAACGATATCCAAAATCCTTTCTTTCTTGATCAAAGATAATACCCGATTTTCCTTGATACAACGATTCTTTTACTTCTTGCAGGTTTTTACCAATGCAAGAATAAATCCCCATTCCTGTTATAACTACTCTTGTACTCACTTATGAATAAATTCCACCGTTAATATTGATAATTTCTCCGGTAATATACGAAGCTTTTTTAGATACTAAAAAAGCAACTAAATCAGCAACCTCATCCGCTTCACCAAATCGATTAGCCGGTATCATTCCTTTTAACTCTTTTTCATCTAAGTCCGCAGTCATATCTGACCTTATAAAACCAGGCGCTACCGCATTAACTGTAATTTTCCGTTTAGCAACTTCTTGTGCTAAAGCTTTTGTAGCAGCAACTACTGCTCCTTTAGCTGCGGAATAATTTGTTTGACCAGCAGTCCCCTTTACTCCAGAAACAGACACCAAATTCACTATTCTTCCGTATTTATTGCGCAATAATTTTTGAATTAAATGATTAGTAACATTATAGAAACCATTCAATGATGTATTAATTACATCATGCCAATCCTTTGGAGGCATCCACATAAACAAGCCATCTCTAGTTATTCCAGCGTTATTAACAATCACCTCTACAATTGCATCAGGATTATTTTCCATCCACTTATCTAGTGTTGTAGTAACAGCTTCCGCATCTGCAACATTAAATTGCAACAATTCACCAGTATTTCCATTTGCCTCAACTATTGCTAAAGTTTCTTTAGCAGCTGTTTCATTTGACTGGTAATTAATTAATATATGATAATCAGATTCCTGAGATATCTTATCGCATATTGCACGACCTATACCTCTTGACCCTCCTGTTATTAATGCACATTTCATTATTTAAAATCTTCTAAATTAACAAACCAAGTATTATTTAACAACTCGCCTTTAGTATTGATAAAACCCCATTTCTTTTTATACTTTACCCTAGCTAAACCGTTTATAAAACCTTTTTCTACATTCTTTTTAAACAAACTCATTCCCCCAGTTGTAATCACGTATTTCTGCTCGATTACCTGGTCTCCTTTTTTATTTACAAAACCCCATAGTTTTGCTGACTTAACTGGTGCTAAGCCATCATTACTAAACACTTCAGCATCTCTATACTCCAAAGGAATAACCACCTCGCCTGTTTTGCTTACATAACCCCATTTTTTATCTTTACAAACAGGTGCTAAACCATTTTTGAAACCTCTAACTTTATCATAAGTAGGCTCAACAACCCAGTTACCCTCTAAATCTATAAAACCTATTTTATCATCCTTTTTAGCATAGGTAATTGAACTATTCGTTGAGAAACTCCAAATTTTTTGAACTCCAGAAATAGCTTTAAATTTGCCCGAAACAAGCAATCCGTTAAGTTCACCTTTTTTAGCTATAATATTCCCATTATAAACATTACTAATCTTATCATACTCAGGCTTAACAAAGTAATTACCTTTAGTATCTATCAAGCCCCAATTTTCATTTTCGAGAACTTTCGCATAACCATTTTGAAATTTTTTAATTTTTGAGAACTTCGGAATTATAACAACTTTCCCAGAAGCATCAATTAACCCTATTTTATCACCTTGTTTAACAAATGCAACACCGTTATTAAAGTCATAAATTTTATCGGTAGTTACTCCTGTTAAAACCTCTTCTCCTTTAGTATTCACATAAAACCATCTTTTATCTTTCAACACAACAGCAATACCAGAATCAAAATTTTTAGCCTTATTAAAGGTAGGTTCAATAACCCATTCTCCTTTTCTATTTATAAAACCAACTTTTTTACCCTCTAAAGCTATTGCAAAATCTCCAGAGAAACTTTTTGCTACTTTAAATTTAGGTTGAATATGCCATTCACCAGTTTTAGTAATATAACCAAACTTACCATCTTTGTTAGCCAAAGCCAACTCTTGTGCATTTACAGTAAAAACTGTAAAAAGGACAAATAATAAAACTAACTTTTTCATATTATACTTTTGCTTTTGATTCGGCATTAAACACTACTTTCAAACACACCGTAAATTAAAAATTTACTTGTGAACTCACAATAACGTATTAATCTTCCGAATTAATTAAAAATTCTTTTACCTCATTGATAAAAGGGTACATGATTAAGTCTTCTTTAAACGGGGGTACTATAGCTCTGATTTCGTCATACAGCTTTTTGGTTGCTGTAGAAACTTTATCAGAAAAACCAAGCAATTCAATAGCTTGAACAATTGTAATAATTTCAATAGATAACACTTCAAAAGTATTCTCTATAACCTTTTTTGTTATTAATGCTGAATTAGTTCCCATACTAACAATATCTTGATTATCATTGTTATTAGGAATACTATGCACATACATAGGGTTTGACAACATTTGGTTTTCTGCTGTTGTAGAAGTAGCAGTAAACTGTGCTCCTTGCATACCAAAATTCAACCCTAATTTCCCTAAATTTACAAAAGGCGTTAGCTTATCGTTCAATTTAGAGTTTAATAAATAATTTAATTGTCTTTCTGCTAACATAGAAAGTTTAGCGACAACTAACTTTAATTTATCCATTTCTAAGGAAATGTAATCACCATGGAAATTCCCTCCGTGATACACATGCTTTTTCTCAACATTAATAATAGGATTATCATTTGCTGAGTTAACCTCTTCAATTAATATTTTTGATACATTTTGAACCGTATCATACACTGGACCTAATATTTGAGGCACACAACGCAAAGAGTAATACTCTTGTACTTTTTCTTTAAACACAGTTTCTGTATTGTTACCAGAATACAAATGCTCATCTCTATTTCTAACCAAAGTACTATCAGCTAAATGCTCACGCATTAATCGAGCAATTTCTATTTGCCCAACATGCCTTTTAGAACTATTTAATTCAACAGATAAATGATCATCATAAGCCTCTACAATTTCATTAATTGCAGAAGAACATTTAATAGACCAACTCAATAAACGCTTTGCATAAATTGTGTTTACAATTCCAATACCTGTCATTACAGAAGTACCATTCATTAAACCAAGACCTTCTCTTAACTTAACTTTGATAGGCTCTAAACCTAGCTCATTAAACACATCTTCCGTTGTTCTTCGTTTTCCTTTATAAAACACTTCTCCTTCACCAATCAGCACTAAAGCTAAATGTGCTAACTGAACCAAATCACCACTTGCTCCAACTCCACCATGTTCAAATATTAACGGAGTAACATCTTGATTTAATAATTCACGCATTAACTTCACTACAGAAGAATGGATACCTGAATTCCCTAATCCTAAGGTATTTAACCTTGCTAACATTGCTGCCTTAACATACTTTTTGGTAAGCGGATTACTTGTTCCTGATGAATGACTTCTTATTAAATTATACTGTAATTGAATTGTATCTTTTTCATCAATTTTATATTGTGCCATTGGCCCGAAACCAGTGTTAACACCATAAATTACTTTATTTGCAGAAAACTCTTTTAAAAAGTCAAAACTATTTTCAACTCTCTCTAAGAATTTTGGATCTAACTCTACTTTACTTTCCTTAAATACAATATTATAAAAATCTTCTAAACTAAGATCTTCTTTTACTGTTATCTTCATAGATAAATATTAGGCATTATTTTCTTTATTAGATGAAAATAATTTGGTTAACTTTGAATGCAAATTTAAAATTTTGTTATAAAAAAACCTATATAAATATGAATAAAGAATCTGTTGATGTTTTAATAATTGGAGCTGGGCCATCTGGCTGTATTGCTGCCTCATATTTAAACAACAATAACATCAAGGTTAAGGTTATTGAAAAATCAATTTTTCCGAGATTTGTTATAGGTGAAAGTCTTATTCCACGCTGTATGGATCATTTTGAAGAAGCAGGACTACTAGATTGCCTGAAAGAAATGAATTTTGAAAAAAAACGAGGAGCAAGATTTATTAGAGATCATCAGGTTTGTAACTTTGACTTTAGCAAAAAGTTTACTGAAGGCTGGGATTGGACATGGCAAGTACCAAGAGCCGATTTTGACAATGCTTTAGCTCAAGAAATTATCAAAAACGGAGTTGACGTTGAGTTTGGATCAGAAGTGACTAATGTCAATTTTAACAACAACACATCTACTACAAGCGTAAAGGACAAAAATGGAGATTTAAGAGAAATAGAAGCTAAATTTATCATTGACTCTAGCGGATACGGTAGAGTACTCCCTAGAATCCTAGGTCTTGAAAAACCTTCAGAAATCCCTAAAAACTCTTCAGTTTTTACACATGTAGAAGACATTAAAAGACCAAAAGGAAAAGAAGGCACTATAATTACATTTGACATCGTAAGTCAAAAAGTATGGTTATGGGTTATTCCTTTTTCTAACGGAAAAACAAGCATAGGATACGTAGGACCAACTGAACTTATTGAGTCATATGGAGAGAACACCAGCGAAGCATTAAATCAAATGATGAAACTTTCAAAACACTATTCTAGTCGTTTTGAAAATGTTGATTACCTATTTGAACCTATAAAAATAAAGAACTTCGCAAAATCAGTAACTCAATTATACGGTAAAGGATATGCCTTAACTGGAAATAGTGCTGAATTTTTAGATCCAGTATTTTCTTCTGGAGTTTCTTTCGCTACAGAATCTGCTATTCTAGCAGCCAAACTAGCCATCAAAGAACTCAACAACGAAAATGTTGATTGGGAAAAAGATTACTCCGGATACATAAAAAGTGGCGTAGATGTTTTTGCCACCTATGTTAAAGAATGGTATACCGGAAATTTACAAACATTATTTTTTCACCAACCAGAAAACCCCGAAGTAAAAGAAAAAATATGCGCAGTATTAGCAGGCTATGTATGGGATAAAGAAAATACATTCGTTAAAAAACACGACAGAGCAGTTAAATCAATGGCATATTTGATTGACATGGAAAAAGAAAAATAGCTAACTTTTCTTTTTAAATATAACGCATAAAAAAAGCTTCACAATGTGAAGCTTTTTTTATGCGTTATATTTAAGCAACCTACTTTTTTAATTTAGCAGTTAACTCTAAAGACAAAGAAGAACGCTCAAACTTAATTTTACCAGCACCTGTTTCTACAACACAGGTATTATCAGTATCATTTAGTTCAACAATTTTACCATGCATTCCGCTTTTGGTAATTACTTTATCTCCTTTTTTAATTTCCTTAGAAAAATTAAGCTCTTGCTTTTGCTTTTTCATTTGCGGTCTTAAAAAGAAAAAATATATCACCACAAACATTAAAATGTATGGTGAAAACTGACCGACAGTACCTAATAAATCTTCCATTATAATATTATAATTATTTTGTAGGAACTACAACAGGTTGATTAATAACTCTTGGCTTAGCAGGAACTGCTCCAACAGGAACCTCTACCATTGCCTTAATTTTAACTGTTTCTTTACCTTTTTCAGTATTTGCCGTAATAGTAACCGTTTGTTGTGTTAAATTTTTCTTCCCTCTTGAATTGAACTTTACAGAAAATTTCCCTGATGCACCTGGAGCAATAGCTTCTCTTGGCCAATCATTTGGAACCGTACACCCACAACTACCTTTAATACCAACAATCACTAATGGCTTTTCCCCTGTGTTTTTAAAACTAAAAATTGTTTCAGCAACATCACCTTGTTTTAAATCTCCAAAATCATGCTCTGTTTTATCAAATGTCATTACAGGAAATTTATTTGAATTCGCATCTCTTTCAGCTGCTACTGCAATATTTTCAGTATTAATTTTATCCGCTGCGTTCTCTTTTTTACAAGAAACAAATGCCAATCCACATAATGCTGTAAACGCTATAACTCTTAACTTTTTCATAATATATTTTTATTAATTCGTATTATTTATTTTTTTAAGCTGTGCTAAAATAAAGAAAAATCTTAAACTACATTAATCCTCTTCCTATTTTTTGCAATTTCTCCTCTTTCTTAAAATCCTTTACCAAGCTATCCAATATCCCATTAATAAAAGTACTACTCTTATTTGTAGAGTATTCTTTTGCTATTTCCAAATACTCATTCATGGTAACTTTTACCGGTATTGAAGAGAATTTCAGAAACTCACAAATTGCCATTTTCATTAAAATCGAATCCATGGAAGCAATTCTATCAGCATCCCATTTTGGCGTTTTCACATCAATATATTTACTTAACTCCTCATTATTTAAGGCTACCTTAGTAAGTAATTCTTTTCCGAATTTTTTATCATCTTCATCCTTGAACAACTTTGTCAACTTCAATTGTTGACTCACATTAGTTTTCTTTAATTCTTTAAGAATCATTGTATTTACTAGTGGTAAATCATCTACCCAACTTATACAAGTATCCTCATAGTACGAATACAATTTTTCATTTGGCGCTATAATTCTTTTAAATACATTTAAAACCAGTTCTTTATCTTTCTCAAAAGAACTATCTTCTTTTAAGTATGCTATATAAAAATTAGAACTTAATATTTCTTTCAAAAACATACTAGCATACTCATCATCCAACTCCCAGTTTGTCAAATCTTTTTCATCAACCAACAATGCCAATTCCTGACTAGAAGCAATGTGATTTAAATACACATTATCTACCAACCTATGAATTGTATCGGTTTTATTTACATCTAAAAAACTACCTTGAGAAGCTCTATTTAATTTCCTTGCTTTCTGAAGAATTACAGCAAAAAGCTGATATTGTAGCAAGTATAGGTCATACATGTTAGAAGCACTATCATTCAATTTTTTATACGCTAGATTTAAATCTTGATTTTCAGTATGCTGCATTTCAAAAATACATTGCATTACTTTTGTACGAATATGTCTTCTGTTTAACATGAATAAGAACTTTTATTAGTCAATTTCCTCAGGACACCCTGAGAAAGGGATTAATTCTAAAATTTTACTAATGAGGACAACCTCAATATCTTAAACCCATAAGCGGGAATAAAGAAGCGAAAGGAATATCCTTTCGCTTCGCGAAAATAAACTATTATTTTCTTAAAAACTATTTAGCGTTTTCTTTTTTTCTTGCATCAATTCTACTTTGCGCAATCGCTAATGAAGCACTATGAGTTGTAACCCCATCAGTTGCAGCATTTTTGATAATCTCTAATGTAGTATTGTAGATGTTTTCAGTTTTTCGCATTATTTCAGCTTTACCATATCCTTCTAACTCCGCATATACATTAATAATTCCACCAGCATTGATTACAAAATCAGGAGCATAAATTATTCCTCTATCAGAAAGAATTTTACCGTGAACTGCTTCATTTTCCAATTGGTTATTCGCAGCACCAGCAATAATATCAACATTTAACTGATTAATTGTTGCATCATTTATTGTTGCTCCTAAAGCACATGGCGCATAAATATCAGCATCAACACCGTATAAATTATCTCCAGTATAAATTTCAGCACCGTATTTAGCTTTTACTTCTTCCAAACGCGCTTGGTTAATATCTGATATAATAACCTTAGCACCTTCATTAGTTAAATGCTCTACTAATGATTCACCAACATGCCCAATACCTTGAACAATTACTTTTTTATCTTCTAAAACATCTGAACCATATTTATACATTGCAGCCGCCTTCATTCCCATAAAAACACCATAAGCAGTAATCGGAGACGGATTACCTGCTCCTCCTCTACTTTCAGAAATCCCAGTTACATAAGGAGTTACATCACGCACCAAATCCATATCAGCTGTTTCCATTCCAACATCCTCAGCTGTAATATATTTACCGCTTAAAGAATGTACAAACTCACCAAACTTTCTCATTAAAGCTGGTGTTTTTTGAGTTTTAGCATCACCAATAATAACGGCTTTACCTCCACCTAAATTTAAACCTGCAACCGCTGATTTAAAAGTCATTCCTCTTGACAAACGCAATGCATCATTTAGCGCTTCCCACTCATTAGCATATTGCCACATTCTAGTTCCTCCCAAAGCAGGACCTAAAACAGTATTATGTATTCCTATTATTGCTTTTAATCCAGTATCTTTGTCATTACAAAAAACAATTTGCTCGTGATTATCGAATGATAATTGCCCAAAAACAGGGTTTACTTTTGATAAGTCTTTAACGTCTATTACTTCTGAAGTCATCTTGTGTGTTGTTTTTATTATAAATTTAAGATTTACTAATCTCTCAATTTCGGGAAGCAAAAGTAACTGATTATTCATTTTTGTGCAAAAAATAACACTTAAAATGATTATTATTTAATTATTTCCTTCTCATTTTAAACTATACAATGAAAGAACTCAAATACTTAACCAAGTACTTTTTAAAATATAAATACCGATTATTCATAGGAATATTAATCACCATTGTTGCCCGAATATTTATTGTTTTCACCCCTAGATTTACTGGTAATGCTATTCAACTTATTGAGGAATACATTATCAATAAAAAACAAACACCAGATGTTTTTAAGCAAGAGTTATTAGATTATATTTTACTGATTTTAGGAGTTAGTATTATCGCTGCTTTTTTTACTTTTTTGATGAGACAAACACTTATTGTTATGTCAAGATTAATAGAGTTTGATTTAAAAAACAATGTATTTAAACAATACGAATTGCTTTCACAAAACTTCTATAAGCAAAACAGAACTGGTGATTTAATGAACCGAATAAGTGAAGACGTTAGCAAAGTACGCATGTATTTTGGACCCGCATTAATGTATAGCATAAACACCTTTACATTATTTGTTATCCTTATCCCATTAATGGTAAGTACAGCACCTAAACTTGCGTTATACACCTTATTACCATTACCTATCCTCTCCATTGCTATTTATAAATTAAGTAAGGAAATTCATAAAAGAAGTACCACAGTACAAGAATATCTATCAAAGCTTACCATATTTACTCAAGAGGCTTTCTCAGGAATATCAGTTATTAAAGCATATGGAATAACGAACAACATAAATGATAAATTTGAAATTTTATCCGAAGACAGTAAAGAAAAAAACATGGAGCTAGTAAAAGTTCAAGCATGGTTTTTTCCGTTTATGATTTTACTTATCGGACTCAGTAATGTACTTGTAATCTACATTGGTGGACTGCAATATATTAACGGAAGTATTAAAAGTATTGGAACCCTTGTTGAGTTTTTACTATATGTCAATATGCTTACTTGGCCAGTTGCAACTGTTGGCTGGGTTACCTCAATAGTACAACAAGCAGAAGCATCACAAAAAAGAATTAATGAGTTTTTAAATATTACTCCAGAAATTAAAAATGACAATGAAGAACAATACGAACTAAACACTGATATTGAATTTAAAAACGTTAGTTTCATCTACCCTGACACTAATATTACCTCATTAAATAATATTTCTTTTAAAATAAACACAGGAGAATCAATTGCTATTATCGGAAAAACAGGCTCAGGAAAATCAACCATACTAAACCTTATTTCAAGGTTACACGATACCTCCGAAGGAGAATTACTGATTGGAGGTAAAAACATCAAAACACACAACCTATCTTTATTAAGAGGGAATATTGGTGTTGTTCCTCAAGATCCGTTTTTATTTTCTGATACCATTTCAAATAATATAAAGTTTGGAAAATCCAATGCTAGTGAAGATGACATAATTCAAGCCGCAAAGGACGCCGATGTACACAACAACATCATTCAGTTTAAAAACAAATACCAAACTACATTAGGCGAACGAGGCATTACACTTTCTGGAGGACAAAAACAGCGTGTTTCCATTGCTAGAGCAATTATTAAATCGCCTAAAATTTTATTATTTGACGACTGTCTTTCAGCAGTAGACACTGAAACAGAAGAAACCATATTAACCAACTTAAAGTCAATAACTAAAAACAGAACCACCATAATTGTTAGCCATCGAATTTCTTCAGTAAAAAATGCTAAGACTATTTTTGTATTGGACAAAGGAACTATGATACAAAAAGGGACTCATAATGAACTTATAAATCAGGAAGGATATTACCAAGAACTACACAAAAAACAATTATCTGAAAAAGAACAGTAGAAAAAATTGGTTCTAAACTTTTTTTTTATGATTTTTGGAAAGCAATAAAACTAACATTATTACAAAAGAATTATGAGCGATAAAGAATATTTAGAGAAAGAAGAAATTTTTTCTAAGGTATTAAGAGCAGGAAGAAGAACTTATTTTTTTGATGTAAGATCTACTAAAGCAGGTGACTACTACCTTACTATCACTGAGAGTAAGAAGTTTACTAATGACGACGGGTCTTTTCATTACAAAAAACACAAAATATATTTATACAAAGAAGATTTTGTTGCTTTTACTGATATCATGAACGAAATGACTTCATATGTTATCGACGAAAAAGGAGAAGAAGTAATATCTGAACGTCACCAAAAAGATTATAAAAAAGAATATGAAACTGAAGTAGTTACAGAAGGGGTTACAGAGACTGTATCTGCTGGAAGTTTTACCGATATCAGTTTTGACGACATCTAATTACCATACACAACCAACCACAAACCAAATTAAGCTCAATCATTTTGATTGAGCTTTTTTATGCCAAACGCATACCGTTTTTCACTTTCCTATCAGGGCTAATCAACACAACATCATTCTCCCCAACTAACCCCAACACCAAACACTCGCTCATCATATTAGCAATTTGTTTTTTCGGAAAGTTAACAACCGCCATAATTTGCTTCTCAATCAACTCTTCAACAGAATACAAACTTGTAATTTGAGCTGAACTTTTTAATACACCCAATTCACCAAAATCAATTTCTAATTTATAAGATGGGTTTCTTGCCATTTCAAACACCTCTGCATTTAGAATTGTCCCTACTCTAATATCAACTTTCTTAAAATCATTCCAAGTTATTTCCATATTTTAACATACCTTTATTTTATAAAGATACTTAATCATGGCAAGAACACCCTCAAACATGCTGGCTTTAAAAACCAAAGCCCCTAATTTTTCACTCATCAATACCGTTAACAACACAACAGTATCGCTAAATGAATTAAAAGGAAGTCATGCAACTGTAATTATGTTTATATGCAATCACTGCCCTTTTGTGATACACGTGAACCCTGAATTAGTAGAAATTGCAAACGAATACAACAACAAAGGAATTAGTTTTATTGCCATTAGTAGTAATGATGCAATCAATTACCCTCAGGACGGACCTGACTTAATGCATACACATGCCAAGGAAAACAACTATCCTTTCCCCTATTTATATGACGAAACACAAGAAGCAGCAAAAGCATATGATGCTGCATGCACTCCGGATTTTTACGTATTTGACAAGAACCTTGAACTTATTTATCGTGGACAACTAGATAACTCGCGGCCAGGAAACGATACTCCGCTAACTGGCAAAGATTTAAGAAAGGCTATTGACAGTATTCTAAACAACACTCCTGTTAACCCAATTCAAAAACCTAGTATTGGCTGTAATATTAAGTGGAAGAATTAATATTTACTTTTAAGACACAAAAAAAGCGTGGTAATTTGATTTACAACGCTTTTTTAAATTATACAATTTCTCAGTTTATTTTTTAAACTTCAAAACTTCAGACCTTCCTTTTTTAAAAATCTTATTACTGTTATGTGTTCCTTTTCGCAACTCTTTTTGTTCACCAAAAGGTAAAGCTGCAATAGTTTTACACTCCTCAGAACAACATGTTTGCATTTTCTCGGTACATGATGGACATTGAATAAATAACAAATGACAAGCTTGATTTTCACAATTTACATGAATATCCGCAGGTTCACCACATTGATGACAGTTTGAAACCACATCATCTGTAATACGTTCTGCTCTTCTATGATCAAAAACAAAATTCTTACCAATAAACTTATTTTCCACCCCTTCAGCTTTAACCTGACGTGTATATTCGATAATACCACCCTCGAGCTGATACACATTCTTAAAACCTTTATGCTTATAATACGCACTAGCCTTCTCACAACGAATCCCACCAGTACAATACATCAATAAGTTTTTATCTTCCTTATGATCCTTTAAATCTTCTTCAATAATATCTAATGAATCTCTAAACGTATCCACATCCGGAGTTACAGCCCCTTCAAAGTGACCAATTTCACTTTCGTAATGATTTCGCATATCAACACAAACCGTATTCGGGTCCGCCAACATATCATTAAAATCTCCTGCATTTAAATGCACTCCTTTATTAGTAACGTCAAATGTTTCATCATTTAATCCATCGGCCACTATCTTCTCTCTAACTTTTACCTTAAGTTTTAAGAAAGATTTATTGTCTTGTTCCACCGCTACATTCAAACGAATATCTTTTAAAAAAGATATAGCATCTAACTGTTCTTTTAGTTTTAGAAAATTTTCTGCAGGAACAGAAATTTGAGCATTAATCCCTTCATAGGAAACATACGTTCTTCCCAAAACATCTAAGTAATCCCATTCAGCAAAAAGCTTATCTCTAAATAATTGTGGGTTTTCTATCTTGAAATATTGATAGAACGATATTGTCAAGCGGTCTTTACCAGCTTCATCAATTAATTGCGCGCGTTCAGCAGCGCTTAACTTATTGTACAGTTGCATGCTATACTAATTTTAAGGTTACTATTATTTTTGCAAATATATTGATTTTTCTTTAAGAAGCGTATATTCAATATAAAAAAAGCCTTAACTATGATTAGCTAAGGCTTTAGTACTGAAGGCGGGACTTGAACCCGCACGCTCCAAGAAGCATTGGATTTTAAGTCCAACGTGTCTACCAATTCCACCACTTCAGCGTGTGTCATAAAAAACTTTCGTTTCTTATGTTGGTATATTATATATTCTGTAAAATAGTCATTTAAAAAAAGCCCTCTG
>Ga0209291_1000717_pt1 | contig 31251 bp, 26 predicted proteins | sample GOMGulsemesocosm_FD_184633 | JGI IMG/M metagenome (GOLD analysis project Ga0209291, IMG submission 184633) | Methane-oxidizing microbial communities from mesocosms in the Gulf of Mexico - GOM9B Gulf of Mexico (SPAdes) (version 2) | ecosystem: Environmental > Aquatic > Marine > Cold seeps...
TTGTTACAACCCCTATATTCACTAAAGCAGAAGTTAAGTTGATTATTCAGCCATTCATGGATGAGTTAGATCCACAAATAAAGGAATGTATAGATGACAATCCACAATCGGAAGAAATATATGCATCTATTAATACATATATAACTAATATTCCAGAAGGGATGACTTTATCGGAATATACGAGTAGTTCTCAATTACAAACAAATACAGCTTTTGCAACAGAAGCTTTAACTGCTATTTGTGCTGGTGAGGTAGATACTCTTGAAGATTTCCTAAATAAAATACCTTGCGATAAACTTAATGATATTATTGATCCTAATAAGGCAAACATCACTCCTAAATTAGAAGCTTTAAAAACAACTTTAGCGCAAGGTGGTGAAAACGGTGTACAATTTTCTAATGATTCTGGAACTTTTACAAATACCGATTTAACACCTACAGCAACTAATAGTATTGATTTTACAGCAGGAGGAAATAATTATGGAGGAGTACACACTCATCCAATTACAACCTACCCTATGTTTTCTTGGTCGGATGTATATAACTTATTTATGTTTTACCAAAACGGAAATGCATCAATTCAAAATGAAGTTACATTTATGTTAGTAAGCTCACCAACAACAGCCTCAACAGGAGCAGTATATGCCATTACAATAGATAGCTTTATTCCTTTTAGAGATAAAATGATAGCCGATTTAAATAATATTAGAGAATCAGTTTCTCGTTTAAACTTTGGTTCACCTCAAGAAGACTTAAGATTTGAGTTAGATAATTATCTTGGCACAAAATATGCAGGTGATATTGATAGTGAGAAAGTGTTTCTTGAATATTTTAAAGAATTTAATATATCATTATACAAAGCTAATGATGATATTAGCGATTGGAATAAATTAGAATTACAATTTGATGGGTCAGTAGCAGAAACTCCTTGCAATTAATAATATAAAATAAAAACAATATGAAAACTATATATACCTTATTGACTGCTCTATTACTTAGTACACTAAGTAACGCCCAATCTCCTATTATTGACATTGAGACATTAGATTTTAAAACAAGTACAGACAATGCTTATTATAAAGATGTTAATAATTTTTATGATGATTTTGAGGGAACTTGGTTATACACTAACGGAACAACTTCTTTTAAAATAGTATTAGCAAAAGAAGAAATGTTATATTCTGGAAAATATTATATGGATGATATTGCAGGTGAATACCAATATATTGAAAATGGTACAGAATTAATTAACACATTAAGCAATACAGACCAGTATCAAAAAAGTATCTGGGGTAGTCGTTTAATTAAAAAAACAGTGCGTCCTATTTGTGATGACTGTCCTTCAGATGAAAGAAGATTACGTATTGCTTTTAGTGATAGAACGAGAAATAATTTAAACGCAAGGGTTACACTAAAGAAAATTATGGTTGGTAGCCAACAAGGATTAGAAGCTTTTATTTGGGGAAATGGTGTTGGGGCTATTGACCCTAATAATCCACCTGCACATACTACAATGACTATCCCTTATGGGACATTTGTATTTATAAAACAGTAAAAACAAACCATAACAACACCTATAAATAATACGGGCTTTAGTGATTTACGCTAAAGTCTGTGTTGTTTTAATATCTCGGCAAATCTTTTAATTTGGCTTTTATAAAACGACAAAAGTAAAAACAAAACAAAAAGCCTATGGCTTGTGCCGACACGAAAATCCGCGGATTTTCTGCACCGTACTATTCATAGCTAAACGTTGGCAAGCATTGCAAATCTGTAAACCAAAATTCCTTTTATTTTTTAAGCATTGATACTATCGAATAATTATCATTTACTGAAAAATAAGAAAACCATTTCTTTGAAAGAACTGAAATAATATAGCGTCTCCTTAAATTATAGGTTTGGTACTGCCCTAAAATACCCAAATAAGAATTCATACTACTTAAAAACAATTGCTTTTCTGCTTTGTTAGGTTTTACGGTGCGCTCTATTAGTTTATTTTGATTGTGTAACGCGTCATAAAAATTTCCTTTAGTGCGCTTACTAACATAAATTCTATTCGGTTTTATAAATCCCCCAATATAATTTACACCCTTGCTATAATGCTGTAAATAAATCTTTTTAGGATGTATTGTTAAATGCAACTCTGTTTTTAAATAGGATTGTATGACTGGTATTAATTGTTTTAAAAACTCTTTGTTTTCGTGTACCAATACAAAATCGTCAACATACCTTCCGTAGTACTTAATACCTAATTTATGTTTTATAAAATGGTCTAAACTGCTCATATACACATTAGCGAATACCTGACTGGTTAAATTCCCTATTGGTAAACCATAACCACGTTTTGCAGAAAATAAACTTTTATCTTTTGGTAGGGTATCCCAATTACTTAACCTGCCTTTTATTGTTGCATTATTTACAGGCTCATTAAATAGTATGGTTTTACATAGGCTTACATACAGATGTCTATCCCTTCCATTATATTTTGCTACAAATAAGGCTTCTATTTTATCATATAATATAGCTTTATTTATATGCATGAAAAATCCTTTTATATCTAACTTTAACACATAACAACCTTTAGTATAGTTTTTTGAACATTTACGTATAAAACCATCAATCCTACTTATACCAAAATGAGTACCTTTTCCTTTACGGCAGGCATAACTGTCATAAATAAAGTGTTGCTCAAATACACCATTCATTTTTTGTATTAGCAAATGGTGTACGACTCTATCCCTAAAATTGGCTGCAAATATTTCGCGTTTAACAGGTTTATCCACAATAAAAGCGATAGAACTGCTTGGCGTATAGCTGCCGTTTTCTATTTCGGCTTTTAAGGCGATAAGGTTTTCTTCCAAATTAAGTTCAAAAGCCAATGAATTTATAGTATTACGCTTGTTTTTACGACAACTGTAATACGCTTTAAATAGGTCTACCAATGGAATAGTGTGTGTTTTACCCATAAAGTTATTGCATAAAAAAGACGGCAAAAATGCCGCCTTTTTTTAAGAAAGTTTGAAAAGCTCTAACAACACGCACATTGTTTGTGTTGTTCTTATTGTTGTTGTTCTGATTGCCATTATTGAAATTCTGTTTCCACGCGTAATTGTTATTGTTCTGCGTAGAACTCCAATAATAATGCAACACCTTGATTTCTGAACCATTACCGAATGGTAAGGAGCGCTATTTTGCTATACCTATAGCTAAGGTGCCTTTTCAAAATAAACGCACACTTGGTAAAACCTTGGTCTTACACAATTCTGGCGTTAGCGGTAGTACTTTTTTTCCAGCCTACCACTTGCTTTCCTATACTATTCATAAGGTCTGCCAAAATGCTTTGGCGTTTTATAGACACCAATTTTAAATCGACACAAACCCTTATTTCTAATTTTAATATTTCAAAATTATCTAAAAACTCATTTAAAAAAGTTGTTTTTTCTTGCGCTCTATTGGCACGATAAATACACCGCATTAATACCAACACATCGCGCTCCATATCTCTACCCAAACTATATTTGTATTCTTTTGGGAAATTTTTGGTGCTTACATAAATTTCTAACACCAATTTATAAGTATCTCTATAAACAGGTAACTCTGTATGTAATGCCATTTTAAAAAATAAAATCAACCGCTTACGCGGTACTGTTTAAGTACTCACTAATACTTATTTTTTTTAAAAGGTGTTCGTGAGACCGCTACGCTAAATTGTTAAATAACTAAATAATTAAAAAGCTCTAACAACACGCACATAGTAAGTGAGGAACTTATTGATGACGTTCTGAGAGCCATTATTGAAATTCTGGGCCCACGCGTCAATGAAATCGATCTGCGAAGAACTCCAATAAAAATCAGTTGTAAAATTAGCTCCTCCATTGGCTGTAGCTGTGGTATTTATTGCTGCCTTATTAACGTACATTGCGTTTAACTCATCTTTACTTGGTAAAAACCAGTCACTATATCCATTTAAAGTTAAATTAGTTGCTAAATTTGCTGCTGTACCTGCTGTTGTACATGATGCCTCTATAGCTACTGTATTAGCTGCTCCTGTCCCTATATCCGTAGCTTCTGCGCCTGAAATATCTGTTCCAAAACATCCCCATTCAGCACTTGTTTGGTCGGTTACTGCGCATACCAAACCTTTGGTGTTGTCCGTAGGGTCTACCCAAAATACTACTCCGCCGGCACGGAAATCGCCTATTTCAGCAGGTAATAAGTCTTTTAAAGCAGCTAAATCAGCACTCGTAAAACCAGCTAAACTTTTTGCCTGTAACGCATAAGGTACACTTAACAGCTGGCTGCTACCTGTTACATCGTAAATTGCATCATTATTTACATCTACCTCTGTTTTTATATAGTAGCTATCGTTGCTCCAGTCTATAGTGTTAAAAGCACCACTTTGAACTGCTCCTCCTCCTATTTCTATACTCAACAAACCATTGGTATTGGTAGTAGGTGTATGCTTTTCTATATAAACAGCTGTTCCTCCTGCGGTAGTTTTTAAAATACTAACCTGTATAGGTGTAATTGCACTAACAACCAAAGCATCCGAACCATCGCGAACTATAGCTTGGTAACTAATCTTTTCTGGTGTTTGGGCATAACTGCTTAACGCAAGCAAAAACACTCCTAAAATTGTAATTATTTTTTTCATCATTTCTATATGTTTGGTTAATTTATTGTTTGATTATTTTAAAAGTTTTACTCGTATTGTTTTCGTCTATTACTTGTAAATAATAAACACCACTACTTAAACTACTCGTAGCAATAATAGTTTCTGTACTATGTACTTCCTTATTTAACAACAATGCCCCTTGACTACTTAGTAAACGGTAACTTACATTAGTACTTGTACTGGGCAACAACAATGTAGTGTTAGCTTTTGTAGGGTTAGGGTATACCAAAGCGGCACTGCTAATGCTTAAAAAATCATCAACCCCCAATACAAATTGTTCTTTGGCTATTTGAACACCATTTAACAAACTTCCTGTACCAGTAGTGCTAACCACCGTTAACTGACCCACACTATAACTGATACTTCCTGTACCAGACAAGTTTGCTCCTGAACTATGTACACTACTTTGACCGTAACTGACACTACCCAAAACGAAAAAAAAGAAACCTAAATAATTCATCTTCATAATGTTATATTTATTTTTTGGGGAAATTACAAATAAACAAACAAACAAACAAACAAATACCTTTAATGTTTTTTGGGGATAGATGACTGTTTTTTGTGTATAAAAAATAAACTTAAAAAAATAAAAACAGCATAAACATACAATTACATAGCAAAACCTTAGTTTGAAAAGCAGGCCCTTAGCCAGATTATGGAATCGTGATGTACAAATCCTACCCAAAATGGACCTTAGATTGATACTTAGACCTTTAGCCTGATTACGAAATCGAAATGGATAATCGGACTGAGAATCTGGTCGGAGAAATTCGTGAATAAGATTATGGGGGTAAACGCAGAAAATCAGACAACCAAAACGGAATTGCTATGAACTAGGAAAAGTTTTACAGTCTGTGCGGAATCGTTGTGAAAAAGAAAAGTTTCCAATCTTGAAGGAATCAGAGTGTTGTAAAAGTAAAATATCATTGCGGAACAGAACTTGAGAAATATAACGGTTGGATGAATACCAAAAACGCCTGCCAACAAAATGTATAATGCATAGCGGGTAAATGCTAAATCGAATGTTGTTTTGTATTTGTGAACTTCGCCAATTTTTTAATTGTAATTTTAGTCGACCAAAAAGCTTAAAACAAAATTCAAAAATTGGCTTTTGCTAAACCGAAAAATAGTACATTTATAAACGCAACGAACCATACATTAAACGTTGTAAATAATGCGAAAATCGAACTATAATTCAACATTTGAACTAAAAAATCCAATCGCACAAACAGCACATTTATTTTTTTGCCAACGCAAAAATCCAACGCTTAAAAAAAATAAAAGAGCTGTTTCATGCCAACGCTCACTCACGAGAATACAACGAACTTTTTCACTACATTTCAGCGAATTATTCTTACTTTGCGTCTGATTAACCAAAAAGGTTACTAATGAACCGAATAAAAGAAATTCTAAAAAACAAAGGAATATCTCAAACTTGGCTTGCTGAACAAACTGACAAGAGTTACACGACTATCAACGAGTACGCAAGAAACAAAAGACAACCGAGTTTAGAAGACTTATACAAGATTGCGGAAATCTTAAATATAGAAGTCAAAGACTTATTAATTGAAAGAAAAAAATAATGGCAAAATCAATACAATCAATAGAACCTAATATCGCAGATTTAGCAAACGAATGGTTAAAATCTCATAAATTACCATATAAACTAGAGCAAGAATCTGTAAATGCTGAAATTGACAAAGCGCTTTCTGATTACTTCACTAAAAATGGTGGAACAGGTGCTAATAGACCAGATGCCAAAATATTACTTCAAAATAAAAACTTAGAAGACTTCCCAATTCTTATTGAGTATAAAGGTCATAAAGATAAACTTGCAAAACTTGACAAAGATGGAATAGTTGAAAACAGAACTGCAAAAAACGAACCCAACTTCAAGAATATTAATGGATTTGCTGTAAATGGCGCAGTTCATTATGCAAATGCTTTACTTCATCATACAAATTACACCGATATTATAGCTATCGGAATGACTGGTTACAAAAATGAAAGAGGCGAAATTCATCACGAAATTGGTGTTTATTATGTTTCCAAAAATAATCTAGGCGCAGGACAAAAGGTAGATGATTATTCGGACTTTTCTTTTTTATCACCAAAAAATTTCGATGCTTTTACAGAGAAAGTCAAAAAACTTCAATTGTCCCAAGAAAAACTTGATAAGCTAAAAGAACAGCGAGAAAAAGAAATTGACCAAACACTAACAAAACTTAATCAGCATATTTTCGATAATGAAAAAGGAATTAGTGAAAAAGACCGTGTGTATTTAGTTGCTGCATCAATTATGGCAACAATAGGAGTGCCAAATAAAGTTACTGCTTTAGATAAGTCTGAATTAAAATCTTCTGTAGAAAAAGGTAATAAAGATGGCGATATTATTTTGCGAAAAATAAAAGCATTTTTAGACATTAAGGATATACCTAGTGAAAAGAAACTATTTGTTACAAGAGCTTTAGATAATACATTAACAACAGCAAATATTAACAAAGTTGAAAATGGAGAAAGTCAACTTAAAAGAGTATTCACCAAAATTGTAGATGATTTAGGTATTTATTATAAAATAGGTTTAACGACAGATTTTACTGGAAAGCTTTTTAATGAAATGTATGGTTGGCTTGGTTTTTCGCAAGACAAGCTAAATGATGTTGTACTTACGCCTAATTATGTTGCTTCACTTTTAGTAAAACTAGCAAGAGTAAATAAAGACTCTTTTGTATGGGATTTCGCAACAGGTTCTGCAGGTTTATTAGTTGCAGCAATGAATGAAATGCTAAATGATGCTAAAAACAATATTAAATCGCCTGAAGAACTTACTCAAAAAGAAATAAAAATAAAAGCAGAACAATTACTTGGTTTAGAATTGCTTCCAGATATTTATATGCTAGCAATTTTGAATATGATACTTATGGGAGATGGTAGTTCTAACATCTTAAATATTGACTCAATTAAAGATTTTGACGGAAAATATGGTTTTGGTAAAGCAGGCAGCAAATTTCCAGCAGATGCGTTTATTTTAAATCCACCTTATTCTGCTTTAGGTAATGGAATGAACTTTGTTGAGAGAGCACTTGGAATGATGGATAAAGGCTATGCAGCTATTATTATTCAAAATTCCGCAGGTTCAGGTAAAGCGACTGTTTACACTAAACGAATTTTAGCAAAGCATACTCTTCTAGCGAGTATTAGAATGCCTATAGATATATTTATTGGTAAAGCTAGCGTGCAAACTAATGTATATGTGTTTAAGGTAAACGAAAGACACCATAAAGACGAGATGGTAAAGTTTATAGATTTTAGTAACGATGGCTATTCTCGTAGCAATCGAAAAAAAGCGAGTAGCAACCTTAAAAATACCGACTTTGCTTTAGAGCGTTATCAAGAAGCAGTAGATTTGGTACGCTTTGGGAAAAGCAAACTCAAAATATTTACAGAGAAAGAATATTACGAAAATACAATCGACCCAAAAAATGGTGCAGACTGGAATCAATCAGCTCCAATCGACACTAAACCAACATTACAAGACTTTAAAAAAACAATTAGCGATTATTTATCTTGGGACATCAGTACGATATTAGAACAAAGTATAGTAGATGAAGAATTGGGAAAGTAATTTCCCCACTCAATGATAAACTTAACAATGTTGAGTGGGGAAAATTTAAAGTTGGTAAATTATTTAAAATTGAAAATACTTTTAGTTTTAATACTAATGAATTGGTTGCAGGAAAAAAGTTTGATTATGTAACAAGAACTTCACAAAACCAAGGTGTATTACAAAAAACAGGTTTTGTAAATAATCAAAATATAAACCAATCTGAAAATTGGAGTTTAGGTCTTATGCAAATGGATTTTTTCTATCGGCAAAACCCTTGGTATGCTGGTCAATTCGTTCGTAAAATAATTCCAAAAATTGACATTAAACTCATAGCAATTCCATTTTTTACATCAGCATTAAACAGATTAAAGCCACTTTTATTGACTGTACTTGTTCGGAATGTGGATAAGACATTTTTGAATTCAGAATTAACCTTACCAGTCACGAAATACGGAGATATTGATTTTGAGTTTATAGAGCATTTTGTTACCGAATTGGAAACAGAACGAATCGACAAACTTGAAAAACATCTTTCTGCAAATAGTTTAAGTAATTATGTGCTGTCAGAAAAGGAAAAGCAAGCTTTAGATAATTATGAAAATATTGAATGGAATGAGTTTGAACTCGGAAATTTATTTGAAAAAATAAAGACAAAAAAAATACCTTTTAAAGCGAAAGAGCTACCGAATCAAATAACAGCAGAATATACACTTCCTTGTCTGACATCTAGTTTCAATAACCAAGGACTAAACTATTTTACTCCTAAAGATGTTGCTACTATTTTAAAAAATGTAATTTCAATTCCATCAAATAGTGATATTTATCGAGCTTACTTCCAATCAAATGAATTTACGGTTTTATCAGATGCCTACGCAATTCAATGGATATATAATAACGACAAATTATCACCTAATCAGTATTTGTTTGCTGTTCAAAGTATTAATAAAGTAACTGATTTATCTATATACTCTTATAAAAATAAACTAGGAGGTTGGAATGTCGTAAAAAATAAATACATACAATTACCTACCAAAAAAGATAAACCTGACTATGAAATAATGGACACTCTGATTTCTGGAATTAAAAAACTAGTAATAAAAGATTTGATTTTATATGTGGAGAGAAAAAAGAAAGAATTGAATATGATAAATTAAAAAGCCAACGCTTAAAGCCATACACATTTGAACTAAATAACAAACATCGGAAAACCAAGCAGAACCTGAAAAGCACTACTTACAACAACGTGTATAAAACACAGATACTATAGGCTTTACAAGAGGTTTTTGTATATTTACAAAGTACGCCAAACTCGAAAATTTAGAGCTTTTTTACACACTACGTTTCATACACAAGACCGTAGGTAATATAACTAAAAGCCTATTTAGATTCAATAACTATACATCTCACACAAAAATAAAAACTAACCATAAATAAAGTAAAAATGAAAAAATTAATTTTAATCCTAATTGGAATTTTAGCAATAAGTTGTGCAAAAGAACCTGAAACAAAATACTCAACTGATTCCGAGAAAGTATTCTTAATTATTACGGAAAATACAACTGAAAATGAGTTGACAAAAATCGCATATGAATTTAAGACACAAAATAATATAACTGTTAATTTTTCTGAGACTGAGTTCTCAAAAAATGGGACAATAAAAAATCTAAGCTTAGACGTAGATTGTAACGATGGATTTAAGGGAAAAGCGACAAGTTCTGGAATAATTTTAAAAGCAAAAAACTCTGGATTCTCAAGAGATTATGCTAAAGATTCCAAAATCCCATTTGTTATTGGTGCAATGTAACCGGGAATAAAAACTATTTACAACAACACCTATAAATAATATGGGTTTTGATGTGTGAAATTGAAAGTTTGGGTATATTTACAAGTAACGCCAAATCTTTTAATTTGGCGTTTTTAAAACGACAAAATAAAAACAAAATCTAAAAGCTCATGGCTTGTGACGACACGAAAATCCGCGGATTTTCTGCCCCGAACTATTCATAGCTAAACGTAGGTAATTAAAACGTAAAATACATTAAATTAACAAATATGGAAACTTCAATATTAATTGCAAAGATTTTAGCAACAGTTTATCTTTCGTTTTCAATAGGCTTGTTATTCAGTAGCAAGTATTATAAGGAAATACTTCCAAAATTAGTAGATAACTCTTCCTTTCTTATACTCGGAGGATTTATGGCTATTGTTTTTGGTTTTTTAATATTAGAATTTCATAATTATTGGAATTCAGATTGGACTATCGTTATTACAATATTTGGGTGGTTATCGCTTTTAAAGGGAATCATACTAATTGTATTTCCACAGATCTTTACTGGTTACAAATCCATAATATTAAAAGCTGATAATCAAAAGTATATATTAATGTTTATCCTAATTCTGGGTGCATTCTTTGCATATTTTGGTTTTTTTACTTCTTAATATTATCAAGTATTAGTTGATCATTGAAGTGAAGTAAAAAGCCATACAACAACTCCTATAAATAATACTTACATTAGTCTTAAGAACTTAAATCTTGTGTACATTTGCATAGTCGCCAATTTTTTTTGGCTTTTGAATAAAAAAAAACAAAATATTTGGCTTGAGCTGAAACGAAAATGTAGTAGTTTTAAACACCATACGATTCATACACAAACCGTTGAGAAGTATTAAAAATGAATAGTAATATAACAATGAAACTAGTTTATCCTTTAACAGTTATGCTATTTTTAACACTTTTTAAATAAATACTCAATGTAATGGTGCAGTAGCTCTATGCGATAAAAAACATGATAAAGTTAAAACTCTAAATAAATATAAATGAAAAAAATCAAAACCAAATACCTACCTTATTTTCCAATATTTGGTTTGGGGCTTTATATCATAGTATTTACGTTTGCTGCCTCGTTATATCCAGGTGGATCCATCAATCATCCTGACGCAAATGGATATAGCTTTTATCACAATTTGTTATGTGATGCTATGGATCCTATTACTCAAAGTGGAATCAGAAATGACGCTCGATTCATAGCAATCATTTCGCATTTGATTCTGAGTTTCACCATGATTTCCTTCTTCTACATTCTACCAAAAATATTTCCTGTAAAAAATCGTAACACAAAATTGATTGCTTATTTCGGAATAGCAACCATGACTGTATTCATATTCATGTGTACAGAGTATCATGACTTAATAGTAACAATTACAGGGATTTTAGGTACAGCTGCAATGATCCCGTTCTTTATAGAACTCCAACATTTTAAAAATAAAGGATTAAAACAAATAGCATATCTCTGTTTTACGTTGAGTATAATAGTCTTTTTAATTTTTGAAACTAAAATCGGGTTTTATTATCTTCCATTCATACAGAAAATCACTTTTGCAGTAGATTCATGTTGGGTTATATGGTCATGCCTTATTGTTATTAATAAAAATAAAACATCTTTAAAACTAGTACACCAAAAGATAACCAACTAATCATCAATAATTCAAAAAATCATAATTATTGATTCTTCCAAGCCGTTGTATAAATCTTTAAACTTTAAGAAAAAAGGATGTTTATAAAAGGACTAATCAACATAAATAAACCTACATAACATTGTAAACTTATGCTGATACTTCAGGTATTCTAAATATTACACATCATTCGAAGCTTGTGTAACGTTTTGAAATGTCGGCGAATTCACAGTAATACTACCTGCACCCTTTTTATTAATTTTGAAAGTAACATCCTTTTTTGTAGTAAATAACAGAACAGATGAAAAAGACTTTCTAAGATGTGGTTTTAATACCACAAAAGCCTCTTCTAATGTTAGTTCATCTTCTGTATCCTCGGTCTCCTTAGATCTGTAACGAAATTTCACTAAAACCTTAAAGCCATCTTCAGAATAAACTGGTCTGACAAATATATTTCTTAAATTAGGCTTACCAATGGTCTTTGCCATGGTCAACTTAGCAAAGTGACCATCTTGAGCACTTTCTTTTACCTGTTCCCAAAAAAGAACAAAAACATCTTGGTATGGCATAAACTTAAAGGTTGATGATGAAGAATTTTAATGCTTCAAAAGTAATACTAATAATTCAATTCATAAATCTGAATTTGTCTTCATTATCAAATTATCAAAAAAAAGTAATAAGTAACTGTTGATAACACCTATAAATAATACAGTTTTTGATCTATAATTCAGTACGTAAGTGTATATTTACAAAGTCGCCAAATCTTTTAATTTACTTACCTCTTATTCATTTAGTCTAAAGGTGTTTTTGATTTAAAAATTGGCTTTTATAAAAAAACAAAAAACTTATGACTTCGTGATTATTTTAACCTTACAGTTTTTAAGTTTCTCACTATGTCTGACAGAGTTACTGATAAATTAAATTTGTCATGTTAAATTATATATAGAAATAAGAAAAGTCATAATCACTACTTCATAATTAAATCACCATTAATTGTGTCGACAAAGTTTTTTGCCTTAATTAATAAGAAGTCAAGATCATATTAAAGAAAAAGTGGAACATAAAAAGAGTTGCTGGATTATTTGTCAGGAATGTCACGGACGAGGTAAAAAAAGCCGAAGACTTCGCAAGAAAGTTAGACTCTCCTATCAGAGAGCATTAGATCAATATGAAAAAACAAATGCTGAAGGTATTGCTCCTGTTCGTCCCAAGAGACATCTATTTACATGTTTAACCTGTTCTGGTTCTGGGTTAATTGCTTCTGAGGAACATCCCATAGCAGACAAGGAAAATTACCCAAATGTTGCTATTATTGGAGGTGGTATTGGAGGTGTAGCTTTGGCTGTAGCTTGTTTACATCGGGGAATTCCTTTTACTCTCTATGAGCGCGATAGCGGATTTGATGTTCGATCACAGGGCTATGGACTAACTTTACAACAAGCTAGTAAAGCCATTCAAGGTTTTGGTATTAAATCGTTAAAAAAAGGTGTTGTTTCAACAAGACATGTCGTTCATACTACCGAAGGAAAAGTAATTGGGGAATGGGGAATGCGAAAATGGATGAAGTCGGATACTAGAAAATCACCGAAGCATACAAATGTACATATCTCAAGGCAGTCATTACGTTTAGCTTTGCTAGAGCAACTCAATGGACATGATGCGGTACAATGGAATCACCAGTTAATAAGTTTTAAAGAGGGTGAAGATGTTGATTTGAGTTTTCAAGTGGATGGAGTGATAAAAAATACCAAAGCGGATCTTATAGTTGGAGCCGATGGTATTCGGAGTTCGGTGCGAAGGTTATTGATTCGAGAGGATATTTCCCCTTTACGTTACTTAGGTTGTATAGTAATCCTGGGGATTTGTCCCTTGGGAGCTCTCGAAGATGTTGATAGTTCTTTACTGGACTCGGCTACGGTATTTCAAACTGCCAATGGTAATGAAAGGATATATATAATGCCATATGATTCAGAATCGGTGATGTGGCAACTTAGCTTTCCTATGCCAGAAAAAGCCGCTAAGGCACTCAGTTCTCAAGGAGTTAAAGCTCTTAAAGAAGAAGCGTGTCGTAGAACTCAGTGGCACGATCCTATTCCTCAAATTTTAGCAGCAACTCAAGAAACTCAAATTTCTGGTTATCCCGTATATGATCGAGAATTACTCAAATCAGAACTATTAAAAAAAGGAGCACATGTAACTCTAATTGGAGATGCAGCTCATCCAATGAGTCCATTCAAAGGACAAGGAGCAAACCAAGCGTTACTGGATGCACTAGCTTTGGCTAGAGGGATTTCAAGAGGATGTAGACCCTTATCAAAATGGAGAGAAGTTGGAATAAGGGAAAGTGTATTAACTGAGTTTGAATCCGAAATGTTAGAACGTAGTGCTTCCAAAGTAAAAGATTCAGCCGCCGCTGCACAGTTTCTACATTCCAAAATTGTACTCCACGAGGGGGATGAGCCTAGAGGACGATGTTTAAAGAAAAAAGAAAAATAACAAGGTGCTTAAACGTAAGTTAAATGGTTAATTTTAGCACCTTAAGGATTTTTAAACTTAAGCTAAACATGTATTTACACTTCAATTTCCTGACATGACCCAAGTAGATGGACATTTTACATAAGCATTACTCAGGATTTAAAGGCCGAAAAACGCAACAATTTTTTCCAAACATATTACTTTTAAACTTACTTGTTTATAAGTATCCAAAGCTCTACTTCTTCAGAACCACGCCAATGTTGATCACGCTTTGTTTTTTCGGAAGCAACTTTTACTGCTCGGGTTAAACATTTTTCCAATTTAAACCTTCCTCCTTCGGCAAGTTCCTGTTCAATAGGATGCCCTTTTGCTACATTGGTTATTTGAGCTAAATTGGAGAATATAATCGCAATTTTTCCTTCAGGAAGTAATCTTTTTTTAGCTTCTTCAAAAAAATCTGGAAATAATTTTTTGTTGTAATAAATTGCTTCGTCATTCTTATCCAAATCATGAGATCCTGGTAACCAAGGTGGATTAAATACAATTAATTCAGTCTGTTTTTCCCATTTACCAAAAAGATTCCCATAATCTAATTCTATCTTTCGAGACATCTTAGTGTCTCCCATAGATTCTGTTAATCCTACAATTGCATTAGGGTTTGTGTCCGTACCAAAAACCTTCTGAAAACCATGTTTTATTATTTGAAGAGAAAGTACACCACTACCAATACCAACATCTATAGCAGATTTTTTAGCTCCTTCATAACGTTTCAACCAATTATCAAAAAGTATCAAATGATCAAAACGAGTAGGAAAATAAACACCATAATAAGGATGTATTTTATTTCGCAATACTGGTATAGTTATTCCTTTTTGATACCACTGCCAAGCACTATTTAATCCTTGCACTTTAGGAAAAGGTAATAAGAAGTCGGTAGTTTCGGGATACAGCTTTTCTAACCAACCAATAGTAGGTGATTTTTTCACTGTTAACTTATGATCAACAATTTCTATTAAAATAAGATTTGATAGCTTACGAAACTCTGATCGAAACTCACGTTGCTCCTGAAAAGACTTGTTAGGTAGTTTTCTTTTAAGGTACATCTGTAACTCCTTAAGAAGCGATATTCCATTACTATAAAACTCCGTTACTAACACTGGTTTACCAGATTCTAATACTTTAATTGTACGTTTAACATCTGTAGAACGATTATATATCTCTAAATGATCTTTAGTTGAAATAGGTTTTGGCTTATGTATATTTATATCAGTAATCATAAACTAGTTTTATGTGTATTTAAATTAAAACGAATTGCAAAGCAATGACATTAGCAAAACAAAATGTAAAAATCACCTTTAAATGATTATTTACTTACAATCAGGCATTAAGTAGTTCATTAAAGTTTTATTAATTAATAAGAACTTTAAAATAAAGGCCTAACTGTTCGCTAAAATTGTACGAAGAGATAATTAACATATAAATAATACCGCAACAAATATACTTTATTAAAACCCCTTATAGGGATAAACGGCATAATATCTAAACCAAAAAAATGAATTTTGATTTGAAAAATTTTGAAAATTGTAATAAAACCTAATACTATCTATATCAATAAACAATATGGATTTGGTATTTAATATTTAAAGCTTGTTTATATTTACATCTCCATCAAATCTTTTAATTTACTCTCCACAATTTTATTTAATTTAAAGGCGTTTGTGACTTGAAAATTGGTTTTTTAAAACTAAAAGCAAAATATAAAAGCTCATGGCTTGTATGAACACGAAAAATCGCGGATTTTCTGTCCCGAGCTATTCATAGCTAAACGTTACCACACATATGAAAAATATGAAATATGAAGAATAAAACAACATACATAATTAGATTGATTGCCAGAATTTGGGGGTCTGTTATATTAGCTTTTGTTTTATTTTTTATCATAGCGCATCTATTCGGAGAAGAACAAATTGATAAAGGATTTTTAAATACTAAAGAAATTATAACTTTCATCCTCTTCCCTATTAGTACAATCATTGGTCTTTCTTTAGCGTATAAATGGGAAGGCGTAGGAGGGTTTGTGTCAAGTTTAGGTTTAATCATTATGTTTACAATTAGAGTCGATTTAATTTCAAACCTAATATTTATTGGAACAGTTTTCCCCCCTGGTATCTTATATCTAGTTTATTGGATTCTCTCAAAATCGGAAAAAAAGCCACACAACAACATATAAAACACATACTTAATATTGGTCCTAAACCCTAGGCTTAATGTATATTTGCTATGAGATTGTCTTGTGGATAATCAGTCGTGCATACCATTCGACACTTTATATAACCGTTAGCAACAATACAAAACTGATGATTCACTTAATAGTAGGAAATACCGGTTCTGGGAAAACAACTTACTCTAACGCTCTAAAAAAGAGAACTAACGGAGTAATTTTTTCAATTGACAAATGGAACAATACACTATTCCTTCCTGATAAAAAACCTTCAGACGGTCTTGAATGGTTTCTTGAAAGAATTAATAGAGCTGAATCAATAATAATGAATTTAATTGAACAATTAGAATACTCAAAAACAGATTCTATTTTAGATTTAGGTCTTTCAAAATTTGAACACCGTGAAAAATTTAGAGTTTTTGCAGATTCTAATGAATTAAAATTAACAATTCATTTTTTAGATATTTCAAAAAAGACACGTTTTAACAGAATTATCAAAAGAAATAATGAAAAAGGAGAAACTTATGAATTTGAAGTAACTAGTGAATATTTTGAGTTTATGGAAAATTGGTTTGAACGACCGAATCATTTAGAAATGAAAAATGGAATCATCGTTTCAGAATAAAAAAACGTGAACAACACGATATAAAATGCATAGTTAATTTTTGATGTAAATTCTCAAATTAAGTACATATATTTTTGTATTTCCTACAAGAAATCCTATTGGTTGATACTTTATACAAGCCTTAAATACAAAGTAACAAAACACCTAGTAACACTTTTAAAATAAACCTAATTAATGTAACTTTCCGGCCTTATCTAAAGGTAAAGATTATGGAAGGTACTAAAAGGCTTAATTATATTAAAGATGTATTAAAAAATATGCCAAATGGTTGGTTAAGTGTAACAACTCATCGACTAGATATTTATGATGAAAAAAAAGCCAAGACCCAATTTTTAGATCAGTTTGAAACCTTATTTAATGACAATAATTCTGAAGCATCAGTACTCAAAGAATTACCTACGGCATACGATTACATTCGATTAGGTCATCCGTTATCTTGTATCTTAGAATGGGTAATTGCTAACTTAAATAACCTAAAATCAGAAAATGTAATTAGCTTTTCATCACAGACGATTCCTGTTTTATCAATTCTAAGAAAAAACTTATTAGACAATAGAAGCACTCAAATCGTTTATACAGGTGAATTACCATTGCTTTTTAATGCAGAAATATTAAGAACTGTTTATGGTTACAATTTTGATTTAAAGAAAATTGAAAATGTAAATGAGATCCCTTCGTTTGAAGGCAGTACTGTTTTTATTTCACATCAAGATAAAATTGGTGATTTTAACCTTAATCATGCTATTGACTTCTATATCAGTGGTCACGCTAAAATTGGAAGTATATTAGTAGTTAATGGTGAAAAAAATAAAAATTATATTTCAGAAATTCAGCATGTAAGAAGAAGAGAAACTATTGCAATGACACCAGCAAATTGTCTAGCAGCTTTAAAATTTCTAATAGATAGATCTTCTGTTGAAAACAACAAGAATAATATTGAGGCTAACAAAACACTTGTTTTAAATTCAATTAAAAAAATTACTGGTTCAAATTCAAATACATTGGTTGCCTCTAGTGGACTATCTATTCAATATGCTATTTTGATGGGGTTAATTCACCACGCCCAAGAAAACCACAAAGGAAAGGCTATCAAGTTTGTTGTTCCCCCAAATTGTTATGGTGGTACAAATGATCAAGCAAGACGTGTTGCTGCTTGTTTAGATAATGTTGAAGTGATGGATTTACCAGTAGACGGTGGTAATGACATGGTTAAAAGCATTGATATTGTTTTAAGTAAAATTGCCAACGAAGATGCTATTCCTTACATAATCGCTGAAATTCCAACAAACCCTAGAGTTGAAGTTCCAGATCTTATGCAATTAAAAAATGTTTTAAGTGCTAAACGTAAAACTGTAACTGGTGGAGTTGCTATCGACCCAGTTTTTATTTTAGATCAAACATTTTGTCCTAACGTACACTTTTTAGGTGAAGGTGAAATACTCTCAACAGTTAGAACCATTTCATTTGCTAGTGGGTCCAAGTTTCCAAGTGGAGGACAATGTACTGCTGGTTATTGCATAGGAAATACAAAAACTGACGCTTTGATGGATAAAATCGAATTGCATCTAGGTATTTGCGATAACGAAGCTACTAATCTTCAATATGAAATATTAGCCAAACAATTACCATCAATGAATCAAAGGATTGTTGATGCTTATAAAAATACTCGTGAATTCGTAAACTTCATCAATAAAACTTTACCAACTGCGAAAATCAATTTTGTTTCAGAAGAATTAGCACAACAAGGATTTACTCCATCTGTTTTCTCTTTAGATCTTCCTACTAAAGGTAATACTGCTGAAGAAAAAGAAGCTTATAAAAGAGACCTAAACCTTACCTTAATTAATTTAATGATAACTGAAATTCCGAATGAAAGTAAATATTGTGTAAGCTATGGGCAGTTAAATGGATGTTACTGGACGATACCTGCAACATCAACTCAAGGAACGACTAAAGAAGGTGATAAAGATTATATTGCACGTGTTGCACTTTCGCCAAACATGGATCTTGAATTACATAAAAAAATATTTTTAGATTTTGTTAATAGTATTTCAGTATAATCGCGGTGGCAAGAGTTTACCTACTTAATTCTATTATTGAAAGAATTTATAGAATTACTTCGGATTGATACATATTAAAACTTCAGTATCACAATAGGAATCATTATATAATAAAAAGAATAAATTCTATTGATTAAGGTTTCTTGTTAACTCTATTTAAAAAAGTGTACATAAGATTTTTTAAGGTTAAGATTAGCAGGTTGAGGAAATTCAGCATGAACAATTAATGCATTTTCATGATGCTGTTCTAAATTACTCAATACTTTTCTGTTTAATAATAAAACTGTAGAATGACCATGGTGATCTAATTTATCTAAAATTGTTTTTCCATTAAATTCACAAATCCAGTGGGTTTCTGACATATTTTCTTCATAAAATACTTCTATCGTTGGTACTTGGTAATAACTATGATCACCTACACCACTAAAATCAAATACTAATCGAAGTAACCCGCTATAGATATTGTTAGCCTCATTATCAATTCCTAATTCTGCAAAAGACAACTTCCCTTTACTTAATTCGTTTAATTTTACTTTAATTTCTCCCTGGTTAACTCTACGTTATTCATATATACTTGCTTTAAATTCATATTAAAAGTACGCAACAAATACAGTTAATAATATGATATTTATCAGAATGTAAAAAATATTAATATGTCCTTTCTTAAGTATTAATTGGCAGCCTAAATAGCATCACATAAGCGTTTTTTTTCATCCCCACACAAACATCTGATTAAAAAAATCGCAATCAATTTTCAGTATTCAAATATTAATCGTAATATTGCAATATAATAATATTATAGATGGGGTTAACTAAAACAGAAAAATTTACCAAACAACAAAATGAAATTGCTCTTATAGCGAAAGTTTTTGGGCACCCTGCAAGGGTTTCGATTTTACAACACTTGTTTGAGATTAATAAATGTGTTTGTGGGGATTTAGTAAGTAAAATTGGTCTTGCTCAACCTACTATTTCTCAACATTTAAAAGAATTAAAACATTTAGGTTTAATAAAAGGAAATATTGAGGGAACAAGTGTTTGTTACTGTATTGATAGAGAAAACTGGACTAAAATGAAATCTGTTATGTCTGAATTTATTAATCAGGATATTTCTAAAAATAAAGATTGTTGTTAAAAATTTAAATTAATCGTAAATCAATAAAAACTACGTAATGAAATTATCAGAAATAAAATTGATATTAGAAAAGTTAGAAATGATAGGTTTTCAATTACCAAATGGTGAATTTGTACCTGATCATTTTCATGTAACAGAAGTTGGAAAAATAACTAAACACTTTATCGATTGTGGAGGAACAATTAGAAATGAGGAAGTTGTAAACTTTCAACTTTGGAATTCCGATGATTACAATCACAGATTACATCCAGAGAAATTATTGAACATAATTGAACTTTCAGAAAAAAAATTAGGAATTGAAAATTTAGAAATTGAAGTAGAATATCAAGCTGAAACAATTGGGAAATTCGGATTGAATTTTGATGGAACAAATTTTTTATTAACCACAAAACAAACAGACTGTTTGGCTATAGACCAATGTGGAATACCTGTAGAAAAACCAAAAATGAAATTATCAGAATTGCAAAACGAAACTTCTTGTACACCCGGTAGTGGATGTTGTTAAATCAGTAAATAATATTAAATACATATAAAATGTCATTATATAAAACAATCGGGCATACCATTACAACATTAAATATTGAACATATTTTAAACGAGCGTAAAGAAACATTACAACCACTGATTGAATTTATTCAACATAAAATTAATACAAATCAACAAATTCGTATCAATTTTATTTGCACACACAATTCCCGAAGAAGTCATTTATCGCAAGTTTGGGCACAAACAATGGCATATTATTTCAATGTCAAAAATGTATTTTGTTATTCAAGTGGAACTGAAACTACTGCAGTATTTCCTAAGATTATAGATACTTTACAAAATTCTGGTTTTGAGTTAACAACAATTTCTGAAGGAATAAACCCTATTTACAATATTAAATATGCAGCAAACGAACATCCAATTATTGGGTTTTCTAAAAAACTGAATTCTGAATTTAACCCCAAATCTGAATTTGCGGCCATAATGACTTGTTCACAAGCAGATGATGGTTGCCCATTTATTAGAGGTGCAGATATACGAATACCTATTAATTTTGAAGATCCAAAAATATTTGACAACACTCCACAACAAACTGAAAAATATAAAGAAAGAAGCCTTCAAATAGCAACTGAATTATTTTATGTTTTCTCAAAAATCAAACCCTAAAAACTAAACAAAAAACAGTTCAATTAATTTACATATTCTTATATAACATTTATATCAAAAAAGTAATATTTGTTTTATGTGACAAAAGTTACTTTCTATTTAATAAATACATACTATTTTTGATGCATGAAATACCTCAATTATTTAGGATTATTTTTAATCTTTATTGCTTGTTCTAAAAAAGAAAAAATAAATAACCAAAAAATAAGCACAAAGGTTGAATTAGGAGAAAAACTCTTTTTCGATAATATTCTTTCCTTAGACAAATCAATTTCTTGTGCAAGTTGCCATCAACCACAATTTGCTTTTGCTGATAATAAAGCATTTTCTTTAGGTGTAGGTGACAGCTTGGGAGTTAGGAATACACCATCTGTTATGAATATGGCTAGTAGGCCCTTTTTCTTTCACGATGGTAGAGCTCCAAATTTAGAAGCACAGGCAATAATGCCTGTAGAGAATCCGCTAGAAATGAACTTGCCTTTTAATGATGCTGAAAATAGAATTAAAAGTAATAAAGAATATTTTAAATTATTTAGCAAAATATATCAGGCTGAGCCCAATACAAGTAATATTGTAAATGCACTTGCTGAGTTTCAACAAAGTCTTGAAAGTGATGGTAGTGCTCCTCACGATCTTTGGATTAATGATATTGATACAAATGCTTTAAACCCATCACAACAAAGAGGAAGAGAAATTTTTATTTCAGATAAATTTAAATGTTTTGAATGCCACTTTGGACCAGATTTCACTGGTGATGAGTTTAGAAATATAGGATTATATGATGATAATCAATTATTGGATAAAGGTAGATATGAAGTAACAAAAGATTCTAATGACCTTGGGAAATTCAAAGTTCCTGGTCTTAGAAATGTAGCATTAACAGCACCTTATATGCATAACGGAATGATGAGTACGCTCGAAGAAGTTATAGATTTTTACAGCAACCCTTACGACTTTGTAAAGAAGCCTATAAATATAGACACATTAATGATTGAACCTTTGAATTTTTCAAAAAAACAAAAGGAAGATTTAATTAATTTTTTACATTCTCTTACTGATAAGAATATTCCATATAGAGATAAAAAGGTTTCTCCCTAGACATATATCTTCCCAATAAATGATTAAACCTGCATTTATTATTAACTATAAATATTAGATAAATTAAAAGAAAAGCTTATTTACTCAATCTCCAGAGTAAATTTAACATTTAAACAGTTACAAAAAAGTAATAAAATAATAAGAACTATATCATGTAGGTTAATTTAGCATCAACTTTAGATAATTGATAACCTATTTTTTGTTTTTAACAAACAAAAAGGCCAACTCCCCAGCTGACCTTTTCTACTCAAATTAATATGTAATTACCCGATTAGCATATTAAAATTTAAATATCATCTTCTTACGTTTATCTGTTATTCCGTAATACCGTAGAATCCTCTTTCTTTCTTTTTTTCGTATTATTTTAATTACCAATAGTAATGAAAATACACTTAAACCTATACAGATATAACTCATTGTTAGCATAATTCGTTTATTTAATGATTAACTTTTTAGTCACCTGTTTTCCGTTATTGTAATCAAAAGTTACTAGATATGCTCCTGTTGCTACTTGCACTGGAATTACTATCTCAGTAACATTAGTGTAATCGGTTTTTACTTTTACAACTTGCTGCCCTAATACATTGTATAAACTCACGTTTTTTGCCGTAAATACCGATGAGTCACTAATACTTATACTTCCCGAAGTTGTATCATAAAAAACTACTAGATCTTCTGAAACGCTATTTAAATCATCAATTGCTAACACTTCTATTACTTTAAAAACCACATAAAATCGATCATTATATTCACCTGAATCAAGATTAAACTCTACTGGTGTTCCTTCCTCTAAACGGGTACTAATATTTAATACTTTATCTAAGAAATACACTTCTAATGAAGAGTCTAAGTCTGCTAAGGATTCTACTTCAAACTTACAAACTCCTTCTGTTCCTACTTTTATTTGTAATGGCAACTCTAAATCTTCATAAACAGCTCCAATCCCTTGAATCACCAATTTTTCGTCTATATCTGTTTTTACTATCCATGCGCAATCTGTTACCTGATCATCTAACATTCTCGCATCATATCCGTAATTCATCCCATCAGCTAATCCATCCTTTACTGCTAACAACAGCTCACGTTGTGGTCCTTCTGGAGTAGTAAACTTAAAATATACTCTTTGTAAATCTGTTGTATTACTTGATGTAGACGAAGTAGTTTCTGTTGATGCTGTTTTGGTAAATACAGAGTCATCAGCAACTATCGCTTCACGTTTATACGCACGCTGAGCATTATTAAACTCTATTGTTCCACCTGCTGGACTTCCTTGGACAAAGAACCCTTGAGCCACTGGTACATAACGCCCTGGACGAATTGTTCCTGACCCATTTGAAGACACATCAGGATCAGGAATAGCAATTACACCACCCGCTAAATTATACGTAGCATATCCCCCTTCATATTGTGCTAAATAATGACTATTATTTGTTGAAAAATGCTCCCAAAAATATAAGGCTCCTGTTGACGATCCTGTACCTATAACATCTCCAGTGTTTTCTACACTAACTAAATTGTCATTAATAAACTGATCAGCATCCAAAGCACTTGCATATGGATTACCAACTAAATACACATTATTCGCCCCTACTGTATGTTGTATAACACCATTATTTGGTTTTCCACTAAATACATAGTTTTGTGTTGCAGAAACTGACCCAGTTCCTTTTTGAGTATACCCCTCACCAACTTTTAAAGTCCCTGTGGAACGAATATGACCACTCATCCAATTCGCATATAAATCTGGTTGATTTACATATTTAAATATCCAATAATCAGCTAAAGTAATTGGTACACCTGAAGCTCCATCATAGCCTCCTGTATTAAAAGTTATAGTTTGAGGTATTGCAGCTGTGGTTCCATCTTTTAAAATTCCAGCTATTGAATAATCAGTATTATTCGCTGTAATATTTTGTGGATTTACCGGACTTGACCAAAAGTTATAACTGAATATGCTAGATTTTCCTTGCTGATCACGTTCTAAATACCCTCCACTTGTTACGTCTAATTCTGAATTTTCTGTTTGAATTAATTGTGATTCATCAACTAAATCTATCTGACCATCTAATTTTAAATAACTCGTATTCGTTAATAACTGATCGTTTTGTATTTCTAACTCAGAGCCTGAATCTACTAACAATCCTAAGTGCGTATGACTTGCAGTAGTAGTTAATTTTGAATTGTTTGTCACCTGAACTATTGCCCAATCCTTATTCGGTAAACTCGTGATATCCCAAACCGTTCCGTTTTGCCAAGTTCCTGCTGTTGTCCAGTTTCCAGAAGCATTAGCTACATATGGAAGTGGTGCTGATTGTACTTGTACAGAAAATATATTATTTAAAAATCCATTTTTTAAATAAGCAGAATTATCTATTACTGTTACATCAAAAATTAGATCTAAATTGAAATATAATTTTAAATCAGACCAGTTTAAACTTCCATTATCAATAGCCTTTGGTATAGTGCTTCCATATACTTTACCTCCAACATTTTCAACCTCTTGATAAATTTGTTCTCTCATTTGATTCAAACTAAGTGATTTATTATAAACCCTCACGTCATCAATCGCTCCTTTAAAATACCTGTTCGTATTCTTCTCATCTCTCCCTATAGAAAAATCACTTATATCATCTTTTACATTTAGTTTCCCCCCTAAACCTGTAGCTGTAGTTCCTACTTCATCGCCATTTACATATAAAGACAAACTACCTGTTGCACCATCAAACTTTGCCGTAGTATTATACCACATATTTTTATCTAATACCGGTCCAACTACTGTTTTGGAAACAACTGGAGAACATGATGGACAGGCTACAGTAAATGGATATGTTGTATTGGTATGATTCACATTAAAACCTTTTGATAATAAAACCGTTCCATCTTCTCTAGTTAAAGAGAATTTTTCTTTATTCCTATCAACTGCCGTTGATCCGTTTCTAACATACTTAATATCAATTGTATCTCCAATGGCAGCTTCTATCGTTAACTCTATTGAAGCTGAACCAAATGCCGGTATTAACCAATCTGTCATAAACCCATCAATCGTAAAATTCATCCAAGCTCCTCCATTAATTCTAGCTTGAACATAACCATACCATCCATCAGCAGGAGTACTGTCTTCTAATCGTAATGTATGAGAAATAGTTGAAGAACCAGTTTTAACATAAGCCCTCACTTTTCTGTCTCCACCAACATATATTTTAAAGTTGTCTTGCCCACACACCTCTCCTCTACTACTATAACCATTATCAAGTTTTAACCAAGACATCATGGTAGCTCCTTGAAAATCCCCCATAAAAGGTTTGGTATTTACATAATCATCCGCTCCATCAAAGTCAATATCTGATTTAGGCGGAATTGGCTCTATACGAATTGGCGCTACAAATACTGCTGAATCATATATATCATCACCTACGTCTGCAATTGCCATTTTCATGTGATACGTTATTCCAGGTCTTAATATTGTATATGCCCTGAGTGTTGTTGTAAAACCATTGTAAATATTAGTATGAGACCCATTAACTGTAGTATCTAATCCCCCTGAACCATCTAAAACATAATTCTGAACAAAAGAAGCCGACTGGGTTAACTCACAAGGTATCCCAGCTACACCTGCAATACCTGCAATACCTGCAATACCTGAATTTACATAATTAACTGCTGAATTCTCACCTCCTACGGATGCCAAATTAGCTGTTCCTGGTAAATCTCCCCCAGAGATAAAAAAACCAAACACATCATTTTTATCTGAACAAACATAATCTGGATATTCCTCAGATGCAAATTGATAATCTAAACCAAAAATTTTAGGTTCAGTTCCATTAATTATAAAGTCATATTCATATACAACCACATCATTAATTGCTTGTGAATCTAAAGCTATTAAATCTGCATCACTATAGGTAGTTGCTCCTTGAGCAGAAACGTCACTTTGTGTTTTACTTACTTGTGTGGTTTTAGAAACCTTACCTGTTGTTAAGATAATTCCAGTATTTAAAGAAAGTCCTCCGCCAGACCCATTAGAGAAAACTCCCGATTGGTTTTTGTTATTTCCTTTTGTAATGATTTGATTGGTGATTGTAAAACCTCCATTTGCAGAAAGTTTCGTTTTTAATGCGTTTGCATTTGCATTTGCATTAATTATTGTAATTTGAGAATAGGATATTGCACTATAAAGCAATACAACTAAAGACATAACCACCTCAATAGTATTTGTATTCATAATATTAATAAGTTTATTTTAAAGGACTCAGCATTATGCTGAATATTTGTCAAACTTACCTTAGATCAACATTGGTTTACCTATAAAAACCTCATATAAACCTCATTTTACTTTGAAAACAACTCATTTATTTCTAATATTACAACTGAATATCAGATACTTAACCCCACTCACAAATGAAAACAACATTAACCTACCTGTTTTTAGCATTATTCTTTTTTGCTAATGCTCAATCAAAAGAAGAAAAGACAACTAAAGCTATTGATAGCATTAATTTTATTCTTAACAACCAAGCTTTAACTTCTTCTGAAAAACTAAATAACTTAGGAAACTTAATAAACTTACATCTAATCAATAATAATCTAGAAAAACTAACTAGTATTAACAATAAAATACAATCATTAGCTTTAAAAGAAAATGATACATTTCATTTAGCATTATCTTATAAAGGAAAATCTATTATCAACACCTTAAATGGAAACCTTAATAAAGGGGTTGTTAATTTAAAGAAAACTATTTCAATATTAAATAGTATTAATAACCACCCAAACAAAAAAGAGCAACTTCAAAGCACCTATTATTTATTAGCACAAACTTATACAGAAATTAATAATTATGGTGATGCAAGTAATTCTGTTTTAAATAGCCTAAATCACTTAACTAGAGACAATGATAGCGTAGCAAATTATAATAAAATCGATGCCTACAACTTATTAGGTTTTATTAATTCAGAAATTGAAAATAATTCTATTGCACTTGAAAATTTAAAAAAAGCTTTAGTTCTTGAAAATGAAATGAAGGATGAATATGGGAAGTGTAATACCTATAATTTAATGGGGATAATTTATAGCAAGCAAAATAACGAAGTGAAAGCTTTAGAATACTATGAATTAGCATTAAGTATTAGTGAAAAATTGGATGACATAAGTAATAGCGCTAGCCTTTATAACAATATTGGTATTTCTTATTACCAGTTAAAGGACTATATTAAAGCTAAAGAAATGCTATTAAAGTCTGTTCAATTAGCAAAAGAGACTCATAATAATGGAATACTTGCAGACAGTCATTTATATTTAGGAAAAAGTTTTATTGCAGAGAATAAAATTGACCTTGGATTGACCAATATTAACAAGTCAATGAGTTATGCTAAAAACAATTCTCAGTCTATTATGATAGATAATCTTTTAGTAAAATCTGAAGTTTCACAGCAACACAATAACACTTCACAATCTTTATCATATTTAAACGAAGCACTTTTATTACTTGATAAAACTGAAACTATTGAAATTAAAAAACGTGTATATAAAAGTTTATCAAATATTTATAGTACAATTGATATTAAGAAATCTGAATATTATTTTAATAAACATCTAAAAATAAAAGATAGCATTACCAACATACAACAGCACAACAGAACAGAAGTTTTAAAGGCAGAATTTGATTATATAAAAATTCAGGCTGATTTAAAAAGCAAAGAATCGGACTTACTACTTGCAAAAGAGAAAGAGAAGGCAACAAAAAGTAAAAACATTTTTATACTCACACTAGCCTTCTTATTAATCTCATTCCTACTTATTACTATCCTTAGACAAAACAAACTAAACAATACTAGGAAAAAAATGTGGGTAGCAAAAAAAGATTTAATGGCTGCTAAACAAGAGAATTTAGATAAAGAAATTGAATATAAAAACCAGCAAATAACTGAATTTGCAATTCATATTTCTGAGAAAAACGAACTATTAGAACATATTAAACAAAAAGTAAAAAAATTACCAATTATTAACAAAACAACAGCTTCACAAATAAATGATGTTATTGTATTTATTAATGATGATATAAACCAAAATAAGGAAAAAGTTCAGTTATACTCAGAAATTGATGAAACTACAAATTCATTCAACCATAACTTAACCAACCTATACCCACAGTTAACAGAAAAAGAGAGAAGAATAGCTACATTGGTTAGATTAAGTCATACTTCAAAACAAATATCCCTACAACTTAACATAACTCCAGCAAGTGTTGACAATTACAGATCAATACTTAGAAAGAAAATGAACATCACAAAAGGAACTTCCTTATCAAAATTCATAAAGTCCATTTAGTTTTTTCACTGTGTTCTATTTTGAAACTTATCTTGAACAAATAATAGTTTTACAAAATTCAAAATCAGTTTAAAGTTAAAAGAATTATATTATAAGTATAAAAAAAACCAGCTCAAATGAGCTGGTTTTTTTTATTGATTACACTAGTATTAAATTTTATTAGTCTTTCTTAAAAGTTTCATCTAAGTTAACAATAATAAATTCAGAACGTCTGTTTGCTTGGTGTTCTTCTTTTGAACACTTCACCCCATTTGAACATTTATTTATTAATTCAGACTCTCCTTTTCCTTCTCCGGAAATACGATCTGCAGTAATTCCTTTTGAAATTACATATTGAGCAGTGGATTTTGCTCTTCTGTCTGATAAAGCCATGTTATATGCATCCTTACCTCTACTATCTGTATGAGATGTAGCTTTGATAATCATTTTTGGATACTTATTCATTACAGCAATTAACTTGTCTAACTCTGTAGCTCCTTGCGCTGTAATATTATGCTTGTCTAACTCAAAGAATATAGGATTTAAAACTACTCTATCTTCAACTATAATTGGACTCAATGCTAAGGTTTCTGAAACATTTGGTTCATCAGTTTTAGCTATATCCACACTATTGATAGAATACATTTCTCTATTTGCCTCTACTTTAAATGCTTGATTACATTCATATTTAAAATGTACGTATCCATTTTCATCTGTAGTTTTATCTGCTACTTTATTATTACTCTCGTCATAAATTGCAACTGATGTCATTGGTAATGCTGTATTTGTTTTGGCGTCTGTTACCAGAACTGATAAAGCGACATCACAAACAGGCACTATTTGATCAAAAGCATAAATGTCATCACTCCCTGACCCTCCAGCTCTATTGGATGCAAAAAATCCTTTTTGTGAATCCTCATCTATTGTAAAACTAAAATCATCATTTCCAGAATTTAATGGCGCTCCTACATTACGTACTGATCCAAAATTATCTCCTTCCATTTGAGATGCAAATACATCCATCATTCCTAAACCAGGATGACCGTTAGAGGCAAAATACATGATGTTTTTACTACTAATAAATGGAAACATTTCTGAGCCTTCTGTATTTATCTTTTTTCCTAAGTTTACAGCATCTCCGTAAGTTCCATCTCCGTTGATAGCTACATACCAAAGGTCTGAACCTCCTAATGTTCCTTCCATATCTGAATTGAAATACAAACGCTTACCGTCTACACTTACCGCTGGACCTCCTGTATTATGATTTTCACCATTTATAGGTAAAGATGTTACATTTGTCCACTCTCCACCAGATAAAGTTGCTGAGTATACGTTAATAGTACTCTTCCCTGAATCATCCTTCTTGAATTTCTTTCCAAAAACTCCTGCATCACGATCCAAACTTTCTCCTGAAAAATACATCGTTTTTCCGTCAGGACTAAAACTTACTGTCCCTTCATTAAACTTTGTATTTACTTTTCCTGCTACTTCAGACTCATTGGTTAATGCTCCAGAAGGTGCATCATAGTCAGATACATAAATATCTAAATATGGCTCTTCATTCCATCCGTACTTTTTTGACTTTCCACTACGTGCTGAAGCATAATATACTTGCCCTTCATGCATGATTGGTCCAAACTCTGAATACTTTGTATTGAATCCTTCTACCGGCTTAACAGTAAATTTAGGAGTATCTCCTAATAATTCACCTACGGTATTTGGATTGTTTTTATGAGCTACTGCTCTAACATCAGTTGGTGCTAAGCTAGCAAACTTATCCATCCACTCATTAGCTTTATCATAGTTTCCATTTGCCTTTAACATTTGAGCGTATTTAAAATAATGCTCTTTGTTTTGACTTGTAATTACTACTTTACCATACCACTCTTCTGCAGCGGTAGTATTAAAAACGTTATAATACGTATCGGCCAAACGGCTTTGTACATATTCGCTTTCTCCTTCTTTTTCAATAACTTTTAAGTAATCTGATATTGCATCAACATACTCTAAATTATCAAAATGTTTATCTGCTTTTACTGTTGACTTACTTTGAGCGTTTACATTAAACATTCCCAATAAGAACAACCCTGTATATATGTGTTTTTTCATTGTTTCGTTTGTTTATATTAGAAAAATCTTGGTGAACGTGATACTTTCTTTGGAAAGTTTAAATCAAATTGTAAAAATACTTCATGTGATGAAGAGGCAGCCTCTTGAATATCACTTAAGATATAATCATACGCGTACCCTATACGGATACTGTCTGAAAAAGCAAATCCTACTAAACCACTGAATGAATCAGTATTTCTGTATGATGCTCCAACTTCAAATTTATCATAAAATAAAAAGTTCGCGTTCACATCAAAAGATACTGGTGCATCAAATGAAGACTTAACTAAAAATGATGGCTTTAACTTCGTATTTTCTGTTAACTGAAATACATA
>Ga0209291_1000719_pt1 | contig 31209 bp, 29 predicted proteins | sample GOMGulsemesocosm_FD_184633 | JGI IMG/M metagenome (GOLD analysis project Ga0209291, IMG submission 184633) | Methane-oxidizing microbial communities from mesocosms in the Gulf of Mexico - GOM9B Gulf of Mexico (SPAdes) (version 2) | ecosystem: Environmental > Aquatic > Marine > Cold seeps...
AAGTTGAAGTGACCTTCTATTTCTACTCATACAGTATGGAGTCAGGGGAAGATTTTTGGTTACGTTTTTATAACGGATCAAGCTGGAGTACCGTTGCTACATGGGCTAGAGGAACAAGTTTCGAAAATAACAACTTCTACTCTGCTACTGTAACACTTGATAGCACCTCACATAACTTTGCGAGCAATTCACAATTCAGATTCCAATGTGATGCAAGTGGAAATAATGATCAAATATATATTGACCAGGTAACTATTAAAGGTATTAATGGAGCAAGAAGCATCCGTAACAATGATATTTCTTTAATCAGATCATTAAGTGACAACAAGGACTTAGGAGATCAATTATTCTACCCTAACCCAGTAAGAGGTAATAATTTATATATCAATAAGAATTATGAATTAAACCCAACTTATAGAATATTAAATTTATTAGGACAAACTATTAACAAAGGAACAATGACTAATGGAACTGTAAATGTAGGTAAGTTAAACGCAGGTTTATACTTAATTGAATTTACAGATGCAGAGGAAACTGTTACTCGAAAGTTCATTAAGCAGTAAATAAAAACTAACCAATTTTTAACCATAAACCCCTAGAGAAAATCTTCTCTAGGGGTTTATTATTTGAGCCTTCTAATGACTTTAAGTAATACACAAAAAAGGTAGCAATATTATATCGCTACCTTTAATTAATTATTCCTGATTGTAAATCAGAACATATACTAGAATTATTCTTTGATTATAACAAATTCAATTCTTCTGTTAATTTCATGTTCTTCGTCAGAACATTCTTTAGTAGTACAATCCATAATTGTTTGTGATTCACCATACCCTTCAGAGATTAACCTATCGCTTTTAATACCTCTAGAAATCAAGTACTTCATTGCTGATGCAGCTCTACGTTTTGACAACGCTAAATTATACAGAGCACTACCCCTGATATCAGTATGTGCATTCACCTCAATTTTCATTGTAGGGTTCTCTACTAAAACTCCCACTATTTTATCCAATGACATTTTTGATACTGGCTTTATAGCCGCTTTATCAAAAGCAAAATAAATATTTTCTATTTTAATCATTGACTTCCCATCAACCTCAACTATTTCTGGAGCCGTTTGAACAAGGTTAACTTCTGCTTTAAAGATTCGTTGTGTTGCTGAATTCGTTGGTAATTCCAAAATATTATTATCATATCCTTCTTTAGCGGTATTGATAGTATATACTTCATAAGGATCAACATATGCTGAAAATTCACCAGATTTATTTGTTTTTGTTGCCACAACATTACCATCAATATCTACTAACTGGATAACTGCATTTGCAATAATTTTCTGAGTTAACTCATCCTTAACAACTCCTTTAATAGATTGTTTGTTATAATTTAACCTTAACTTATATACGTCAGATCCTCCTACACCATCAGCCTTTGCTGAAGTCACATACCCTCTTTGCTTGTTTGCCAATATAAAAGCATAATCGTCTTGAGGACTATTAATTGTTGGTCCTAAATTCAAAGGTCTTACTAGCTTATTTTTAACATTACGAGCTCTAAAAACATCTAACCCCCCCATAGTATTGTGCCCGCTTGAAGCAAAATAAAAATATTTACCTTCTTCATCTATAAATGGCGTACGCTCATCGTTAGGTGTATTAACTTTATTCCCTAAGTTAACAGGGTTGTCAATTGTTTCATCTTCATTAACATTCACAGAATACAAATCATATCCACCTTCTCCTCCAGGCATATCTGAGGAGAAATACAATGTTTTACCGTCTTTAGATAAATATGGGTTTTCCACAGAATAGTTTTCACTGTTAAAATGAATACTCTTTTCATTTTCCCAACGTCCGTTACCTAAAGAATCTTTTGCGCGATATAATTGATAATTTCTTTTATCACCTAATAAACTTCTTGTATAATAAACCGTTTTTTGATTAGGAGAAAAAGTAATAGTTCCTTCATTTTCATTTGTATTTAAAATTGTTGAATACAGCCCCAATCTATCCAAATCTCCGGTCTTTTTAATTGTTGAGCAATAAATTTGAAAATGAGGTTCTCCTGTTAAAGGGTCTTTTGTTCCTCCTAGCCCACCAATTTTCTTTGCAGACAAAACAATATATTTCTGCTTAAAAAAACCAGAACCATATTCATTTTGCTTACTATTTATGCCCGTATCGGTAACAACAAAATCAAAATTTGCAGTTAGCACTTCAGGTTTCGCACTTTCCATTTCAGCAACCTTTTCTCCAGTGGTTTCAATAATACTTTGCGCATTTATTACACTTGTAAATACAAGCAATACGATTGATAATAGTAATTCTTTTTTCATTGTAAATAATTTTAAAAAAACAAAATATTGGTTGATATTTCTAATTTAGTCGGCTAATGTATAGTAAAAAAACTAGGTAACAAACTGACAACCAATCAACAACAAACCATTGAGAAGAAATATTAATATTCTCAAAGATCATTTAATACATATATAACAATGTATTAAGCAAAACCCCCCCGTTTCCGTAAAATTATTGTTCTTAGATTGCTTATTTGATAAAAATTAAAAAAAACGTCGATGAGAGCTATATTTCATCGACGAATGACTGTTATATATGTGTGAAGAATATTTTTTATTAGAGATAAATTAACCCGAAAACGTAATTTACTACTTTCCTTTATCGGATTTAAGTTTTTCTCTTGGTATTTGAATACTATCTTTTTCTCTTTTAGCCTTAAGTGAATCTGTTATCTTTTTTTCAATAGCAGCTTTTTCAGCTTTAAATTGAGCTTTTATATTTTCTTCTATTTCTTTACTTTTCTTGAATGACTTTGTAGCGTAGTATTCAATATTTTGCCTCAGTGTAATACTATCAATCTTATACTTTTCATATATATACAAATCCGCTTGAACATTATTGTCCTTTAATACCTTATAGTTTTTACTCTTAGAGGCTTTAAGCAACTTTATATCGTATAATATTTCCTGCATAACAGGCTGTTCAATTAGATTGTCAGGTTCTGGAGCCACAAATGTTTTATCACATGACACGGTAATTAAAAGCAATATCAACAACACCTTGTACATAGCTATCTATTAAAAGTTAATCGCATTCCTTTTTTAATATCATAAAATTTGAAATTTTTGTACACTAAATTCCCATTTACAAACGTATGTGATATTCTCGATTTAAATGTATTTCCCTCAAAAGGCGACCAACCGCACTTATAGAAAATATTATCTTCTGTTACTGTCCAAGGTTTATTTAAATCAACCAAAACCATATCAGCAAAATACCCTTCTTTAATAAACCCTCTTTTGTCTACTTTAAATAATTTTGCAGGATTATGGCACATTTTTTCAACAATCTTCGTCAAGTCTATTTTGCCATTGTGGTGTGCTTCTAACATGCTTACCAAGCCGTGTTGAACTAAAGGTCCACCAGATGGTGCTTTTGTGTACGGATTGGCTTTTTCTTCTTTAGTATGTGGTGCATGATCAGTTGCAATAACATCAATCCTATCATCTAATAAAGCTTCCCATAAAGCATCTTTATCAGCTTGTGTTTTAACCGCTGGATTCCACTTTATTGACGCTCCTTTTTCATCATAATCTTTATCTGTAAACCATAAATGATGGACACATACTTCGGCTGTAATTTTCTTTTCTTCTAATGGAATTTTATTCGTAAACAACTCCGTTTCTTTCGCAGTAGACAAATGAAAAACATGTAATCTTGCCCCAGTTTTCTTTGCTAAAGCAATTGCCTTTGATGAAGATAAATAACATGCTTCTTCACTTCTAATAATTGGATGATATTTCATAGGGATATCATCTCCATATTCAGCCGTATATTTTTCCAAATTAGCTTTTATCGTACCTTCGTCCTCACAATGAACGGATATTAACATATCCGTGCTAGAAAATATTTTCTCTAACACCTCTTCATTATCTACCAACATATTTCCTGTTGATGAACCCAAAAACAACTTTATTCCGGCTACATTATTAGCATCTACTTTTAAAATCTCTTCTAAATTATCATTAGTACCTCCAAACATAAATGAATAATTGGCATAAGAGGATGCTCTAGCTATTTTAAACTTTTTGTTTAACTCATCTATGGTTGTTGTTTGCGGATTCGTATTTGGCATTTCAACAAACGACGTAATTCCTCCTGCAACTGCTGCTCTGGACTCTGTTTCAATAGTGGCTTTATGTGTTAACCCAGGCTCTCTAAAGTGTACCTGATCATCTATCACTCCAGGTAACAGATATTGCCCTTCTGCATCATATACACTAACGTCAGGAGATTTTGCGCTAATTTGTTCAGCCACCTCAACAATATACTTTCCTTCTACATACACATCACCATGAAAAATTTTATTTTCATTTACGATTTTCGCGTTTTTTATCAATACTTTATTCATAATCCTCTTCTATGAGTTTATTTCGAAAATAAACTTTTTAACTTCATTATTATTACTCCAAAAACTGCTTCTGATATAATTGACCCATCCATCTTGGATGTTCCTTTAGTCCGATCAGTAAAAATTACTGGAACTTCTTCTATCTTAAATTTTTTAATATATGCTTTAAACTTCATTTCTATCTGAAAAGCATATCCCACAAACTGAATTTTATCAAAATTAATCGCTTCTAATACTTCTCGCTTATAACAAATAAAACCTGCAGTTGCATCATTAATATTCATTCGGGTAATTATTTGCACATATTTAGATGCAAAATAAGACAATAATACCCTATTCATTGGCCAGTTAACCACGTTTACCCCAGATTTATAACGTGAGCCTATTGCTAGGTCTACTCTATTTATATGACAACTATTATATAGTTTAATTAAATCATTAGGGTCATGAGAAAAATCCGCATCCATTTCAAAAACATATTTATACTCACGATTAAGCGCCCATTTAAACCCATGGATATACGCTGTTCCCAATCCCTCTTTACCTTTTCTCTTTTCAAGAAACAGATTTCCAGAGAATTCTTTTTGTAAAGACACTACAGTTTCAGCAGTTTTATCTGGCGAATTATCATCTACAACAAGAATATCAACTCCAGAAGCCACCTTAAAGGTAGTCCTGATTATTGCTTCTATATTTTCAATTTCGTTATATGTAGGTATAACAACTAAAGCGTCTTTCATATTGAGGGTAAAAATACTCTTTTAAATTTTTAATTTTATTAATATTTTCTAAAATTGTAGCTCCACATAAAAAGAGTAGTTTTGTACCAATGGAATTTATATTACGAAATATTGAAAATAATGAATACCTAACCTATTTAATTTTAGGCTCATTATTTGTTATTATGTGTATTAAACATCTATACAGCTTCCAATTTGAAGATTTTTTAGGTGTACTCACTAATGGTAAATATTTTTTATTACATAATAAAGGAGATAAAAAACGGAGTTTGTTTAATAGTTTGTTTTACATCTTTTTTGCCATAAATATTTCAGTGTTTTCTAAGATTGCCTTGAGTTCTCTAAAATTATTACCAGAAAACAATCTTATCAATTTTAGTACAATTTTTATTATTGTCAACATCTATTTTATATCAAAATATTTGATTGAGAAAATTATCTTCGAGACTTTAAATTTAAATTCTGTTTTTGAAAACTACAATTTTCAAAAACTAACATGCATTAATTTTATTAGCCTTTTTTTATTTTTAGCGAACATCATTTTACTATATATCACTCCCTATATTAGTGAGTTTTGGGTCTATTTGTGTATTGGTTTATTTATTTTTATCTACTCACTAAGTATCACAATTATAATACTGTACAATCAAAAAATATTTTTAAAGTACTGGTTTTATTTTATTTTGTATATTTGCGCTCTTGAAATCGCACCTTTTTTAATTTGTGCTATTTTAATACTAACTAATCTTTAAAATAATTTGGGAATATGAAAGTGAAAACTATCTTAGTTTCTCAACCAGAACCAAAAGTTGAAAATTCACCTTATTTTGATCTGGTAGAAAAACAAAAAGTAAAGATTGACTTTAGATCATTCATTCATGTAGAAGGAATAGAGTCTAAGGAAGTTCGTAAACAAAAAGTTGATTTTTCTGAATACACTGCAGTAATATTAACTAGCAGGAATGCTGTTGATCATTATTTTAGAGTAGCTGAGGAAATGCGTTTCAAAGTACCTGATAGCATGAAGTATTTTTGCCAATCAGAAGCTGTTGCTTATTACTTGCAAAAATATGTTGTTTACAGAAAACGTAAAATTTATGTTGGAAAAAGGACTTTTCCAGAACTTGTTCCGTTAATCAAAAAATATAAAACCGAAAGTTTTTTATTGCCTTCTTCTGATAAGTTAAAATCATTAATTCCAACTACTTTAGATGAATTAAAGATTAATTGGAAGGAAGCTACACTATATAAAACTGTAGTAAGTGATTTATCGGACTTAGAAGATGTGACGTATGACATTTTGGTTTTCTTTAGTCCTTCAGGGATAGATTCTTTATTAAAGAATTTCCCAGAATTCACGCAAAACAAAACAAGAATTGCTGTTTTTGGAAACACTACTGTTAAAGCTGCTACTGATGCAGGACTAAGAATAGACATCAAAGCACCATCACCAGAAACACCTTCAATGACAATGGCATTGAAAAAATACATCAATGAAGTAAATAAATAATTTTTTATACGTTTATTTTATAAACAAAAAATCCTGAAACTATGTTTCAGGATTTTTTGTTTTAGACTATGGCTAATTTCTAAACAATCATTTAACAATCACTTTTCTAACTTCCTTATGACCTCCATCGGTTACAGTAACAAAATAAACTCCTCTTTGTGTATTTTCAAGGCTAATTAACGCTTTAAAGTCAAAAGCACTATTATAATCCTTAAAAAGGATTTGCCTTCCTGTAATATCATGTACACTGATGTTAATTCTTTTTCCTGAATTAGATTTTAGTTTAACGTAAAACGTTCCTGTATTAGGATTCGGGTATAACACAAATTCATTAAAAGCCAATTCTTCAACACTTAAAGCAGGGTCATTAAAGACTTTTATTTTCCCTATACTTATTGCATATGGATTAATCGTTATACCTGAACTTAATTCAAAAGCAATCATAACTAGTTTTTTTCCACTATGTGATGTAAGGTTTAAAGTTTCAGTATTCCACCCAACAGAGGTACTACTCCCCAAGCTATAAGGGATGAGATTTGTTGGATTATCATCAAATGCTAATAACACATCCATATTTGTTGGTGCTATCTGCCCTAACTTATATGTTAATTCTAATACTGTTTCCGTTCCTATAGTTAAATTTGTTTTATATAATTTAATCGATGAAGGAGACCCTCCTGTAATCGTTCCATCAAACTTTATTGAATTCCCTCCATTATAAGCATCATTAAAATCAAAAGAAGCAACTATAGATTGATTTCCTTCTACAGCAAATTGCCAAGTAGGTAACACTTCCTGATCAGACATATTATGCCAATCGCTAGAACTTGTTTCTGTACCATCCGTAAATTTCTTTCTACCATGCCCCGTATTAAAGCATGTTTCAAATGGAAGTGACGTAATTGTTGAACTTGCAGGAACCCAATTCGATACTCCTTTAAAACCTGAAGCATCTACTTGTGATGGATTATGGTCAGCCCCACCAAACATATGTCTCTCTGCTTCATAGAAGTTTAACCTATCATTAGGATCATTATTAAAATTACTATACTGAGCATTATTATATATGACATTGGAAGCAAATAATCCTAATGAAGTATAGGCTACAGATGTTGCTGAGTTATGAATATCACTCATCCAATCATTTCCACCTGTTTCAAAAACTGGTTGATTTCTTCCAGGCCACAAATCTACTCCCGAAAAAACATCATAAGGACTCCTTCCAATTGCAGCAGCATTACCATTTGAAGCCTCTGGCCATTGATAGGTATTCCAGAAAAAATTAGTAAACATCGCACTACTTACACGTTGCTCATAACCATCTGCACCATTATTATTTTCATCATTCTGTAAAAATGCATTATTATTTCCACTTAAATAATTTTGCCAACTTACGGTACCACTTAACAACATTGCGTCATACCATATTACTTCTTTTCCTAAAGGTTCAATAGCAGCTGTTAAATCTCTAACAAACTCATACATTAACTGTCCGTTAGTAGCATTAGTGTCTGTTTCTTCATTTATGAACCAACCGTCAAAATTATAATACTCTATAATTTCTTTAAGCTTAGTCACGGCTATAAAATTACCTGAACCATCTTTTTCAAGAAAGTTCGTCATTGTTGCTGTAGAACCTCCCCATGCATTTGGAGCAAAAAACACATTACCAAATACTTTAACTCCGTTCTTATGAGCAGCATTCACCCATGGCGCAGAAGGTAATTGAACAGTATCATCTGCAGTACCACCAAACCATACTAATTTATCAATATAAGCCCAATGTGTAAAGTTATAATAATTAAAAACTGGTTGTTCTCCATTATAATTACCAAAGTTATTCATCCCATCGGGCAACCAAGCAATTTCAATATCATTTGCCAAGGAAGAATTTAATTGGGTACTAGTATCAGTAAAACGTGTTGCTAAACTTTCCGTTGCTATGTTATTTGCATCTGCTGTAACTCCACCTGAAGTCCATGCTTTTAACTCATCCACGGATAAAATAAAAGGTGGATCATTGACGATTTGCGCATTAATCTCTGAATAAACAAAGAAAGAAATTAACGTAATAAGTAGATTTTTATTCATATAAATAGTTTTGATTGGTAAAAAAAGAGTTGAACAATTCACTGAAATCGCTCAACTCTTTATGTGATTATTTGGAGGGATTTATAATAATAAACCTTCCAATTTTGTTATTTGTTTATCTAGGGCAGTGTTTTCCTTTTCTAGGAAATCTATTTCTACTTGTTGTTCTTTGACAGCATTTACCAATACGGCATTCATTTTAGAATAATCCATAGACATTGGTATTCCTTGCTCATGAGAAACTACATTTCCTTTCTCGTCTTGATGTGAAACTACTTCAGGAATTATTTCACTCACCTGTTCTGCTATAAATCCGATTGTATATAGACCTGATTTGCTATTTTTATATTGATATTTAACAGGATTAATTTTTAATATATCTTTTAACCCATACTGAGAAGTCGTAATATTCTTTTTTGCTCTTCTAGAACTTGAAACATTAAAAGCTGTTGCTGTTATTTCAAGCTGAGTTGACCCTTCCCATCCAAGGTAAATTTTATTTCCAGCATCAAAACCATCTCCATTAGTGTTATTAACGTTATATCCTCCTAGGTAAATTGCATTAGCATCAAAACCTGGATCAGTATACATCCCTATTAAATCGTACTGTTTAGATGTATCCGAGTTATTCTTTCTTGCTCTCAAAACTGTATTCCCTGTACTTTCCAATAAAACTCTATCAGATACTACATGAAATGGCTCTATCGGTGAAGTTGTACCAATACCAACATTACTTGCATTTCCATTATACATATCATTACCTGAAATAGTCCAATCAACATCTAATGTAGGTTGCCCCCAACTCACATAACCTGAAGCATCTGAAGTTAAAACTAATCCAACGGCTTCAAAACCATCAACTACTCTAATTGCTGGAGCCCCTGTATCTTCTATATGCATCAGAATAGAAGGCGTAGTTGTTCCTACACCAACAAACCCTGTATTGGCATTGTACATAGCATCTCCAGCTATTGTCCAATCTGTATCAAGACCAGCAGCCCCCCCTAAAGGGGTCCATTTAGCACCATCCCAGTAATGAAACCCAACTCCTGTAGCTACTGTAGTATTATACACTAATAAGCTTTCTGTTGGTACCGCTACTGGCGCAGCGGTATTTAAATTGACTATTGCTACACGTGGTACTAGCACCCCTTTATCGGCTGCAGTAACATCTAATATTGAACTAGAGTTTGGAGCGGTTGTTCCTATACCTACTTGTGAAAAAATAGCTAAAGGAAACAATACTAATATTTTTAATAAATGATTTTTCATTAATTATATGCTTTTAAAAATTAATAAAAAGAATTATTTCTTTGTCTTTTCTAAAAGAGCCTTTTCAATTCTAGCTAAACGTACTTTAAGTGCTTCATTATTACTCTTAAGTTCCTGTACTTTTGAATGTTGTTCCTTAACAGCATTCACCAATACAGCACTCATTTTAGAATAATCCATAGAAACAGGCTTTCCTTCTTCACGAGAAACTACTTTATGGTTTTCATTTTGATGAGACACTATCTCTGGTATTACTTCACTTACTTCTTCGGCAATAAAACCTATAGTATACAAACCAGATTTTTCAAAATTATATTGGTACTTTACAGGTTTAATCTTTAACAAATCATCCAAACCATATTCTAATGTTGAAATGTTTTTTTTGAATCTTTCAGAACTTGAAACATTAAAAGCTGTTGCTGTAATAGCAAGGGTACCAATACCTACATTACCTACAGTATTACCACCGCAAATAACCTTATCAGCATCATCATAATTATTACCTGTATGATTCGCATTATAACCACCAATATAAATAGCGCTATTATCCCAACCTTGATAAGTTCCTATAAGTTCATATCCTTTACCTGTACCAGTATTTTTAGTACTATATACAGCATCTGGATCAAATTCTAATAGCATATGTTGTGCTACAACATGAAGTTTTTCAATAGGAGTAGTTGTACCTACACCTACATTTCCAGTATTAGCGTTATAAATATCCGTTCCTGAAGTTGTCCAATCATTGTCTTCCCCAGCATCTTGCCATGTAGCGTTCCCTAAGGCATCTGAAGTTAACAACCTCCCTGCTTGCTCATTACCATCAACAATTCGTAATGTAGGTGGCGCCGTAGCAGTAACAACTATATCATCTACTGCAGCACCATTATCATAGTTTCCAGTATATTGGAATCTTAGCGAATAGTTATTTCCAGGAATTACAGCTTGAGTACTTGTATAACTTGCGTTTAAACTATCTGCTGTAAGGTCTAAAAGTGTTGCCGTAACAGATGTTGTTGTTTCATTGTATAACGTTACAGTAAACCTATCTTCTGCATCACCAGTATAATTATCATAACCATAACTAAAAGAAATATTGATTAATGATTCTGTAGTTGAAAAAGGTCCTTCTATCAAAGTTTGATCCATATCACAACTCTCATAGGTAATATATGCTCTATCACCACTACAATTACTACAATAACTGGTACTTGAACTTATATTCCAAATATTAGTTGGTGCACATGAGTTAAAAGGTCCTGTTACTGAAGTAACCCCTCCTGATTCAAAATCATTTGAATATACTGCTGTAGCTCCAGCCACGGCACTTTCTATATGCAATTTAGCAGTTGGCGTAGTTGTTCCTACACCTACATAACCTGAATTAGCATTATACATATCGTTTCCTACTACTGTCCAATCACCATCATTGGCGGCAGCTCCTGATAATGGAGTCCATTTTGCACCATCCCAATAATGAAAACCAACCCCTGTAGCAATAGTTGTGTTATAAACTAGTAAACTTTCTACGGGAGCTGTTACAGGTGCGGCTGTATTTAAATCGGCTATAGCAACACGAGGAACTAACACTCCTTTATCTGTTGCATCAACTTCAAGCATTGAGCTATTATCTGGGCTTGTTGTACCTATACCTACTTGAGAAAAAGTAGCTAATGGAAGTAATAATAACGTAAGTAATATTTTTTTCATAATAATTTGTGCGTTTTATATGGCGCCAAGATTATGAAAAGAGATGGGTCTCGGAAAAATATGGGATGGAACTAGTTATTACAGGGACAAAAAACAATATCCCTGTCAATTTACCAACACGTACCTAACTACCTGACAATCTATAAAATACACCGTTCACTATGATTTCATGTGTCCAAAAAAAAACACCTGTTCCGACTTTTAGGCTGTATTACTTAAAACAATATTAATATCTATAGTGTTCTGGCTTGTATGGTCCAGCAACAGTTACACCAATATAACTTGCTTGGTCTTCACGTAACTCAGTTAACTCAACACCTATTTTTGATAAGTGTAATTTTGCTACTTTCTCATCCAAGTATTATAGCTTTCAAACAAACTACATCAATTTCATTATCGAAGTAACTAATATTACAGGCTGTAGTTGTATAATGGATATCTCTACCAATTAATTAGTTATTAATACATCAAAGAAGAAATCTCCCATCCAACATTTATAACCTGAGCCAAAAATTACCCCATCATCACCAAATTTATCAGTCCTTGTAACATTTACAGTAATTGAATTAATAGATTTTGCTGCATAATTTATGCTAAAAGTATCTGGGTGTGAACTTGCGTTATTACCCGTAAAAATAATACTTTTAGGTATAAATGGTAAATCTGGTGAAAAGCTATATTCTATTTGCAATCTTTCCGCGTTATAAGGTGCATTTAAAACATAATTTGGATTACCAGCATTACCAGTATTTGTTGTTGTTCCAATTGATGTATTTTGAACTAGAATTTCCCAACTAACTGTTGTGCTCACACCATCTATCGGTGTTGAAAAACTACCCGTACTACCAACAGATACATTATTACATACTGGTATTGCCATACCTTGAAATGAGGCTATCTGCGGTGTATTTGTTGTTATTAAATTACCATGTGCATCAACTGACACACTTTTTATGGCAGTACCAGTTACTGTCCCGACTGAACTTAATCCTTCAATCCTTACTGTTGATCCAGTACCCGCAACATGTAATTGTTCTTGCGGACTAGTTGTCCCAATACCCACTTGAGCATATGTAACTAATGGAAGTAATAGTAATGTAAGCAACGCTTTTTTCATAATGATTTTGTTATTTATATATCTTGGCGAAAAAATGAAAAAATCTGAAAGAGAGAAAGAAAACGGGATGAAACACCTTTTTCAAGGGTCGAAATACCAAAAAATAAAGAAATGTCTTTTTTTTCAATAAAACGACAGATAAACAACCTTTTTTACAGGCTGAAATACTCAAGACAAGAAAATGCCTTTTTTTGATAAAAGTTATAGGTTAACTAATTATTTTTAGGATTTATAATACAAAAAAGCCGAAACATATGTTTCGGCTTTTTTGTATTGTATTACTTAAAACAATATTAGTATCTATAGTGTTCTGGTTTGTATGGTCCAGCAACTGTTACACCAATATAACTTGCTTGGTCTTCACGTAACTCAGTTAACTCAACACCTATTTTTGATAAGTGTAATTTTGCTACTTTCTCATCCAATTCTTTTGGCAACATGTATACTTCGTTTTTATACGCTTCTACATTTGTCCATAATTCAATTTGAGCTAAAGTTTGGTTTGTAAATGAGTTAGACATTACAAAACTTGGGTGTCCAGTTGCACAACCTAAGTTTACCAAGCGTCCTTCAGCTAAAATGATAATATCTTTTCCGTTAATGTTGTATTTATCAACTTGTGGTTTGATAGTATCTTTTGTATTACCATGGTTTCCATTTAACCAAGCCATGTCAATTTCATTGTCAAAGTGACCAATGTTACAAACAATAACTTTGTCTTTCATTGCTTCGAAATGACGTCCTTGAATAATGTCTTTATTTCCAGTAGTTGTAATAATGATATCAGAATTCCCAACAACAGTTTCTAATCTCTTTACTTCAAAACCATCCATTGCAGCTTGTAACGCACAAATAGGATCAATTTCTGTAACAGTAACAATAGAACCTGCTCCTTTAAAAGATGCAGCAGTTCCTTTACCAACATCACCATAACCACAAACAGTTACACGTTTACCTGCTAACATAATATCTGTAGCTCTTCTAATAGCATCTACAGCAGATTCTTTACATCCGTATTTGTTATCAAATTTAGATTTTGTAACAGAATCGTTTACATTGATTGCTGGCATTGGCAATGTTCCGTTCTTTACTCTTTCGTATAAACGATGAACACCCGTAGTCGTTTCTTCTGACAATCCGTTGATTCCGGCTGCTAACTCAGGGTATTTATCTAATACCATATTTGTTAAATCTCCACCATCATCCAAAATCATATTTAATGGTTGCTTGTCTTCTCCAAAGAATAACGTTTGCTCAATACACCAGTCAAACTCTTCTTCTGTCATATCTTTCCACGCGTACACAGCAGTTCCTGCTCCAGCAATTGCAGCTGCAGCTTGATCTTGTGTAGAAAAAATATTACAAGAACTCCAAGTAACCTCAGCTCCTAAAGCTTGTAACGTTTCAATTAAAACAGCAGTTTGAATAGTCATGTGTAAACATCCTGCAATACGAGCTCCTTTTAATGGTTGCTCATTTTTATACTCTTCACGTAAACTCATTAACCCAGGCATTTCGGCCTCAGCTAATTCAATTTCTTTTCTACCCCAATCCGCTAAAGAAATATCTTTAACTTTAAACGGAACATATGTAGCTGTTTTTGTACTCATAATATGCTGTTTTTATTTATTTTTATGATCCCTACTAAAAAAATATGTAGGTTTGTTATATCTAGCAGTTTTTGCGTGTGCAAAGGTACACAATAACTTTCAATCCCACCAACGGGTTTATTTTATTGAAGTTAACAACTGCTTAATAACCATACAATAACCACCTCGCTATATTGCGTCGAGGGAATTAAACGCTATATGCCTCTATACAAAACCATTAAACATAATGACTCTACTACCGTATTTGTCTGGAAAATAGAAGAATCATTACATGATTTAGAATCGACCGTAAAACTAAATGAACGAAGTCAAAACAGAACTAATGGAATGCGCTCAGAATCTCATAAAAAAGGATTTTTAGCAGTTCGGAAATTATTAGAAGTTGCTGGATTATCCGATTTTGACTTGTATTATACTGAAGATGGGAAACCGCACTTAAAAGATGGTAGAAAAATAACCATTTCACATTCTTTTGAATTTTCTACAATTGCAATTTCCGATACTGAAATCGGAATTGATATTGAAAAAAATAGAGATAAAATTCAACGTATTGCATCTAAGTTCATTGGAAAAGAAGCTGATTATTTAGTAGGAGAAAACTTAACAGAACAGTTAACCGTAATTTGGGGAGCAAAAGAAAGTTTGTTTAAAATTCATCCTGATGGCGGATTACTGTTTATAGAACATTTACCTATTGATGAATTCAATTTATACCGAAAACAAACAACTGGTCATATTTTAAAGGACCCTTTTAATGAAAGCTACACCATTTATTTTGACATTATTGATAGCTATACTTTAGTGTACGCAACAAATGAACAGAAAGGATAATGCAAAATATTTATCAAGACATATTGCATGCTAAAGCAAATAATAAAAAATTATTAGCGATACTATTAGACCCTGACAAACTTGATATTGAAAATATTGAACAACTGTGTTCTAAAATAAACTCAAGTCCAGCTACACATATATTTGTAGGAGGGAGTATTGTTGCAAATGGAGCCACTGAGCAATTAGTTGTTGAACTTAAAAAGCATACTTCTATATCAATTATTTTATTCCCTGGGAATACAAATCAAGTCACCAACAAAGCTGACGGCATTTTGTTTTTAAGCCTACTTTCAGGAAGAAACCCTGAATATTTAATTGAACAACATGTAAAGGCAGCTCCATTATTACAGAAAAGTGATTTAGAAATTATTCCTACTGGATACATTCTTATTGAAGGCGGAGTGGAAACTGCTGTCCAAAAAGTAAGTAATACCTTACCTATCCTACAAAACAATATTGACTTAATTGTTCATACTGCTCTTGCTGGACAATATACTGGAAAACAACTAATCTACCTTGAAGCCGGATCAGGGGCCACAGTGCCTGTGGACACAAAAATCATCTTTACAGTAGCGTCTTCCATATCAATCCCACTAATTGTTGGTGGAGGAATTAGATCAAAAAGTAAAATTGAAGCAGCTCATCAAGCCGGTGCCAATTTGGTTGTTATAGGAACCGCTTTTGAACAAGATGACACTTTTTTTGAAAGATAATCCTTAGAAATATTGCCCTTACTGCTTGCTTGGTATAGCAATAAAATAATTATTGATGTATGGATTATTGTAAATGGAAAAGAAGAAGCTAAACAAGTCAGGCAACTATCTACCTAAAATTAGCGTCTTATAAATAATTTAACAAACATTTACATCAATTTTAAGCTTTTATTATCAATAAAACGAGTTACATAAAACTAATTTTGATCAGTCAAAAAAAAAAAACTAACTCAATGAAAAAAACAATTCTTACTTACTTATTATTCCTCGGAGTAGCAACCAGTCTAACTGCTCAAATTAAAGGTACAATTACAGGGTTAAATCAAGAAACTTTAACCAACGTAAACATATACTTAGCTGACACATATACTGGAACCACAACAAACACCAATGGAGCATATGAATTAGCCATAGCTAAAACCGGTAATTACACTGTTGTGTTTCAATACTTAGGCTACAAAACCATAAAAAAGGAAGTTTCAATAACCAAACTTCCGTACCTTCTTGATATCACTTTAGAAGAAAGCGAAGTCTCTTTGGATGTCGTAAACATCAATACTAAAACTGACCCTGCAATAGCGATAATTAAAAAAACCATCGCCCAGCAAAAACAAAATCTATCACGGATAAAAGAATACACCTGTGATTTTTATTCTAAAGGGATTTATAGCATAAAAAACGCCCCTAAAAAAATGTTCGGACAAGATATGGATGACTTTTTTGTTGGCTTAGATTCTGCTAGAAATGGAATTGTGTACTTATCAGAAACGATGTCAAAAGTAAAATTTAAAGCTCCTAACAATTTTAAAGAACATATGTTAGCTTCAAAAGTTAGTGGTAGAAAACAAGGCTTTAGTTTTAATTCGGCTTCTGAATTTAACTTCTCTTTTTATGACAACACTATCGAACTAGAAGAAACCGAAGTAATTTCTCCATTGGCAAAATTTGGCTTTTCGTATTACAACTATTCCTTAGAAGATTTGTTTTATGAAGATGGAGTTGCCATCAATAAAATAAAAGTCACCCCAAAACAAGCACAAGACAAAGTATTTGAAGGTTACATTTATATTGTTGATGAGCAATGGGAATTGTATGGAGTTGACTTAAAAGTAACAGGAAAGCAATTACAAAGCATTGCTTTTGAAGAAATGGTTATTCAGCAAAACTTCAGAAACGATCCTAATAATGATTTCTGGACCATGATTTCACAAACAATGGATTTTAAATTTAAATTTTTAAAATTACAAGGCGACGGGACTTTTACTGCTATGTACAGTAACTATAACTTCAATCCTGAATTCGATAAAAATTCATTTACCAAAGAAGTTTTTTTAGTTGAAAAAGGAGCTAATGAAAAAGAAGATACATTTTGGGAGAATAGCAGACCAATTCAATTAACTCAAATTGAAAAAAAGGATTACAAATTTAAAGATAGCGTACAAATTATTCGCGAATCAAAAGCGTACCTAGACTCTATAGACAAAAAGAACAATAAATTTAAACTAGGCAATTTATTGATGGGCTACAACCATAGAAACAGTTATGAAAAATGGTCGTGGGGTATACAATCACCCTTATTTGCTATTCAATACAATACAGTACAAGGGTGGAATAGTGATGTTAATTTATACTACTACAAATGGAATGAAGATAAAGGAAGTAGAACCCGTTTATCAACTAAAATAAATTATGGCTTCTCGGATGAACAATTTAGACTATCTGGTAATTTCTATAAAATGTTTAATAACTTTTCTAAACCTATATTAAGTATCTCGGCTGGAAGAAAACTAAATCAATTTAACAACTCCGAACCAATAAAACCCATTGAAAATTCTATAAGCACCTTATTTTTCGAACATAATTACGCTAAGTTTTATGACAATAATTTTGCGAAAATGCTTTTTGGCAAAGAACTCTTTAATGGTTTTAGAACTACGCTATCTGCCTCTCATGAAATTAGAAAACCCGTTATTAACACTACCAATTATGTGATTTTAAATGATGAAGACAAAAACTATACTTCAAATAATCCGCTAGCTCCAACTGACTTCACTCCTAGTTTTAAAAAACACAATATCAGTAAATTAAAATTAAACACAACATATAGGCTAGGACAAGAATACAGTACTTACCCGGACGGAAAACACAATAATAGCTATTATAGTGAAAAGCCATTATTCCGCGTCGGCCTAGAAAGTGCAGTTGCAGCGAGTAATTCTGATTATAAATACAGTTTATTTACAGGAGAAATATCTCAAAAAATAACACTGTCAAACAAAGGAAAATTCCGATATAATGTAAGTGGTGGATTATTTGCTGATGCTGATAAAATTTCTTTTATCGACTTTAAACATTTCAATGGTAATCAAACACATTTCACACAAAACAATAACCTTAAAAAGTTTGCGTTGTTACCATATTACTCATTAAGCACCAATAAAAATTATGCAGAAATACATGCGGAACACAATTTTAAAGGGTACATCTTGGGAAAAATTCCGTTATTAAATAAGTTAAACTTCAACCTAGTACTTTCAAGTCATATTGCTATCTTAGATGATTCAAAACCGTATAGTGAATATGCTGTCGGGCTGAGCAATATCGGCTGGGGTAAAGTTCGTTTTTTAAGAGTTGATTTTGTAAAATCATTCCATAATGGTATTTCGGAAACTGGGTTAATGTTCGGATTGAAACTAAACTAATAGCAAAACTGGAATTAATGAGATCCCAAACAACCAATAAGATAGCACAAAGCACCTTTATGTATAAACATCTAATTACTACTATTTTTATTCTATTGTACACTTCACTGGTTTCGAGTCAAAATCAGCGAGATATAATTGTTCATGATTCACTTTCGTACCTAGTTATGTACACAAATTATCCTCTTGCTAAAAAAAGGGTTTTAAAGCTTGAACAAAAATATGGCTATGAACCTGAATTAAAACACAATCTAATCAGGCATAGCTTTAGAAATAATGACTTAGATTTTTTCAAAAAAGAACTAAGTATTTTAGTTGAGAAATATGGATATCAGCTTATATATACAAAAGAAACTGAACCATACTATATCACTATAACAGAAGGAGAACTTTCCAGTTGGTTTAAAAAAATGTATTTAGAGAAGCACTTTATATGGATGAAAAATAATTTTGATAAACAACTAGATTTAAAAAAACTCAATGACATTAGAGATAAGGACTTCTTAATTAGGAAACACACTAATTTATTATCAAGCAAACTCGAGTTTGACTCTATTCAGAATATAAATAAGGCCAACGTAATGAGTGAACTTGACTTTGAAAATATTGCTGACTTATATCAAATTACCCAAAAACGGAAAAAATATCCTACTGGGAAAACATTTGCCTTAATACAAAAAGGTTTTGGAATAGCCGAAATGCACAACATTCAGGCAAAAGATAATTTTGATCGTTTCTGGTTATTATTTTATCCTTATTATAAAAAAGCATATTTAAATAATGAGATTTCTTATATCCATTTTAAAAACTATGATAGTTTTAGTTATATCCATCATGGTTGTCAAAAATTTGGCTTATTAAACTCTGAAGATATCCCTGACTTATATATGAATTCGGGATTAAAAGAAATTCCTTTAAAAGATTTTGATTTTTACTTTAAAATATTAAAAGAATTCAATTGGAATTAAATTTTAATATTCAGATTATAGAAAAATCCGCCTCTGAGCGGATTTTTCTATAATCTTTAGTACATTATCATCGTTATTTAGAAAAACACAATACAATGATTCAAAAAACATATTTCTTATTATTCTTACTAATTAGCACTATTAGTTTCGGACAAATAACAATCCAAGATAAAGAAACCAAAGAACCTGTTTCTTTTGCTACTATATCTTTCGGGAACGGAAATGGATTATTTGCAGATGAAGAAGGAAAATTTGTGTTTACCAAAAAACTATATAACGATATTGACTCACTTTTTATTACTTCTATTGGGTATAAAGATTTAAAAATTGCAACAGACAGCTTACCTTCAATAATAAACTTAACACCTACTGCTGATCAATTACAAGAAATCATTGTACAAGTAAAGCCAAAAGGAAAATTCAAAATGAGAAAGGTTAAACCAACTTTACATGAGGATTATTTCAAATGTTGGTTACCTACAATAGAATCGGAAATAGCAGTATTCTTTCCTAATGAGGAGAAAAAAACAAAACAAATTACCAAATTATACTTGCCTGTAAAAACAGAAGCTGCTGATTGGAGTAAACGTAAAAGAGCCAATACAAAAAAACGTTCCTTCTCAACTTTATTTAAAGTCAATTTTTATGAAAACAATGAAGGTTTCCCTGGAGATGTACTTAGCTATGAGAAAGTGATTTTTAGGGTTACACAAGAGAGTGAATCAGTTTTTGAACTAGATATTAAAGATCATGATATTTTTATTCCTAAAAAAGGAATATTTGTTTCCATACAAATTTTAGGATATACCAATAAACTAGGTAAATTATTACCCAACAAAAAATACCAAGAAGTTAAAACACGTAAGGGAATTGTAAAAGTTTCCACTACTTTCCGTCCTTTGTTACCATTTACGGATGAAATACCTAACAAAAGAACCTTTACCAAACGTATCTTTTTAGATAACAATGAATGGATTCGTTTTGAAAAGAAAAATGTACCTAATAACAAACTATTAATATCAGGATTAAATAATTATGGAATGGGAATGGAAATGAAAGTCTATCAAGGAAAATAACAGTAAACCCCTCATTTAAATTAAATGATTATTACTCAACCTATAAAAGCTTTATATTTACCAAAATATACTTTTAAAAAAACAAATACATTACATTGAATTTTAACTCAGAAGACATTCTTCAAATTGAAAATAACGGATTAACTACTGCGAAAGTAATTTCTCAAATACAACTTTTCAAATCAGGAATTACACCAACATACTTGAAAGATGCCGCAACAATTAATAACGGTATCCTAAACTTCAACGACCGTGAAAAAAAAGAGTTTATTGATTATTTTGAGTCACAGAAAGAATCTGTTTCTATTTTAAAATTTATTCCTTCTTCTGGAGCAGCTTCAAGAATGTTTAAATTTTTATTTAAATTTCTAAAAGAATTCAATCCAAAAAAGGAATCCATAAATTCATATATCAACAAAAACAAAGTTCCTGAAATGACTTTGTTCCTATTTGGATTAGAGAAGTTTCCATTTTACAAAAAAATAAAAAACTTACTTCCTTCTAATTATGAACTACTAACTGATGATGAAAAAGCTATAGCTTTTGTGAAAGTAATTCTTGACAAAGAAATGTTGAATTACGGAGAACAACCAAAAGGGTTACTTCCATTTCATCAATACAAAAATGAAATATCTACTGCGTTTCAAGAGCACCTTTTTGAAGCTGCATCTTATGCTTCTAATCACAATAAAGCTAAATTACATTTTACAATTTCAGAAAACCATAAAGATAAATTCGAACAAGAATTAAACTCAATTCAAGAACATATCTCTAAAAAAACGAATTGTACTTTTGATATTTCATTTTCATTTCAAAAACACGAAACCGACACCATTGCTGTTACACCAAAAAATGAACTTTTCAGGGAAGAGGATAACAGCTTGCTATTTAGACCATCTGGACATGGTGCATTAATTGAAAATTTAAATGAGGTAAATGAAGATCTTATTTTTATAAAGAACATTGACAATGTTGTAGCCGCTAATCTTAGTGAAACAGTAGCTTCCTATAAAAAAATGCTTGGTGGTGTATTATTAAAAACCCAAAGTCAAGTTTTCACCTACCAACAGAGGTTAGAAAAAGAAACTGTTGATGAAAAAGAAATTATCACTATTGCTAACTTTTTAATCAACAATTTAAATATTGTTGTAAATCCTGAATTTGAAAAATATTCTAAAAAATATCAAATTGAATATTTAATTGAAAAACTATATCGCCCTATTAGAATATGTGGAATGGTAAAAAATGAAGGCGAACCCGGTGGCGGTCCATTTTGGGTGAAAAGTGAAAATGGTATTATCTCACTCCAAATAGTTGAAAGTGCTCAAATAAATAAGAAAAACAAGCTGCAAAAAGAAATCATCAAGAATGCTACACACTTCAACCCTGTAGATTTAGTTTGTGGAATTAAAAACTATAAAGGCGAAAAATATAATCTTTTAGAATTTGTTGATGTAAATACAGGGTTTATTACTTCAAAAACCAAATTAGGAAAAGACTTAAAAGCATTAGAATTACCTGGTTTATGGAATGGTGCGATGGCCAATTGGAACACCATTTTCGTAGAAGTTCCTCTTGAAACCTTTAACCCTGTTAAAACGGTTAATGATTTACTAAAACCAGCACATCAAGCTTAAAATGAATGCCGTAATTATAATACAAGAATGTACTTTCAAAGCTGTAAGAAGCTCCGGTGCTGGAGGACAACATGTAAACAAGGTCTCTTCCAAAATAGAATTAAGTTTTGATTTGTTGAGCTCAAAAGGTTTATCTGAATATGAAAAGACATTACTTCAGAGAAAATTAAAATTATCAAAAGAAGGGGTCTTATTGTTACAATGCTCAGAAAGTAGGAGTCAGCATAAAAACAAAGAATTGGTTATAAAACGTTTTCTATCTCTTTTAAAAAATAATTTAATTGTTCCTAAAAGAAGAATCCCTACCAAAACACCAAAAAGTGTAATCCGTAAGCGACTGAAAAGCAAAAAACATAATGCCGAAAAAAAAAGCAATAGAAAGAAACCTCCTACCGATTAAAAGTTTTTCGTCTTAATTATAAACCCGTACAATACTCCCACTTTGTTCAACTCTATAAGCTCGCAGACAATTCCCTGAAGCTCCTTCTGTTTGTTGCCCTGTTAACAACTGGTACTTATTCCCATCATCACATTCGCAACTTAGTTCTATCCCTGACAAGGTCATCAATGAGCAACCACTTGGTCCGTGTGCAGGGTCACTAGCTTCAAATGCAACAATTGAACTCCCTGTATTATACAAATAAATTCCTTTTACACTAAACCCTCCAACGTACAGCGTATTTCCCGCAAATTGTAGCCCGCTATATTGTGGCAAATTTAAATTAATTGTAGTACCTGTATCAAAACCATAATTTGGTAATAACACACTTACACATCCATTTTGCACATCATCATCTTTTTTACAATTACCTAAAAGTAATATCGAAAAAATGCATATAAATATCTTTTTCATTTGTTTGTTTTAATTATTTTCTAGAAGGCATACACAATAACGAGATAACATTTTACAGTTATGGAATATATTGCCCCGCATGTTCCGTCAGCAGCATTTTAAATGAGTTCAAATTTACAATAAATGCTAAATTTTACTATATTTGTTAATAGAAATCCTGTTTTTAACGGGATTTTTTATGTTATAGTATATAACATAATAGTAAATTCCCTCAAAAGCAAAGACACGAGGGGTATAAGTATCGAGATATTAAAACCCTTTGAGGGGAATAAAAAATAATATTATGAGTAACGTATCTTATTATAGTGAAGAAGGATTAAAAAACTTAAGAGACGAATTAAACCAATTAAGAGATATTGAGCGCCCAAAGGCATCTCAAGCAATTGCTGACGCAAGAGACAAAGGTGACTTATCAGAAAATGCAGAATACGATGCTGCAAAAGAAGCGCAAGGGATGTTAGAAATGCGAATTTCAAAACTAGAAAACGTAGTTTCTAATGCACGAATTATTGACGAATCTCAATTAGATACTTCCAAAGTATTAATTCACTCAAAAGTAAAAATTAAAAACCAGCTAAACGGAATGGAAATGGTATATTCCTTAGTTGCAGAAAGTGAAGCTGATTTAAAAACAGGTAAAATTTCAGTAAGCTCACCAATTGGAAAAGGTTTGTTAGGAAACTCTGTTGGAGATATTGCTGAAGTACAAGTACCAAATGGAGTTATGAAGTTTGAAATTTTAGAAATTTCAAGAATATAAAACCCCTAATGATTTTTAATTTAACAACCTATTATTTAACTTAATCATTAAGTATGGCATCAATATTCACGAAAATAATCAATGGAGAAATACCTTGTTATAAAGTAGCGGAAACTGAAGATTTTTTAGCTTTTTTAGACATCAATCCAAATGCTAAAGGACATACTCTGTGTATTCCTAAAAAAGAAGAGAATAAAATTTTCGATTTAAGTGAAGAAGAATATTTGGATTTAATGAAATTCTCAAGAAAAGTTGCACGTGCCGTACGAAAAGTAATCGATTGTAAGAGAGTTGGAATGACTGTTATTGGGTTGGAAGTACCACATGTACACGTGCATTTAATACCATTAACAACAATGGAAGATGCTCGTTTTATTCAAAAGCAACAGTTATCACCTGAAGAGTTTGAGGGTATTGCTCAAGAGATAAATAACGCTTTAGAAAGGTAGACCTAAATACATCCGTCAACCAAAACTTGTTTCAAAATTTCATTATTAAACATTGATTATTTATATAATGAAATTTTGAAATAAACCTGGAATGACTCCAAAATATGATTATGACACAAAACACATATTCATATTTGATTAGTCTATTTTTTTGAAATTGACAACGTAATAGGAAAACCCGAAAAACTAAGCAACAGTTTTCAAACTAATCTGGATCACTGTTCCCTTATCTATTTCTGATGATAGCACTGAAACTCTACCATTATGATAATCTTCTATAATCCGCTTTGCAAGCGATAAGCCTAATCCCCAACCACGTTTTTTAGTAGTGTGTCCTGGTTCAAATATTTTTATAAACTGTGACTTTGCAATTCCTTTTCCTGTATCATGAACCTGTATGTAAACCACATCTTCCAGCTGATGTACCTTAACTAATAAGCCCCCCTTTCCCTTCATTGCATCTATAGCATTCTTAATCAAATTCTCAATAGTCCAACTATACAATTGTGAGTTTAAATTTGTGTATATTTCTTCATCAACAGCATCAAAAGTAAACTTAACTAGTTTTGATGAGCGTGATTGTAAATACTGAAAAGTTTTCTGAGTTTCTGTTATTATATTTGTTCTATCCAATTTTGGAATCGATCCAATTTTAGAAAATCGCTCAGTAATTGTATTCAGTCGATCAATATCTTTTGCCATCTCCTGAAGTGTATCCTCCGCCACATTTTCCAATTTTAAAATTTCCAACCAGCCTATTAATGACGATAGAGGTGTACCTATTTGATGAGCTGTTTCTTTTGCCATTCCTGCCCAAAGTTTATTTTGCACTGCATTTTTAGTCGACTTATAAAAGAAAAAAACTACGCTTCCAAACAAAAACATAATCAACAATAACGCTAAAGGGTAATACTTTAGTTTATTCAGTAATGATGAATTTCCATAATAAATAGTTTGTAAAACCTCTCCCTTATAAATAATTTCTATTGGTTCATTCTCACTTGAATACCTTTTAATTAGTTTTTGCACTTTTAAGGAATCCGTTTGAGCTACATTATTAATATTTTGCAAAACATAGACACTCTTACTATTCAATGAGATCATAGGAGTAGAATTATTACTTTGTAATATTTCCAATGACAGCTCATTAATTACTGCATCTAAGTCATCGTTATTATTCACATCATCAAATGCCTTTGCCCAAATATTCATTTTTGTACGCTCTTCCTCTTTAAAATTTTGAAAAAAAGCATAGGTATTCCATAATATTAAAGAAACAATCACAAAAGAAACTAAGATACTAATCCAGCGAAATAAATTTTTACTTTCTAACATTAATGCTTACTATTTAAACCAACTAAAATAAGGTTTTTTATTAAATGATTTATAGTTATTTTTGGGATTCAAAATAATAACTATGTTATCAATAAATCCAAACGAAATTTCTGTAGCAAAATTGCATGGATACCTATTAGGAAGTGTAGCTCCTCGTCCAATTGCTTTTGCTAGTACTGTTGATGTTGAAGGGAACCCTAATTTAGCACCATTTAGCTTTTTTAATGTATTTAGTGCTAATCCTCCAATAATGGTGTTTTCTCCAGCAAGAAGTGTTAGAGATAATACAACAAAACACACTTTGGACAATTGCATAAACACTAAAGAAGTCGTGATTAATGTTGTTAATTATGATATGGTTCATCAAATGTCATTGGCAAGTACAGCATATGCACAAGGAGTAAATGAGTTTGAAAAAGCTGGGTTTACTATGTTGAAATCAGAAAAAATAAACCCATTTCGTGTTGCTGAAAGCCCTGTCCAGTTTGAATGTAAAGTAACAGAAGTTGTTGCTTTAGGTAAAGAAGGTGGCGCAGGAAATATGATTATTTGTGAGGTTGTAAAAGTTCATATACAAGAAAATATTTTAGATATTGAAGGAAGAATTGATCAACATAAATTAGATTTGGTAGCAAGAGCAGGAGGAAGTCTTTATAGTAGAGCTAAAGAAGGTTTCTTTGAAATCCCAAAACCTATTACAACTTTAGGAATTGGTGTAGATGCTATTCCTGAGCACATTAAAAACAGTACCATTCTTACCGGAAATGATTTAGGAATGCTAGGTAATGTAGAGCAAATGCCTACTAAAGAAGAAGTTGCAGCTTTTGAAAAACAAACTATGGAACGCTGTCCACACATACTAAAAGCAAGTAAAGAAGACATACATAAAAAGGCACAAGATTACCTTGAAAAAGGTGATATAGCTACCGCATGGAAGATATTGTTAATAAAATAATGGCAAACACCACTATTTTTGACTATTCAAATGTGTTAAACTGTTCAATTTTAACTATTTTTGGAGCTGAAAATATTACATACAAATACACGAAGTAATGGAAGTACAAGGGAAAATTAAAATGGTTGGGCAAACTCAAACTTTTGGGAGTAATGGGTTTAGAAAGAGAGAAGTAGTATTAACTACTGAAGAACAATACCCACAATCTATTATGATAGAGTTTGTTCAAGATAAATGTGATTTATTAAACTCTTACCAAGTTGGTCAAGCAGTAAAAATTTCTATCAACTTAAGAGGTAGAGAATGGGTTAACCCACAAGGAGAAACTAAATATTTCAACTCTATTCAAGGATGGAGAATTGAAAATCAAATGGCAGCTCAAGGTGGAGCTCCTGGAATGCCTCCTGTTGCACCAGTAGATGCTTTTGAACCAACTACTGATTTAAAAGAACAAGATCACGACGACTTACCTTTCTAACTCACGTTAGAAGCTAAACTATAACTAGTAAAAGCCATTTCGAAAAGTTTCGAAATGGCTTTTACTTTTCTCAACACAATCTTTATTGGTATGACTATAAATTATTCGTAATTTCCGACAGTAAAACGCAACTCATGAACTTTACTCAATATATAGAAAATACTTTTAAAAAGGTACTCCCCTCTCCTTTTACTATTGCTGTTCTCCTGAGCTTGCTAACCATTTTTTTAGCATATTTTTTTACGGAATCGAATAACAATAATCACTTTATATCCATATTGAAACATTGGGAAGATGGCATATGGAACAGTAAACTATTGGTATTTGCGTATCAAATGATATTGATACTGGTTCTCGGACATGTTTTGGTATTAAGCAAACCCATTGATAAATTGATCAATAAACTAGTCGTTTTTACAACTTCTACTTCCTCCGCAGTAGTATTAGTTAGCTTAACGACAATGTTGGTTGCATTTTTAAACTGGGGTTTAGGACTTATTTTTGGAGCAATATTAGCTCGAAAAGTTGGAGAATATGCACAACGAAACAACATACCAGTCAACTACCCTATAATTGGAGCAGCTGGGTATGTAGGCTTAATGATTTGGCATTCTGGTATTAGCGGATCTGCTCCTTTAGATGCTGCAGGAGAAGGCCGAATTAAGGAATTACTTACCAACACATCCTATAGCAACCTAGCTGAAATACCCAACCATATTACAACCAGTAATACTATTTTTAGCTATTGGAATTTAATCCTTTTTGCCACACTACTATTGGTAATCCCTGCGTTTCTATATGTTATTGCAAAAAAATCGAAACCTACAACTTTAAACCTACCTGAATATAAATTTGATATCGATTCAAAAGACTTAATTGGCGCTGAAAAATTAGACCATTCAAAAATTTTAGCTTGGCTATTTGGAGGCTTACTACTCATCGTTTTTTGTATAAAATACGGAGCAGCAGCATTACAACTTAACTTTACATTGAATTCAATTAACTTTTTAATGCTCGGATTGGCATTAGTATTTCATAGCAAATTCAGTAGTTTTTTTAAAGCTTTGGAAGAAGCTATTAAAGGTACAGCAGGAATTTTAATTCAATTTCCATTGTATTTTGGGATTATGGGTATCATGACTGCTACTGGAATGGTTACACAAATTTCGGACTTCTTCGTATCAGTAGCTACGCAAACTTCCTTACCAATTTATATTTTTTTAAGTTCCGGATTGGTAAATATTTTTGTTCCTAGTGGAGGTGGACAGTGGGTTATTCAAGGACCAATTGTATTAGAATCTGCTTTAAAATTAGGAGTACCATTACCAAAAGCGATTATGGCATTAGCTTATGGCGATCAAATAACCAACATGTTGCAACCATTTTGGGCACTACCTTTGTTGGGCATTACAAAACTTAAGGCACGAGAAATATTACCTTACACTTTATTACTAATGCTTGTAGGATGCGCTATTTACATCATTGGATTACTCATATTTTAAACTTGTACACATGTATTTATTAACTGATGAAATAGTCTTTCCACATCCCTCTAAAGCGGATGCAAATGGATTAGTAGCTATTGGAGGTGATTTATCCTCCCAACGACTTATACATGCTTATAACAGCGGAATATTCCCTTGGTTTAATGTTGACGAACCATTGTTATGGTGGTCACCAGACCCAAGAATGGTCTTATTCCCAAAAGAACTTCGCGTATCTAAAAGCATGCGAGTTGTACTTAAAAAAGGGGGGTTTAAAATCACTTTCAACACTGCTTTTGAAGAAGTTATTCAACATTGTGCTCAGATAAAAAGAGACGACCAAGATGACACTTGGATTACCAATGACATGACGGAAGCATATGTTCAATTACATAAACAAGGTATTGCAACTTCTGTTGAAGTATGGCAAAATAAGGTTTTAGTTGGTGGCTTATATGGCATAGATTTAAAAGAGAAAAAAGTGTTTTGCGGGGAGAGTATGTTCTCTTTAATAAGTAATGCATCAAAAGCAGCCTTTATCACTTTAGTACAAGAGTTGAAAACAAAAGAATACAAACTAATAGATTGCCAAATGCACACGAGCCATTTAGAAAGTTTAGGCGCCAGAGAAATTTCAAGAGATGACTTTTTAAAACACCTTAAAAAAGCTTAGAATTCATTCAGTTTAAAACATAAAAAAACCTGCTAATGCAGGTTTTTTTATTCTATTTGTAAACACTTTTACTTACTTGCAGGTTTCACTGACAAATAACTAATTTTCAACATGTTCTCTTTTCGAAGCTCTTGCTTAACATCCGACACTAATCCCATATTGGCATTTCTATCTACTTTTAAAGCAGTAACCATAAACGGAATTATCTCTTCTGTTCTAAGCGCTCGTTCAGCATGAATGAATTGTTTTAATTCAGAAGGTTGAGCAATTTTATCATTCAATTGCAATACCGCTTCTGTACCAAATTTATCTTCATAACCTTCAACTGGCTTTCCCGCATAGATATACATAACTCTATCGTTTTTACGATTTAGTTTTTCGATATCATCAGCTTCCGGCAATTTGTTCTCTACCATTAATGAATTGTCTTTCATAACCGTTACCGTCATAAAAAAGAACAATAACATGAATACAATATCTGGTAAAGCTGCTGTGGAAGCCTGAGGCAATTCGCCGTCTTTTTTCTTTTTAAACTTTGCCATAATTAATTAGATTTAGATTCTGCTTCAGAAATAATCTGAGGATACATCTTCTTTAATTTTTTCAAACGTGTGTCAAGTTTAGCCTTTAAAGCATCATCTTTCACTTTAGGATCCTTGTAAATAGCATTCATCCTTGTAAAACTATTTCCTTGTCCATATAAACGTACCGCTTCACGATTACGTAATTCAGTATATGCTGCACCCAATTCATTTTGAATAGCCACATAAGTACTATAATTTGTTTCACGCTCGTTTTTAAGTGCTATAATCGCTTTTGAAGGATGATCTGAAGAACTTTCACTTCTTTCTCCTTGACAATAGTCACACTTGTTTCCTTCTGTTCCTTCACCTCCGCCATTGTCGATGAATTCCATTGCAGCTTTTTTCAAATCCTTAAGCTCCATTAATTCATCTTCAACTAACATTTGGTCATTTTTATTAACAACTACCGTGAAAATGTTTTTCTTTTTAATCACTGGAGGGTCAATAGGAGGTACTTCTTCCCATCTAGGAAGCTTACGTGTGATACCGTTATCCTGCTCTATTGTTGTAGTAACCAGGAAAAAAATTAGAAGCAAGAAAGCAATATCTGCCATAGATCCTGCGTTCACTTCAGGTATTGATCTTTTTGCCATAATTTATTTATTTAATGCTTTTTTAACTCCAGCAGCTACCATAGAACCCAAAGCAATAATGATTAAGATATAAAAAACTCTTAAACCAGTACCTACTAATTTAGATCCTGATTCAGAAACCATTTGTATACCTGTACCGTCTAAAACTTCTTTACCAGTTGATAATCCATAGCTAATTCCTACAATTGCCAATAAAGCAATAATTGCAATTCCTGCTACTTTAATTTTAGCTGGGTTTGAAACAATGTTTTTTAATGATAATACAATTGCAATTGCACCTGCACCATACACTAATATTTTCCCAAACCATAACATCGCATCTATTGCTGCACTATCATCATCACCTTTGGTGATCATAATCCACATAGAAACAGCTACAAGACTAATGATAGCAATAGCTACCGTTAACATTTTTTGTAAATTCATAATTGTATATGTTTTTACCTTGATTATTTTACACCCTTCAATAAGAGTGTAAAACAATTAAGAGTTATTATTTTTTGTTTGCAACTAGTAAATCAATCAAAGAGATTGAAGCATCTTCCATATCATTAACGATAGAGTCAATTTTAGCGATAATGTAATTGTAAAAAATCTGTAAGATAATTGCAGCTACAAGTCCAAATACTGTTGTTAATAA
>Ga0209291_1000720_pt1 | contig 31205 bp, 31 predicted proteins | sample GOMGulsemesocosm_FD_184633 | JGI IMG/M metagenome (GOLD analysis project Ga0209291, IMG submission 184633) | Methane-oxidizing microbial communities from mesocosms in the Gulf of Mexico - GOM9B Gulf of Mexico (SPAdes) (version 2) | ecosystem: Environmental > Aquatic > Marine > Cold seeps...
CAAAATCCTTAGAAGCAGGTGTCATGATAATTTTAACATGTGCACCTGCTTTTATAAAATGTCGAACTAAATATGTTGTTTTATAAGCAGCAATACCTCCAGTAATACCTAGTAATATATTTTTACCGCTTAAAATTGACATATGTTATTCTTCTGTTTTAGTAGTATCTCTGTAATATACTTTCTCTGCTAACCATTCTTCAACAGCAATAGCATGAGGTTTTGGTAATTTTTCGTAAAACTTAGAAACTTCAATTTGCTCTTTATTTTCAAACACTTCTTCTAAACTATCATTAAATGTAGCAAATTCTTCAAGCTTTTCTACCAACTCATCTTTCATTTCAGTATTAATTTGTGTAGCTCTTTTTGCTATAGCAGAAATGGCTTCATAAATATTACCTGTTTGCTCATCTACCTTATTTTTGTCGTAAGTAATAGTAGTTACGGGAGCATCTGTATTTTTAATATCCATAATGATTATTTATTGAATTGTTCTAGTTGTTTATTTATTTCCGCGAAACTTTCAGCTGCACCATCAGAAAATTCTGATTCTGCAGATGTCTTTTTCCATTTGTTATAATAGCTAACAGCTGTTTCTAAACGTTCTTTCTTTTTTCTATCAGTACTATTTTTAGCTAATAAGTAAGCTGCATCATATTTGTAATATAACGCTTGTTCCTTATATTTAGTTCCAGGATATTCATTTAAAAAATTATCCAAAACAGTAATCGCTGCATTATAGTCATCCCTATATTGAGTACCACTACTAATTCTATGATGGTATCCTTTAGCTATATTGTATGCCTTCTCTTGTAATTTAGCATCCATTTCTAAAGCCAAACTACTTGCTTCTTTAAAATACTCTGATTTAGGATACGCATTCATAAAGTTTTGCAACTTTATAATAGCTTTATTGGTATCTTCTTGATCCAAACTTGATCTAGGAGAAAGGTAATAATTACTTTTCGCTGCCTTAAAAGCCATTTCTTCAAGCTTCTCACTTCTAGGATAGGCTTTTGTAAAACGTTCTAACTGATATGCTGCCGTTCCCCAATCCTCTTGTAACACAAACGTATTACCATACATATACATCAACTTTTCTGCCCCAGGTTTACCTCTATAGTTTGGCACTATTTGAGCAAACAAATTTTGAGCTTTCTTTATTTTACCTTCGTTATATAGTTTTTCTCCCAAAGCAAACTTTGGTGCGATATCGTCTTTTCTATATACTTTTTGGTATTCAGAACAAGAACTTAATCCTAATGCTATGGTAATAATGTATACTAAGTGCTTCATATATAATCAAAAGATTTTGCAAAAATAATCAATTTTAGTCGAACTAAAAACAATTTCTTTAACGAAGATAGGCTTCATTTTTATATTGTGTATAGTATTTACTAAAATTTAACTTTTAAAGCTTCAAACATACATCGTAATTAGCTTACATACTTTCTGTTTCACTCAATTTATTATGATCTAGCACTCCGTTACCAAACTCATCAAAATAATAAGCAGAAACAAACTTCTTCCCTATTTCTACTGCATTAAAATCATAAGAGTGCATTTGATATACATTTTGAGAAAAAGCATCTTCATAGTACTCTATTAATAAAAACAACTCTGCTTGCAACTCTTCTATTTCTGTATCAGTATATTGATACAAAGGACTATCTTTATTAATTTCGTGAACTATAGTCCAAGTAGTTGGCATATACATTATTTGTTTTCGCTCTAAAGCCAATTCAAAAAACTGACGTTTAAACTCTCCATTTGCGTCGGTACTATTTACGGCCATAGTTACATTAATCCCTGGCTCAATCATAATGTTTTTTCGCTTATTCATTAATCTAAACATCAGAGCCCTTTTCCCTTTAAAAGGACGTAACACCATTGTTTCACTAAAGCGAATTGCTGCTTTAGGCTTTGAGAACCTTCCATATATTAACCCTGTAAAAAATGAAAAAGACAACAATCCTACTAATGCTTCAAAAGACGACACAAAACCCGCAGCATTTCCTATTGGTGAAATAGCTCCATAACCAAGTGTCGTTAGCGTTTGTGAACTAAAAAAAAAGGCATTTATAAAATCTTGAAATGAATTCGTTTTTGTTAATGTTAATTGCTCAATCCCAATTGAATAATATAACGTAGCAAACAACAAGTTTACTAGAGTATATCCTATGAAAACGAAAGTAAAAAACTTCCCCCATGACACATGAATTAAATAAGAGTATAATTCAGCTACGGAAAAATTACGATTCACATGCTTCATGTTAAACGAACCATCATTGTTCACCAATCTAGTTCCTTTTTTATTGGTTTTATATCCAAACCCGGGGTCATTAATTTTAGCCATACTTTATTCCTTTATCTTTTATAAAAATACAAAAGCCGTAGTAAATACTACGGCTTCAAATATAATATTATTCACTGGCTATAAACCATCTATAAAACCTCCGATTTTATCTTGTAGTGATTTACTAGCTTCTACCAATGGCAAGCGTACATCTATCCCACATAAATCTAGTTTATGAAACAATGCTTTGATACCAACAGGATTTCCTTCTTCAAAAATATAATCAATGGAATCAGCTACTTTATAATGCAAGTCATATGCCGCTTTAGTTTCCCCTTTTAACCCTAAACGAATCATCTCAGAAAACTCTTTAGGAATTCCTTCTCCAATAACTGATATCACTCCAGCTCCTCCAGCCAATGTCATTGGCAAAGCAATCATGTCATCACCAGAAATTACTAAAAAATCTTTTGGCTTATGTTGAATAATCTTCATGGCTTGCACCAAATCTCCAGCGGCTTCTTTTACTGCTATAATGTTTTTAAAATCATTTGCTAAGCGAACAATAGTTTCTGGTAACATATTAGAGGCTGTTCTTCCAGGCACATTATATAATATAACTGGTTTAAGTGATGCTTTAGACACCGCCTTAAAATGCTGATATATTCCTTCTTGACTAGGTTTATTATAATAAGGAGATACTGATAATACGGCATCAAAATCAGAAAGGTTGTTGTTTTTTAATTGAGCAACAACATCTGCTGTATTATTTCCTCCCACTCCTAAAACCATCGGCAAACGCTTATTGTTTACTTCCGTGATTTTAGCAATTACTTGCTGTTTTTCTTCAGCGGTAAGCACAACACTTTCCCCAGTAGTCCCTAAAACAACCAAATATTCTACCCCACCATCAATATTGTAATTTACAATACGTTCCAAGGCAGTAAAATCTATACTTTTATCTTTCTTGAATGGCGTTACCAAAGCCACTCCTGTACCTAAAAACTTGTTCATTATATTTTATTTAATATGGATAAATACTTTTTTAACTCAAATGCAAATACTGAAATATTATTCGCCTCCGTTGCAATAGAAAAATCATTCAATCCTTCTTTAACCCCAGAAAAACCAATTTTAAATTTTGCATTAGATTTTGCTGACACTAAATTCAACATCAGTTTATCTTCTGTATAAAAGCTCAATAAAGCATCATAGTCTTTCTGTATAAAGTCAACAGCATCTTCATTTTTTATAGCGGAATTAAACCCTAGCTGAGTATCCGTATAAACTGCTTCTGAAAACTGTTCAGCTACTTTCTTATTTGGATGGTAATACAAAATATCTATGGACTCTTTTGGAACCCCAAATGCTTCTTCTAGTTCATTTAAAAAAGGAAAATCAGAAAAAACAGTTGCATCAATTAAAATTGCTAAATTTTTAATCTTGCCTCCTTGTCTGTCTACATTGGCTTTAAGTGTTTTTGAAATGTACTTTTGAGCCGATTTTCTTTTGATTCCTTTAAAAAACATTAATTTTACATTTGTGGTACAAAAATACACTCCTAATTGCCATTACGCAAGTTATGAGTAAACAATAAAAATATGAAAAAACAACATTTTGTTATATTTATAACTTTTGTTTTTTTGATGGCTTGTCAGAAAAACAAAAGAGAACTATACAGTGTAAAAGGACAACAAATTAGTACCGATAGTACTGTTACAGACAATAAAAATGTCTCCGATTTTATCGCTCCTTTTAAAAAACACTTAAACACCCAACTAGATTCAGTTTTATGCAAAACACCCATTGACTTGACGAGAGATGATGGTGAGCTTGAAAGTAGTTTAGGGAATTTAATGGCAGACATTTGTTTTACTCAAGGTAATCCTGTATATAAAAAACAAACTAATAAAGAAGTTGATTTTGTACTTTTTAACTACGGTGGAATAAGAGCCCCCATTGCTAAAGGAAATATTACAGCACGTAATGCATTTGAAGTGATGCCTTTTGAAAATGAAATGGTAGTTGTGGAATTATCTGGAGAAAAAACAGCAACGTTATTACAATACCTTTTTACTAGTAAACTTGCACACCCCATAGCTAATTTAAGCCTAAAACTGAACAAAGAAGGCTATCAAGATGTATTTATAAACAAGACCCCATTTGATGTAACCAAAAGTTATTATGTACTTACTTCTGATTACCTACAAGAAGGTGGAGATAAAATGAATTTCCTTAAAGCCCCTATTTCATTACATAAAACAGATTATAAAATCAGGAATGCAATGATTGATTATTTTAAGAAAACTGATAGTATTATTCCTAACCTTGACAACCGTTTTACTTATGCAAACTAGACGTAAATTCATACAAAAAACAGCTGGAACTAGTGCTTTTATAGGTTTAGGTGGACTTTCATTAAGTTCTTTCAACAAACCAAAAGATACTCATATTACTATTTTGCATACCAATGATGTGCATAGTCAAATAGAACCTTTACCTAGCAATCACTATAAATACCCTGGACTTGGTGGGTTTGCCAGACGAGCAACGATTGTTGATGACATCAGAAAGACAAATCCAAACACCTTATTACTAGATGCGGGCGATATTTTTCAAGGAACACCGTACTTTAATTATTTTGGAGGTGAACTGGAGTTTAAACTCATGTCCATGTTAGGTTATGATTTAGCTACCTTAGGAAATCATGACTTTGATAATGGTATTAATGGTTTTTTATCACAATTACCCAATGCTAATTTCGATTTTGTTTCTGCTAATTATGATTTTAGTAATACCGTTTTAGATGGAATGGTTAAGCCTTATAAGATATTTATCAAAGACGGAATTAAAATTGGTGTATTCGGTTTAGGTGTTGAATTAGAAGGGTTAGTTAGTAAACGTTTATATAAAGAAACAAAATACTTAAATCCGGTAGAAATAACACAAGGCATTACTCGTGAACTAAAAGAAGAACAACAATGTGACTTGATTATTTGTCTTTCACACATTGGCTACAATTACAAAAATAATTCGAATAAAATATGCGATTTACAATTGGCTAGAAACACAAAGGATATCGATTTAATTATCGGAGGGCATACACACACCTTGCTTCCAAAACCTACTATTGAAAAAAACAGCGTAGGTGAAAATGTTTTGGTAAATCAATGTGGAAAAAGCGGGGTTTATATGGGGCAAATAGATTTTTACTTTTCTTCAGATGGAAGTAAAATTGCTAATGGGAAATCTATTATTGTTTAACACCTATATATTACAATAAAAAAAGGTTTTTCACCGTTAAGTTAGAAACTACTTAACCAATGAAATATTTACTATTCCTAGTTCCGTTTTTATTCTTCCAAAACAATTTTAAACAAAAACAATTACAGCAAGAAAGAGTTAAAAAGGCATATCACTTAAAATACAAAAGTGTTCAAGAAAACTTAAAGAAACATGGGCTTGCTGCAAAAGGTTATAGCTTATACATCAGAGTTTTTAAACATGATGGAATCGTAGAACTTTGGGGGAAAGATAATAACTCCTCTACCTATAAACTCTTCAGAGAGTATAACATTTGTATGTCCTCAGGGGATTTAGGTCCAAAAAGAAAACAAGGTGACTATCAAGTACCAGAAGGATATTATCATATTGATCGTTTTAACCCAAATAGTAATTTCCATTTATCACTAGGTATTAACTATCCCAATACATCTGACAAAATATTAGGTAATAGAAATAAATTAGGCGGTGATATTTTTATCCATGGTGATTGTGTTACCATTGGTTGTGTTCCTCTAACCGATAACGAAATAAAAAGTCTGTATGTATATTGTATTGAAGCAATAAACAACGGTCAAAGTCATATTCCAGTTACTGTGTTCCCTGCCAAAATGGAAGGTGATAATATAGTATTCTTAAATGATACTTCACAAAACAAGGACACTAAAAACCTATGGGTCGATCTACAAAAAGGATATACTTATTTTAATACACATAAAAAGCTACCACATATTTCTTTTCTTGAAAACGGAAGACATCGTATTAGCCCCCTTAATATACCCTATTAGCAAACATTTAACATCCTAAAATAAAAAAAGGAGTATCTTTACGCTCCTAACTTAAAATTATACAATGGAAAACATACAACAACCTCAAATAGTACCTGTAGCTGCATTATCCGATGAAGCTAAAGTGGCATTTTACAAAAAAACCTACAGCCATGTTGCTGGAGGAGTATTGGCATTTTTTATTGCTGAATACTTATTATTACAATCTACTGCTTTAGTAGATTTTATGCTTTCAATGACACAAGGATGGCGTTGGTTGATTATGCTAGGTGGATTTATGTTTATGACTAATTATGCAGAAAGTACTGCATTAAAAACTTCTGATAAAAACAAACAGTATATGGCCTATGGGTTATATATCCTTGCCGAAGCTATCATCTTTATTCCTATAATATACATTGCCATAATGTATTCTGGCGGAATGGATTTATTAAACCAAGCAGCTATTGTAACCTTATCTCTATTCGGAGGATTAACTGCTGTAGTTTTTGTAACTAAAAAAGATTTCTCTTTCTTAAAATCAGCTCTTACCGTCGGTTTCTTTATTGCATTGGGACTAATCATAGCTGGAGCTTTATTTGGATTTGATATGGGATTATGGTTTTCTGTAGGAATGTGTGTTTTAGCAGCAGGATCTATTTTATACCAAACATCTAATCTTGTACATAAATACACTAACGAACAATATATTCCTGCAGCAATAGGATTATTTGCGTCTTTAATGTTATTATTCTGGTATGTAATACAGATATTTTTATCAAGAGATTAAGTCACTAGTGACATAACACATATACTCCAATACGTATAGATTACATATAAAAAAAGCCTCCATTTTAATGGAGGCTTTTTTTTCCTCCAGTAGATTTATTACTCATTTGCTTACCCTCTCACGTACAATTACAGCACTAATTTATACCTCGAAAGTTTACCTCAAAAGGATTTACTTTTTAACATAGACTACTCCTCTTCCCTTCCTAGTTTATATATGATTTTAGGAGTGATTAAGCCAACACAAGTCTTAATTTAAGTCTTGATTTTTTTCTCGTGAATACTATTGTATACTTCGTACCCAAAAATCCCTCTCTTATTACATTTTAATCTTTATTCAAGGCTCTTTATTGTCTATTTACACTGTATTACTGCTATTATCAATTGATTTCAACTCAATTCCAAACAACTGATTTTAAGTGAGTAGCGTAATTTATGTACAACAAAAAAATGTAAAACTATGAAGAACAAAAAAACAAAGTATTATGTAGCCTTCCTCTTTAGTATAGGTATGCTCATTACAAATGCACAAGAAAACACTGTAAGTTCTGGGGCAAATGCCACAGGAGCAGGGGGAAGCGTCTCCTATACTGTTGGGCAAGCTTTTTACATAACTAGTTCCGATACATCAGGATCAGTTGCTCAGGGAGTTCAACAGCCTATAGAAATACAAGTTGTATTAGGTATAGAAGAACATGAAATCAATTTGTATGCAAAGGTATATCCAAATCCAACAACTGACCTAATCAATTTATCAATTGGAAACACAGATACTTCGGGTTTGTCTTACCAATTATTTGATTATTCAGGTAGAGTACTTACCAATGGAAAAATAGAAAATGAAGATACTTCTATTTCAATGTTAAGGTATCCACAAGCAATCTATTTGTTAAGTGTAACCAAAGACAATAAAACCATTAAAACATTTAAAATCCTAAAAAACTAAGAAGATGAAAAAATTATACACACTTATAGCAATACTTTTAATTAACATGGCTGCTTTTGCGCAAGCTCCACAAAAAATGAGTTACCAAGCAGTAATTAGAAATGCTTCCAACGCTTTAATTAACAACCAATCAGTAGGAATGCAAATCTCGGTATTACAAGGATCTTCTACAGGAACTCCTGTATATGTAGAAACTCAAACGCAAACAACAAACGCAAATGGTTTAGTAAATTTAGAAATAGGTACTGGTACCGTAGTTTCTGGAACATTTGCCAGTATAGACTGGTCTTCTGGAACATACTATATTAAAACAGAAACTGATCCAACAGGAGGAACTTCTTATACTATCAACGGTACTAGTCAATTACTAAGTGTTCCTTATGCTTTATATGCTGGAAATTCAAGTGGTGGATTAGGTAATGGTGCAATAGCAGGAAACACACCGTATTGGAATGGAACAAACTGGGTAACTAATAGTAGTAATATTTTTAATAATGGTACTAATGTGGGTATCAACACTTCTTCTCCTGACCGACTTTTAGAAGTACATAGTAACATTACGTATTCAGCTGGTCAAACAGCATCATTAATGTTGAGTGATAATTTTCAGAAATGGAACTTAGGGCTAGGATACTCTCCAGCCTTTCGTTTTTCAATTGCATCTGAGGATTCAACTGAACGTTTTGTAATTCAACAAACTGGAAATGTAGGTATCGGAACTATTAACCCTTTAGCTAAGTTAGATGTTGCTGGAAATATTAAAATTGCAGATGGTACACATGGAGCAGGAAAAGTATTAACTTCTGATGCTAATGGGTTAGCAACATGGACTACACCAGGTGCCGGAACAAGCAATTTAGCTGATGGTACAGCAGTAGGAAACACACCATATTGGGATGGAACGAAATGGGCAGCTACTAGTAGCAATCTTTTTAATAATGGTACTAATGTAGGTATTGGAACAACAACTCCTACGTCTCAATTAGATATTATGGGTACTACAGAATCAAGATCAAGATTTAGATATGGTAGTGAAACCGCAGGATTAACTATAGGTAACTGGTCAAATGAGGCTTATGTATATAATGAATTAAATACTGATTTAGTATTTGGTACAAATAGTGCTACAAGAATAAGAATAAAAAATGATGGTAACGTAGGTATTGGTACTGATACTCCAGGAGCAAAACTAGACGTAGCAGGAGCTATTAAAATTACTGATGGATCTCAAGGAGCTGGAAAAATATTAACCTCTGATGCTAACGGATTAGCAACTTGGACTACACCAGCAACAACTAACTTAGCGGATGGTACTGCGGTTGGAAACACACCATACTGGAATGGAACTGCTTGGGAAAATAATAGTAATACAATATTTAACGATAATACTAACGTAGGTATCGGTACTGCTACTCCTGGAGCGAAACTAGACGTAGCTGGTACTATTAAAATTACTGATGGATCTCAAGGAGCTGGAAAAATATTAACCTCTGATGCTAACGGATTAGCAACTTGGGCGACGCCTGCAGCTGCTCCAAGCTATTATCACCTATATAATGTTTATGGAGTGCCATCCTCTTCGTTTCAGTTAGGTTTAAGTGGTACGATGGTAACTTTTGCAATTTATAATAACTGTACAGGTATGAAGGCCTATGGAGGTACTATGATGATTAACCCTGCAGGAAATGTGACAATTATAAACTATACAGCTGTTGATGCAACAGGTGCTACCATGTCAGCTACTGGAAATGTAATAAGTTTGGAATCAGGATGTGGTACCATAACCATTACTTTAAATGTTTCTGGAAGTTCTTGTACAATGACTACAGGTGGTGTAGGTGGTGCTTATACCGAAGCAAAAATGACTGTTATAGCAATGTAACATCCCTAAACTAAGAGAGATAAAAATCTCTCTTAGTTATCTTTTAAAAGTCAATGCATTTTTATACATTGCTGTTAACTAATTTTAACCAAAAAATAATAATTATGAGTGATTTATTAAATAGAACATTAACTGAAACTGCAACACTAGAAGTAATAGATAGAGGTCCTGGTGCTTTATTTACTATTACTATCCAAAGTGATGCCAAAAGTAAAGATGATATTAATTTTAACTGGACCGAGCTAGCGCCTAATGCATTACTTTGTAATGTATCTGTTGATTCTAAGAACAGACAAAGTACAATTAATTGGTTTACATTTTCAAAATTGCCACAAACTCTTCCAATAAGTTTCCCACCACTTCTACCTATAGCGTGTTCATTAGAAGTAGTTAACCAAATTAGCACTTCAAAAACTACCCCTTTTAAAGGTGTTGTAAAATCTGGCGGAATTGGGGATCCGGAATAAACAAAAATATTAGTATAATTCTTTCTAATATAAATTCATTATATCAAATAAGAAGAAGAAGGTAAAATCCCTGTAAGTATTAATACTTACAGGGATTTTTTTTGCAGCATATATTAACTTATTAATTTTATTTCATTTTATTTGTGTATTAAACTCAATTGAAATGATTAAACAAAAGATCTATACATTCTCAATAATTTTATGGCTACCAATTTTCATTTTCTCACAAGCAAAGGTTAAGGATAGTTTGTTTCAAGCTGAAATTGAAAAAAAAGTGTCTAAGTTTAAAACACAAACGAATTTTAAAAAGGCTCATTTATTTTTACTCGAAAAGAATTGGGATTCTACTTTGGTGTATACCATGAAACAGTTGAGTGTTTCTAACAACAAAGAATTAACTAATTATTGCCACCTCTTTAGAGGGCATAGTTTCAGAGAAAAAAAACTTTTAGAAAAAGCAAAAAAGGAATTTAAACTTATTTCTTCAGAGTTTAAATTTTACTATAAGGTTAATATCAACTTAGGAGAAATTTTATTAGAACAAAATGAAATTGAAAAAGCCATAGACTATTTTAAAGAAGTTGAAAAACTAATCAATAGTAACCAGTTTGTTTATAAAAAAAGCTCCGTTTTAAGCAATTTAGGCTTAGCTTATGCAGAACTTGAACAGCATAATAAAGCCGAGAAGTATTTACTTGAATGTAAAAAATTAGAAGAAATCAATAAGGATACCATTGCACTAATTGGCACAAATAATAATATTGCCATTCTACATTATAGCAAAGACAATAAAAAACAAGCTTTTGAATTTTTTAAAAAATCCTATAAGTTGGCTCAAGCAACAAATGACTTTGACCTAAAAACAACGACTGCACTTAATATGTCGATATTTGAAGAGTTAAAAAAAAATATTCCATCAGCTTTAAGTTACCGCAAAGAATATGAAAAATGGAAAGACTCCTTAAACGATCAAAATAAAGTTTGGGAAGTTGCCGAATTGGAAAAAGAATTTGCTGTTAAACAAAAGCAAAAGGAAGTATATGTTTTGGAAACCGAAAACAAATTAAAGGCTGCAGAAATAAATAAATTGCTCTACTCTGCAATAGGTTTACTAGTATTGTTGGCCTCAGGAGGATATTTTTATAGAGAAAAAATAAAATCCAACAAAATTATAGTTGCCCAAAAAGCAACTTTGGATGAATTGAACTCAACAAAAGACAAATTATTTTCTATTGTTAGTCATGATTTACGATCCTCAGTAAATGCCTTAAAAACAAGTAATTCCAAACTACAAGAAAGTTTAGAAACTAAAAATTTTACGGAATTAGATACGCTACTAAATAACAACAGTGCAATTACTAATGGTGCCTATAACTTGTTAGACAACTTACTGAATTGGGCACTACTACAAACCGAACAAGGCTATTTTGAAATTACTTCCATGCGCTTGTTTATTATTGTAGAACATGTAGCCTATAATTACAAACCTTTACTGCTTGACAAGAACATTTCATTTGAAAATACAGTTACAAAAAAAGACCTTATTGATGCTGATCAGGAATCTTTAAAAATTATTCTTAGAAATTTACTAGACAACGCTATTAAATTCTCTAATGAAAACGGAAGTATTAAAGTCTATTCTAGAAATACTAATGGCACTTTTTGTGAGCTCGTTATTGAAGATACTGGATTGGGGATTACTGAAAACACCCGTTTAGAATTATTAAAAGACACTGCCCTACTTTCTAAAAAAGAAAACGAAGATATAATCGGTACTGGACTAGGGATGCAATTGGTAAAACAAATGATTCAAAAAAACAAAGGAAAATTTAACATTGAAAGCGAATTAGGAAAAGGAACAAAAATGATTGTATCTTTACCCAAAACCGCTAGCTAATGGATAATATAAACGTACTTATTATAGAAGACACCAAAGCACAAAGTGATGCTTTAGCCAAAGTACTTAACTCCAACAACTACAATATTGTAGGTATAGCTACTTCTTACAAAGACGCCTTAGACTTATTTTACAACAACAAGGTGGATATTGTTGTTATTGATATCTTCTTAAACGGTAACCCTGATGGCATTACGTTTGCTGAAACTATTAATGTGGTTCCAGATGCCTCAAGACCTTTTGTATTTTTAACTAGCTCTACGGATCGTAAAATATTTGAGCGAGCAAAGCTTACGCAACCCTTTAGTTTTTTAATGAAACCCTTTAATGAGTTGGAAATTTTATACGCTATAGAAATGGCAGTAGAAAAATTTTATGCTCAAAACGATGTGTTTTTAAGTGACGAGGAAGATACCGTAATCAGTAAAGAGTATTTATTCATTAAAAAAGGAAAATCATTAAAAAAAGTACTCCTTAATGAAATTATATACATTGAGGTAGAAGAAAAATATTGCAACATCATTACTGAAAAAGAAAAATTTGTTATTCTAATATCATTAACAAAAATTTTGGATTTATTGGATAATACAATGTTTTGTAGGACACATAGAAACTTTATAGTTAATAGTGAAAAAATAGTAGAAATTGTACCAGCTGATAACCTTATACTACTATCTGGTGGTCATAAAGCAACCTTAAGTGACACCTATAAAACGATTATCAAAAAAATACGTACGCTGAGGTAATAATCTTGGTGCAAATTCAATATTCCCATAATACTACACTTCAATAATAGAAACATATCGTTTCTTAATATTTTATTAGGTTTAAAAAAACTTATACTATTTTCTATCCCTCTCATGGTTAGAAAAAACTCTCTTATGCCTTTTATTTAATTTAAAGCACTCTCTTAGAGTAGTTTTATGTCAGGAATAAAAATGCTAGCACAATTTATTTTAAAGTGGAGTTCAGTTACCACTATAATAAACGAGGCGGCATCCGAAAAGCCTTATGAGTAGGAAACCAACCATTAAAATTTAAAAATCATGGGAAATTTAACAAATGACACATTAACTGCAGAGCATAAAGCATTAATTGGAGCTTATAATGTAAAAGGAACTTTAGGTAACCTAGATCTTCTAGGAGCACCAATAATGCATTTCAACCTTGTTGTGGTACCTAGTGAAAATACTGTATCAGGAAGTGTAGAAATTATTCAAGCAATTGCACCTCCATACGGACAAATTTCTATTCAAAATTTAAAAGGTCAAATTCGTGCTACTGGATATGGAAATATCGAGCAAATTGTTGCTTTAGAAGGAGATTATACAATTGGAGCAAGTGATGTTTTATATTCATTTAAAGCATCTATGAACTTGAAAATGAATTGGGAAGGATCAGGAACATTTACTTATGGAGAGCAAACTGTTGAAAATGTACCTGTACATGTAGAAAAAAAAGGTGAAGTAGTTCCAAAAAAGGAAAATTTGACAACAAATTCAGTATTTGAATTAAATGTCCGAAGTCAAAATGACAATGGTGCAGCAGATGGTAATAAACTATTTTGTAAAATAACTAACATCTCTAACGGTAGTTTACGCTCAGGATCCTTCCCTATTAATGAAGAAGTACATTTAACAGTACCTCCTGTACAAACAAAGCCAAATCCTATACCTCCAGTATGGTTTTTAATACCAAATGATAATATTTTAGATACTGAGTATATTTTAGAAATATCTTGTCCTGCAGATACTAATTACCCTACAAAAAACATCACGATTAAAGCATCTGATGTAGAAAAATGGGGGGCAGTACCATATAACAAAAGAGATAACCAAATTTATCAAAAAGGAGATTATGGGATTTTTGGTTTTGCTCAAGAGGGACCAAATGGTTTAATTTATACTATTACAGCAGGTGTTTTAAATCCTCAATTACAAGGATAGTATTTAATTAACATCCATAATACAAACACTAAAAGCACCCTAAACAGGGTGCTTTTTTAATTTCATACTGGGACTAGACCCTTTTTCAACCCCAATATTTAATACCTTTTCATGATTCGTTCAGATATTTGTAATAACAATTAATCTAAACAATTTTATTATGAAAAAGTTATTATGCATTGCAAGTCTATTTATTTGTTCAATAGTATTTGCACAAAGTTCAGTAAATACCGATTCTGGAGTATTCGATTTTAAAACAGAAACTATTGATTACGGAACAGTAAACAAAAACACTGACGGAAACAGATCGTTTACATTTAAAAACACTGGAGACTCCCCTATTATTATTACAAGTGTTAAAGGAAGCTGTGGTTGTACAGTAGCAACAAAACCAAGCAAGCCAATTTTACCAAACGAAACGGCAGAAATTGGAGTAAAATATGATACTAAAAGAGTTGGTCCGTTTTCAAAAACTATTACTGTAATATCAAATGCTTCTGAAAAAAGTAAAGTGTTACGAATTAAAGGGAATATTACTAAAACTGAAACCACTCAAGTAGTTACAAATTAACGAGTAATAACCTCCTATCTAATCTCGAATATTAAAGTATATTAAACTGGTAATATTCGAGATTTACTATTACTCAATTCTATCATACAGAAAGCTTATATTTGTTATTCAACATAACTACCAATATGCAGAAATTAGTTTTATTTTTTCTTCTTTTATTAAATATATTCACTGTTAATGCACAATTTCAGTTTTCTGGGCAGGTAACTAATAATTTTAAAGACGCCACTGCATATTTAACTATTGTTGATGAGTATCATAAAAGTGATTTACTATTAACGGAAAATATCATTCAAGAATGTAAAATTGACTCCTTAAGACAATTTGTTTTTATGGGTGACTTTTTAACCTCTAAGAACATGTTATATAAAATACATGTTGATACCTGTAATGACGAAATATCAGACTCTAAGCATCTTTTAAACCATTGTGAAACGAGTCATTCCATATTATTCATTGCTAATAATACTGATACAATCTTTTTCCCTTTAAATGATTTGTCTCAATTATTTTGTGAGATCAAACAATCTAGCAAACACAATACTGCTGTATTAGAAATAAATGCACTACAAGAAACGTTGTTAAGTAATTTACAAAGCTCAAAAAGTGATGGACAGCGCGGTATTATTTATAAAAAATGTTTTCAAAAACTACAAGAGTACAGCAAAACCTTTAATGATCCTTTAGTTGAATTATACACCTATCATCTCTATGCTAATGAGAAATCATTCAGCAGATCTTTTTACCTTACTGATTTAAAAACATCAAGTTATTATGCTGATTTACTAGAACGTTTGACACTAAAATATCCAAAATCAAACTATACCAAACAATTTAAAATTGACTTAAAAAAAGACAAGTATTCCCCCTTAGAATCTAACAACTCTGGAAATAGTATTCTTATCTATAGTATTGGAAGTTTACTGATTATCTCTATTCTTCTAAACATCTTTTTGTTTCAAAAAACTAAAGACAAAAAAGAGCTTAAAATAAATTATAAAATTACACTCACTCCTCAAGAACAAAAAGTATTTGAATTAATGTACCAAAAAATTAGTAATAAAGCTATTGCTGATACATTATTCATAAGTGTTAGTACGGTAAAAACACATATCAATAATATTTATGCTAAACTTGGTATAACTTCTAGAAAAGAAGTTAATGTGTTTTTTGATGAATAATAAACTATCCTAACAACTCTAAAAATTCAGTTTCCGTTAAAATAGTTACTGTTCCTAAGGCTTCTGCTTTTTTTAGTTTAGAACCTGCTTTTTCACCCACTACCAAGTAATCTAATTTTTTACTTACTCCACTAATTGTTTTTCCAGCATGTTGTTCTACCATTTCTTTGGCATCATCACGGGTAAACTGTGTTAGTTTTCCAGTAAACAGAAACGATTTCCCTTCCAAAACGGTACTTGATAACTGCTGATCATCTTCAATAATTTCTAACTGAATCCCAGCTAATTGCAAACGTTCTAAAACTTGTAAGTTTTTAACATCTATAAAAAAGGCTACTACACTTTCTGCAATACGTACACCAATTTCATCTACCCCTTCTAATTCTTCTTGAGTGGCATTGGCTAAATCCCATACATTTTTATAATGCTTCGCTAATTTTTTAGCTACGGTAGCGCCTACAAAACGTATTCCTAATCCGAACAATACTTTTTCAAATGGTGCATTTTTAGAAGCTACTACTCCATCAATTAAATTCTGAGCTGATTTCTCAGCCATACGTTCTAACGGAATAATTTGCGATAATTCTAAATCGTATAAATCGGCATAGGTAGTTAACAATCCTTCCTTGTATAATAAAGCCACTGTTTCCCCTCCTAACCCCTCTATATCTAATGCCTTACGACTGATGTAATGTTGTATTCTTCCTACAACTTGAGGAGCACAACCAAACTCATTAGGACAATAATGTTTAGCGTCACCTTCAGTTCTAACTAATTCAATTTCACATTCTGGGCAATGTGTAGCATATGTTGTTGCTACAGATTTTTCATCACGTTGTGCAACATCTACCCCTACTATTTTTGGGATAATCTCTCCTCCTTTTTCTACATAAACAGCATCATTTATACGAATGTCTAATTTTTCAATCTGATCCGCATTATGTAAGGATGCTCTTTTAACAGTAGTTCCAGCTAACAATACTGGTGATAAATTTGCAACTGGTGTAATCGCTCCTGTACGTCCTACTTGATACGAAATACTTTCTAAAGTAGTTGAAACTTGTTCTGCTTTAAACTTGTAGGCCATCGCCCAACGAGGAGCTTTTGCAGTATACCCCAATTCTTCTTGTTGAAATAAATCATTCACCTTAATCACAACACCATCTATTTCAAATGGCAACTCATGTCGAGCGGTTTCCCAGTGATTTACATACGCTAATATTTCATCAATACCACTGACCATTTTTGCATGTTCAGGGACTTTAAAACCATAACCTCTTGCATTTTGAAGACTAGCATATTGTGTCTCTATTTTTGTATTCCCACTCTCTTTTATCTTAAAGCTATATAGATAACACTCTAAAGGTCTAGATGCAGTTTCGGCACTATCCTGTAATTTTAAACTCCCAGAGGCGGTGTTACGCGGATTCATATACGGATCCTCACCATTTTCAATACGTACTTCGTTCATTTTATGAAAACCAGCAATAGGCAACATAATTTCTCCACGAATATCAAAATCCTGTGGGTAATCTCCTTTTAACTGTAAAGGAACCGATTTGATTGTCTTAATATTAGTCGTTACATCATCTCCTTCAAAACCATCACCTCTAGTAACCGCTCTAACTAACTTACCGTTTGTATAGGTTATGTTTATTGAAGCACCATCGTATTTTAATTCACAGGTATAGCTTATATCATCTGAATCTAATATTTTCTGAATACGTGTTTCCCAATCTAACAAATCCTCTTTTGAGTATGAATTATCTAACGAGTACATTCTATACCGATGAGTTATCGTATCAAATTTTTTAGTAATACCTCCTCCTACACGAAGTGTTGGTGAATTTTCATCATAAAACTCTGGATGTTTCACTTCCAAATCCTGTAATTCTTTCAACTTTATATCAAATTCATAATCCGATATAACAGCATTATCTAATACATAATAATTATGGTTATGCTGATGTAACTCTTCTCGAAGTTGTAGTATGTACTGTTGTGAACTCATTAAAGGAAATATAATTTTATGTCGTAAATTTAACTTTTTAAACCCATTCGACAAAGATGAATTTCGGAAAAGTAGACAATCCTGAAAATATTGATTTTACCTTACCTAACAATCACATTAGTACAAATGATATATTAGGTAAAAAGCAAGCTGATAATTGTAATATGTATGTAGGTTGTGCTAAATGGAGTAAACAAGATTTAAAAGGGTTTTATCCCAAAGGCACTAAGGATGAACTGACATATTATGCTACACAATTTAATAGCATAGAGCTTAATGCTACTTTTTACAGAACTTTTCCTATTGCTACTGTTGAAAAATGGTATCAAAAAACGCCATTAGATTTTAAATTTTTCCCGAAAATAAATCAGAGTATCAGTCAGTATAATCGATTACAAAATTGTGAAGCTGAACTTAATGGATATCTCGATAGTATTTCTCATCTACAAGAAAAACTAGGAACCATCTTCTTACAAATGCATCCTACTTTTGCTTCTAATAAATTTGATGCTTTAGCTAACTTTATTCAAAAATGGCCAAAAGGTTTTCCGCTTGCTGTTGAGTTACGCCATACTGATTGGTATAATGATACTATTGTAGCCAATGAATTATACGCACTATTTGAAGAAAACAATATTTCTAATATTATTGTAGATACTGCTGGAAGACGTGATTTATTACACATGAAATTAACAAACAAAGATGCCTTCATAAGATATAATGGCGCAAACCATGAAAGCGATTATACCCGTCTAGATGATTGGTTTGACCAAGTTAAAATTTGGATAGAAAACGGATTAGAGAACTTATACTTTTTTGTGCATCAAAACCTTGAAACTGAATCGCCTTTATTATCAAAATATTTTATTGAGAAGTTTAACAATGAATTAAGCTATGATTTAAAGCTTCCTAATTTCCCTAATGATCAAAAAGGAAATGAGTTGACGTTGTTTTAGCACTTCGACAAGCTCAGTATTAATAAAAAGCTTCACCTCTATATCTAAGGTCTACTAGGTTTGATTTTTATTCATCCATTTCGGGACTGGCAATGGTTGGAACGCATGCATTTTTTCAAGTAATTCTTCCGCCGTACCCGCAATCAATAATAATTGCTTTTGATCAGGTTTCAACAAACCTTTATCAATCATTGTCTCTATAAAATGTAATAAATCATCATAAAAACCATTGATATTTAAAATCCCTATTGGTTTTTTATGCAAACCTAATTGCGCCCAAGTAAGCATTTCAAACAATTCTTCCAAAGTCCCAAAACCTCCAGGAAGTGTAACAATACCATCAGATAGTTCATGCATTTTAAGTTTCCGATCATGCATGGTTTCTGTAATTATTAATTCACTTAAACCCGTATGAACTACTTCTTTAGAGGTTAAAAAATCAGGGATTACACCAATTGCATTTCCTCCATTTTCCAATGTACCTGAAGCAACTTCTCCCATCACACCTATTTTAGCACCTCCATAAATCAATTGCAATTTTTGTTTTGCTAATAGTTTACCAAAATCATAAGCAAGTTTATTAATTATAGGATCATTACTCATACTTGCACCACAAAACACGACTATACTTTTCATAAATTTATTTTAGTATAAACAAAAAAAAACGGGAATTGATTTATAAAACCAATTCCCGTTATAATATATAAAGGAAGAATTTATTATTCTTCCATGAATTTCTCCATTACTTCATTACTTACTCCCACGTTAGAGAATCCTCCATCATGAAATAAGTTTTGCATTGTTACTCTCTTAGTTAAATCAGAGAATAAACTTACAGTATAGTCAGCACAATCTTGAGCAGTAGCATTTCCTAAAGGAGACATTTTTTCCGCATAAGCAATAAATCCGTCAAATCCTTTAACACCAGCCCCTGCAGTTGTAGGCGTAGGTGATTGAGAAATTGTATTTACACGCACATTTTTATCAGTCCCGAAGAAATATCCAAAACTACGAGCAATTGACTCTAAATACGCTTTATTATCAGCCATATCATTATAATCAGGAAAAGAACGTTGTGCAGCCATATAGGTTAATGCAACAATACTTCCCCATTCATTCATAGCGTCTTGCTTGTATAATGTTTGCATTACTTTGTGAAAAGAAACTGCTGAAACATCCCAACCTTTATGCGTAAAATCATAATTCTGATCAGTATAATGACGTTTTTTACGAACATTAATAGACATTCCGATTGAATGCAATACGAAATCTAATTTTCCACCTAAAATTTCTTGTGCTTTTGTCACAAGATTCTCTAAATCTTCTAAATTAGTAGCATCCGCAGGAATAATTTGAGAACCCGTTTTTTCTGCAAGTTCATTGATGCTTCCCATACGCATAGCGATAGGAGCATTAGTCAATACAAAAGTACCACCTTCAGCATGTACTCTTTCTGCAGTTTTCCAAGCAATAGAATTTTCATCTAAAGCTCCGAATATAATTCCTCTTTTACCTTTTAGTAAATTATACATAATTGTTCATTTTTATGAGTTCAAAAGTAATAAAAACTATTCTATTGATTATACTATTCGGGTATTAAATAATGTTATGTAAAAAATGAATACATAATTGAATATCAAATTCATTTTAAAACAGGTTTTACCTACTCAAAATCAACCGATTGTAAAATCAAACCTGAAGCTGGAGCGATATAAGTTATTGGTATTATTTCTTCAGGAGTAGAAAGTGATTTTTTCAAGATATCCAAATCATACTCTCCTTTACCTAATTGTACCAATCTTGCCATCATGATACGTATCTGGTTTCGCTTAAAACCTTTTCCTACTACTCTTAATATATAACTTTTCTTTGGAAAAAAATTAGCTTCATACACAGTATTCTCTACTAATTCACAAGTAGTAATAGCTCCAACAGTAATCGTTGTTGGGGTAGGCTTATATGTATAGTTTCTAAAATCATGTGTTCCAACAAAAAGCGTAGCGGCTTCCTGCATTAGCGAAATATTTAATACTTCTGGGAAAGCAACCATAAATGGCGCAGCAAAGGGATGTATTTTTTCACCAAATGTAAAAATATACAAATACTCTTTTTGCTTTGCATGATTGATGATATTAAAATTAGCATCCGTTTCTTCTATACCCAAGGCTTTTATATCCTGTGGAAGATTCAAATTAAACAAAGGCATAAATTCTTCTAAATCTAGCTTTCCTTCGTCCAAAAACAATTCAATATATGTTTCATTAACAGACACTTTTGCATCGGTACGACCGGCTGCTAAAGTTTTAAACTTTTTATGCTCTAATATATAAGCCAAAGTACGATCAACCATTCGCTGAACTGTGTTTACATCTGGCTGTTTTTGCCATCCGTGAAAACGAAATCCTAAATACTGAATTCTTATAATGTAATATCTCCTTTGCATAGATGTCAAAACTACAATTAATATATTTTTCTACACACTCCCAAAGTGGATTTTACCTAAACTAAAAACACCTCATTAAATCAAATGAATTAATGAGGTGTTTGAAATACAATTTACCAAGAAATTATTCCAGTACAAACGAGGTGTTTGATATCATATCACTTCCTCTAAAAACATTTACAAAATAGTTTCCTTTGTCAAATCCTTTTTTAGGAGCCGTTAAAAACTCACAAATATCCAAAGCTTTATTGGTATAATTAAATTCTGTTTTAAAACTATAGTTTAATGTTTTGTCATCAAACGCTACAACTGCATTTTCTCCTAACACATTATTGTTAGCATCCAATACCTGTACATATAATAATTTGTCTCCTTTTTCAGCAATTCTGTTTTCAGCCACTGAAAAGCATATTTTTACTTTATCAGCTCTTCTTGCTTTTGTAGTAGGAATTTGTTTTCCTGAAGATTTTTCAATTACAGCACCTCCCTTTAATGCAGCTATTGATAATTCAGAAGCCGATTCAATTATTTTTTGTGCGTCAGTAACTTGAGTAGTTAACGAATCGGATAATTTATGTTGTGAATCCAATTGACCAATAAGCGTATCTTTTTCTTTTGCTAAAAAAACATTCTCCAATTTTAATTTATCAATTTGAGCGTATAGTTTTTTTACTTCTTTTTTTAACCTATAAGATTGATTTTTAAACTTTGACAATTGAGCAACGGTAGCCTTAGATGCATTAAGGTCGTTTATCATAAGATCCAGACTATCTCTCTTTTGCATTAGCATATCGTCCAACCCATTATTTTTCTGAATCATCTCCGTTAAATTATTCCTAACATCTTCCAATTCAGATTGCAACTCAGTTCTTTCCGCTTCTAATTCAGTTTTTGTTTCATTCAGCTCATTATTCTTAAAAAAAAATAATGTTGACGCTCCAATTAACAAAACAGCCAATATTCCAAGTGTAATTTTCAATCCAATATTCTTATTTTCTGTAGCCATTTTTTAAGTTTAAAAATTATATTGCTAAATCTACTAAAAAGATTCACAATCAAAAAAAAATAGCAGTACTTTCGTATAGATATATATATATATATTTATATGACAAGTTTAAACACGTATAGCCAAGAGGACATTCTTGCATTTGTAAACAAAAGAAAAGGGGAAAAGAAATTTGGGGAAAAAGTAGCTTTTATTACAAATCCAAATGATTTTGAAACTGAACTTTTAAACTCGAAGGCAAAATATGTTTTGTTTGGAATTAAGGAATCTATTGGCGTGAAAGCGAATAAAGGAAATCAAGGTACAGAAACTGCTTGGGAAAGCACTTTATCTAGTTTATTAAACACTCAAAACTCTCCTTTAAATAAAGGAAAAAAAGTATTGGTTCTAGGTTGTTTAGAGTTTCCTGAAAAAATGGAAGCTGCCAAACAATTACACACCAATAATCCTGGTGATTTAAAAAAGTTATACAGCTTAGTTAGTGAAATTGATGAAGAAGTAACCAACCTTATTTTTAAAATTGTTTCAGCTGGTAAAATTCCAATTGTAATTGGCGGTGGTCATAATAATGCTTATGGTAATATAAAAGGAACATCGCTTGCCTTAAACAAACCTGTTAATGTAATTAATTTTGATGCACATACTGATTTTAGAGCTTTGGAAGGAAGGCATTCTGGAAACGGATTTTCCTATGTTTTTCAAGAAGGGTTTTTAAACAACTACTTTATTTTTGGAATTCACGAAAACTATACTTCTAAAGCTATTTTAGAAGAATTAAGTGCTCACAACAGACATATTAATTACAATACTTTTGAAGCCATTTCTATAAGGAAAGAAACTTCGTTAGAAAACGAAATGCAGTATGCTTTAAACTTTATAAAAAAAGATGTTTTTGGTATTGAAATAGACTTAGACGCCATTCAAAATACAGCAAGCAGCGCTATGACCCCCTCAGGTTTTAGTGTTAATGAAACACGACAATTTGTATCGTACTTTGGGAAGTCTAAAAAAGTAGCTTATATACATTTATGCGAAGCTGCACCAGCTTTAGAAAACAATGGAGCCAATCAAACTGGAAAGCTACTTACCTATTTAATTACTGATTTTATAAGAGCTAATTAAAAGCTATTGATCATCACATTCTGTTTTGAAGTCGGATACTCTGTATTGATAGGATTTTGCTAAATTATAATGCCACCATTCGGAAGTGATGCTCCAAAATCCGTTTGCTTCCATTACAGATTTTAGTAGTTTTCTATTTTCCAACACTTGTTCGGGTAAGTTTTGATAAGCATGATGCGCTTTTCTTCCAAAAAAGTCAAACTCTGTTCCCATATCAAGAGTGTGACCTGAACTGTCTACCAAAGTAATATCTATTGCTGACCCCCTATTATGGTTCGATCCTTTAGCAGGATTTGCTACATAGCGTTTATCAGGATATATTTTCCACATTTTTTTTTGAATCGTTAATGGTCTATAGCAGTCAAAAAACTTAATTCGGTAGCCTATTTTTTTAAAAGAATCATTGGCAATAATTAGTTTTTTAGCTGTTTTATAACGCACAAAACAATCGGCACAATCATATACCTTCTCTTTTAAAAAATTATTATCTGTAGCATATCTTAAATCGTAATAAAAAGTAGAATCAATTTTTTTTAACGCCACAAAAGTGGAATCATGAAAACGAGCGCGTTCATCAACAGAATAGTGGATCAAAGAAACTATCTTTTCATCTGTATCATAATATTCCGAAGAATCATTTTTTTCTTCTACATTAACTTCTAATGTATCTTGAAGCAACTCCTTTGAATTCACAGATTTTTTATTGTCTTTTGACATACAAGACACAAGTACTACTAATAAGATTAGGCTATATTTCATATTCAAAAAAATCATCTACAATATACTCTTTTTAATCAATACCTATTTTCATATTAAGCAAGTATTGAAAATCAAACTTATTACGAGAATAAAATTGCACATAAAAAAAGGCTGCCTTTTCAGACAACCTCTCAATGTTTTCTATTTATTCCATAATGAACTCCCATTGAGCAAGCAAGTGACACCTAAATTATCAATTGCATTTTTAAACTAATAGAGCCTCTGGAAATAAACCCATGGTGGGATTAAAACTTAATAGCTACATCAATATCAAATTCATCAGATATTGCTTTGTCTTGTAAATTATCAAAGAAACTAGCTGAACCATACTTAATTCCGTATTTAGTTCTATCTATTTTTAATTTAGCTGTAGCTGAATTAGCAGCAACTTGCATTTCAAAGTTAACAGGACTAGTAATACCTTTAATAGTCATATCAGCCGTTACATGATAATGCGCTCCATGACCACTCAGCTTTGTAAACTTTAATGTTGCTGTTGGATATTTTTTTGTTCCAAAAAAGTCATCTGCTTTTAAATGACCTGCTAATTTATCAGCATATTCACCTTCCATATCAGTTACTTTTATTGACTCCATATCAATAACTATTTGACCGCCGGTTAATTTATCTCCTTCGAAAGTCAATGTCCCTTCTTTCAATTGTATTGTCCCTGAATGTTCACCAGTAACCTTATATCCTTTCCAGTTTACTGTACTTTCACTTATTTTAACTTCTTTAGTGATTAATGATGTAAATGCAAATGAAGCAAATGCTATTATTGCTACCATTCCGATTTTAAACGTGTTATTCATTTTCATAGTTATTTAATTAATTGTTTATTATTATGTTCTTAATTTTTCTAATAATTCATTTAAAGTAACGGCCTCTTCATCCGATAGGCTTTTTAAACCTTCTTTTTCCAAACTATCCATTTCAGGGTCAATTTCATTCAGCTTTGCCAAGCCTTTTTCTGTAATTGAAACCTCAATTTTTCTTCTGTTTTTTGCACACACACAACGCTCGACCAATCCTTTTGTCATGAGTTTATCTACTAACCTTCCAGCATTACTATTTTTATGTACCATGCGCTCTTGTATTGTTGATAAATTTGCAGGTACTCCTTTTTGTCCTCGTAATATTCGCAACACATTATATTGCGGCCCAGTAATTTCAAATTTCTTAAAAAATAGCGTGTATTTTTCTGAAATATAATTATTTGTACATAAAACATTTAAAATTACTTCTTTTGCCAATGGCAAAGAAGCATTACTTTTTAATATGTCTGATAATTTATTCATGTACTAACAACAATTGTAGGTACAAATGTATGTTAATAAATTGTTTAATATCAAGTTTTAAGAAATTTTAACATTTAATTAAGTCCCTATCAAATCAATGAAATGTTAAAATTTAAAAAATAATTAATTTAAAGCCTACCAATCCAATAGATTTTATATATTTGCTTCATGGTTTATAATTAAGGGGTTAATAATTAAACTATAAAAGCAACGTTTTTCTTAAAGCGTTGCTTTATTTTTTCACCCTAATCTGTATTTTATTATCTACTCAAATAGTTGAATTTACTACTAATTCAGTGAGGTTATATTCATCATTCTAAAGCTCTTACTTACATTATTTTCTTTTTTTTTGTTAAAAAAACAAATTTAAAGCCTACCAATCCAATAGATTTTATATATTTGCTTCATGGTTTATAATTAAGGGGTTAATAATTAAACTATAAAAGCAACGTTTTTCTTAAAACGTTGCTTTATTTTTTTATGCTATTTTGTATACCCATAGCCGCTTTAAATATTAGCTTCTCACGTAAACATCCAATATAGTTGCAATATTCATTTACTTGTAATAACTTAACTATATCATTTATACTTTCGCTCTTCAAAAAACCTGTACCCTATAAATTATTCTTAATTCTCAGAAAATGATTATCTTAGTTATAGTATAACAGACGAGTTTCCCAAACACTTTTCATTTCTTTTATATTAAGCCTACATCATTATAACACGCTTATTTGTATACTTATGAAAAAAATTGAACTTCATTGGCAAATACTCATTGCTATTATTTTAGCCATAGGATATGGATTATTTTTAGCAGAGTATGTAAAATATGTTTCCTGGATGGGAGATTTATTTATGAAAAGTTTGAAAATGGTTGTAGCACCATTAATCCTCACATCAATCGCTTCAGGTGTTGCCAATATTGGAAGTAGTGGTAATTTAGGGAAATTAGGCCTAAAAACCATCTCTTATTATTTGCTTACAAGTGTACTAGCTATTACCACCGGTTTATTCATGGTTAATTTTATTCAACCTGGTGTTGGTGCTGATTTAGGCTTGGTAGAAGAAGTTAAAGGCTTGAGTATTGCTACTGAATCTTTTGGAACCACCTTAATAAATATTATTCCAGAAAATATTTTTGACGCATTAGTAAACAATCAAATGTTATCCATTATTTTCTTCGCCTTATTGATGGGTTTTTTCATTACTAGGTTAAACGAACAACATAAAACTTTTTTACTCACTGGTGTAAATGCTGGTTTTGAATTGATGATGAAAATCACAACGTTGATTATAAAGTTTACTCCATTTGGTGTTTTAGGTATTGTTGCCGTAACTGTTGCTGAGCAATCAGGAGATTCCGAAGCATTAATTGGAATTTCAAAGCGATTAGGACTATACATGATCACAGTTCTTGCTGCACTAATAATACACTCTTCGCTTGTTCTTCCTTTGATTTTAAAATTTTTCGGTAATATAAACCCTGCATTACATTTAAAATCCATGTCAATCCCATTATTAACAGCTTTTTCAACTTCGTCTTCTTCTGCTACATTACCCTTAACAATGGATGCTATAGAAAATAAAGCAGGTGTTTCCAATAAAGTAACCAGTTTTGTTCTTCCATTAGGCGCAACGATAAATATGGACGGTACAGCACTTTATGAATGCATTGCTGCAATGTTTATTGCCCAAGCCTATGGAATTGAATTAACTTTTGTTGAACAAATTATTGTTGTAGCCACTTCATTACTCGCTTCTATTGGTGCTGCTGGAATACCTATGGCTGGGCTTGTTATGATTTCAGTTGTTTTAACCGCTGTAGGCTTACCGCTTGAAGGAATAGGTTTGATATTAGCCGTTGATAGAATTTTGGATATGTTCAGAACAGCTGTAAACGTTTGGAGTGATAGTTGCGGATCTATACTTATTGCTAAATCAGAAGGAGAAATATTGAATTATTCAAAGGATAAGTCTGTATCTTAAGTAATCGGCATCTTATTTACACATTAAAATTACATTAACAATCATAATTAATCTATATGTATACAGGAAACAATCTATACCCTCAAGAGCTTACATTGAATTTTGGAGAAACAACCTTAGAACTTGATGTACCAGAAGGTGTTTGGAACCCTACTCCTCATGGAATGCTTTTAGGCAAAATAATTACCAATATAGATTTTAAAAACGCTGAAGTATTGGAGCTCGGTAGCGGATGTGGAAATCATACTATTCTTATTTCTCAACAAAAACCAAAAAAACTAACCGTAACAGAAATCAATCAGGACATACTTAATAATACACATCACAATTTATTAAAAAATAACATTAATCTTCCCGTTGAATATTTAGTAGCTGATTGGACTCATATTAACAAAGGTCCATTTGATATACTTATCACTAACCCTCCATTTGCGAAGTCAGGAAAACGCTATTACCGATATTTTATAGATACCTTGATAAACGATGCGCACAAGCTTGTAAAATCAGGAGGAAGACTCATTTTTGTACAATCCAGTATGGCAGATATTAAACGAAGTACAAACCTAATGCACGAATGGGGTATGGAAGTACAAATTATTGGAGAACAAAAAGGACCATTTCGAGATTATTATTTTGAAGATGAAGTGTTTATGAATACTATTGAAAAATTTCCTGGAGCTTATGAAAAAATCAATGATCAATACATTGAAACCCTAGTCGTATTTGAAGCTACATTGCCATGAAATTCTTAAATGATGACAGATAGTTTAAGCTAAATACTACAGGGTCATTGATAATACAGAAAAAAGCTCATTAGAACTGACTTATTTGTTGCTTAATGTTTGAACCTTAAACTATTCTGCCATATTACCAGTGCTGTATAAAAAGAATCCGCAACTAATTATTAATAATGGTGATGCTATTGATAACGATATAATAACCGAACGATATAGTCCCCAATAAGAAACAACTTTTTGGTCATCAATTTCATTAGGATTGTATACAATCGCTACTTCTTCATTTAGCTTGTAAGCTGGTGGATTTGAACCTACTTCTCCTCTAAATATATGTTTAAAATTATTTCTATCAAAATATTCAAAAACTGGCTTAAAAGTATTTCCATCATCACCACTTTCTTCCACAAACTCAATTACAATTGCATTTGTTTTAATTCCTTCGTTCAATAATTTACTTGTTTTAGTATATTGAAGCAAAGCGAAACAAATAAGTGCAATGGCAACTATTAATAAAACTCCATATAAATAATTAATCATAATGTATATCAAATAATAAGAGCCAATATACAACATCTACTAAACTCACGCTGTCTCATTTTAATTACCTTCAATCACAATCGAACAACATTTACTTAAACAATAAAAGACAGCCATTGCTGACTGCCTTATTTTATTATAGGTTAAATAAATATATTATTTTATAATTACTCTCTTTGTTGCTACTGCATTATTAGTTTGTATTTTCACAAAATACATTCCTTTAGCTAAGTGCTTCAAATCTATTAAAGAGTTAGTATTATAGCTATCAAAATTAAGTGTTTGAATAGTTTTCCCTGTAATATCTAAAACAGTTAGTTTGGTTAAAGTATCAGTTCCTTCATAATTCAATGTGAATTTACCATTATTAGGGTTTGGGTAAATGACTGTTTCAGATTGAAGCTTATCATATTCACTTATATCAAGAACTGAACTACCATACATCTGTATGCGAATTTCATTTTCATTAATTGCAAAGGGGGGGGTATCATAATCAGAACTCCAACAAATTAGTACTCCTTGATTGGAATTTGATGTTATTCTTGGGTAGTAAATATCAGAATTCGTATCTGTAGGGTTACCTGTCACTGATATTTTAACATTACTTCCAATAAGTGCCCCAGAAGAGCTAACCTGTTGTAGATATACTTCATCCTTATTTGGGTCATAATCACCCATCCAAGATACGAAATACGAATTAGTTGCTGAAACCCACGCAATACCAGAAAGGCCAGCATCCCATTCAATTTGGTTATTTGGACCTTGTGTACTTATTTGAAAAGCCCCGCCATACAGTCCGCCAGCACTATTAAGTTGTTGCCCATAAATTTCGTCTTCACCAATCATTATATCTCCATTCCATGTAAGTAAATATCTATCATCTAATGGGTTGTAGATTATTTGTGGTTGATGAGCGTCATACGATGAATTATTTGTAGGGCCATGATTAGTGATTCTATATGGACTTCCTATAGTTACGCCTAAATTAGAAATACGTGAGCCATAAACTTCCATCTCACTAACTAGACTATCTCCTTCCCATACTACTAAGTATTCATTATTAAGACTATTCCAAGCAATAGACGGATAATATGCATCCTTACCATTCCCTTGTGTGCTAATTTGAAAATCATTAACTCCAATTTCGTTACCATTAGAATCTAATCGTTGTCCATAGACTTCATGCTCATTCTGCAATCGGTCACCAGTCCAAACTACTAGATATTCATTATCAATAGAATTATAAATAACTTCCTGCATACCAGCATCATAGTCAGTATTTCCATCTGTCCCTACATCTGATATTCTGAAGAATGACTTAATAACAGCGCCAGTATCATCTAACAATACCCCATATATTTCACTTTCACCAGCAATACGACTTCCAGTATAGACTATTAAATATTGATTATCTGTTGAATTATATACAATATAAGGGTCATAAGCATCAAGACTCGCGTTACCAATTCCTTGATGAGAACTTATCATAAAATCTAACCCTATTTCTGCACCATTTGCATCTATAAACTGTCCGATTATTTCAAATTCACCGTCTAAACATCCTGAAAAATCTGTATCATCTGCTTGCCAAACTACTAGATATTCATTATTAATCGAATTATAAACTGCAGAAGGTCTTAGGGCAGCACTTGTCGCGCTACCAGTTCCTCCAGCATCAGATATTCTAAAATCATTTGTACCGAATTCTTGAGCATAGATTAACACAGGAAATGTAAGTAATAATACTAAAGTAATTTTTTTCATAATTTAATTTTGTGAATTTAACTTCTTGTAAGAAGAAAATGTTCCTTCTCAGACTCATGTTCCTTTTTTGTTAAAACCTTACCCATTATTATAAAGTATTTTTTAATTTATTTACCTCTTTACTCATCTTACTCTTTACAACCTTAGCATAATGTTCTTGGGTAACAGGTATTTTACTATACGCTAATCACTAATATTCAAGCTCATATAAAAAAAAGTTAAACATCTGATTGGTGATATTAGTTATGACTACATCAGAATCAATATTGGTTTGGTGCAATAAAGAAACAACTATTGGCAGTTCTGTTTTCTACCTTATACGGAATGTCAAAAAGGTGTCTTCTATTTGAATAATAGAAAATATACTAATGCTATTGTGAAGCATTACAAATGGTATAAAAACAAAAAAGACCTACTGTTTCCAGTAAGTCTTTAAGTGAGCCCTGAAGGATTCGAACCTTCGACCGCCTCCTTAGAAGGGAGGTGCTCTATCCAGCTGAGCTAAGAGCCCTTAGCATTAATATTGTCGGGGTGGCAGGATTCGAACCTGCGACCTCCTCGT
>Ga0209291_1000723_pt1 | contig 31065 bp, 25 predicted proteins | sample GOMGulsemesocosm_FD_184633 | JGI IMG/M metagenome (GOLD analysis project Ga0209291, IMG submission 184633) | Methane-oxidizing microbial communities from mesocosms in the Gulf of Mexico - GOM9B Gulf of Mexico (SPAdes) (version 2) | ecosystem: Environmental > Aquatic > Marine > Cold seeps...
CTAGAAATTTAATGCTATTGCGCAAGCGAATTGATGAAATCGAGCAGCCACCCAAAACAATACTGCTAGTAGATGATGATGAGGTCTTTCGCAAAGTGGTTGCCGTTTATATGAAGGCCCACTATAGCGTTATTGAAGCGGCTAATGTCGCAAAAGCGTTCGAGTTGATGCTTGTACATAAACCTGATTTGGTGATCTGTGATTTGAGCATACCTGGAGCTAACGGCACAGTTTTATACGAAATGATACGTCCTATCCCCGAAATTGCTACTACCGCATTTATCTATCTCTCAGGTTGTGCCGATCAAACGCTGATAGAAAAAGCTCTGCGGCGTCCTATAGATGATTTTTTAGTAAAACCCGTTAGTAAGGCACAACTACTGGCTTCGATATCCAGAACGCTTATGCGGCGCCAGTATTTGGCAGATCAATTGCAACTTGAATTGGAGCAAAAAATTACTTTAGGTTTGCACCCATCACTGCCAAAAGTCATTGGCCAGTATCAATGTGCGCTGCGTACATCTTTACCAGAATCAGGTGGTGGTGACTTAGTTTTAATAAAAAATTCACAGTTAATATTTGCTGATTTAATGGGACATGGTATTGGTGCAAAAGGATTTGTATATGCTTTGGCCGGTTACATTCGAGGGTTGTGTGTCGCGGGTCTGGAAATGGATTCAAGCTGCGCGCAATTACTGAAAATGATTTCTAGAGGATTCAGTCAAGATCAAGTGCTCGGTGACACTTTGGCGACAGTCATGACTGTCGGCTTGAGTGATAATGCAATGGTAACTATTGCTAATGCAGGTCACCCTCAGCCAATACTTTGTAGAGCAAAAAATCAGCAGGGGATACAAAAAATCGAACAGGTATGTATCGACGGTCCTTTACTCGGTCTTGAATTGGATGAGTATACGCAGATAAAGCTTAAACTTTCTTCAGGTGACAGGCTATTACTGTTTTCGGATGGTTACTTAGATGCCTCACAGCCTTTAACCCCCCGTTTTGAACAGCAAATTATAATGAGTAGTGAAATGCCTTTAGAGCACGCTGCTGATTTTTTAATGCAGTGTAGCCCAGCGGGACATCCAGAGGAAAACGTACAAGGTATTGAAGATGATGCGACTTTGATTGTGTTGCAATGGGGGCACAATCAAATCACTTGCTAAAGGCTCTGATTAATGATCATTGATTGTCTTATCTTGTGACGGAACCAAGCCATAAGTTTAGGCAGTTTTTTTTCTAGACGAAAGGTTTCTCGAATGAGTTCTTGTTGCAAGCTAGGCGCTAAATTGTCATTCATTACAGCACCACTAAGTTGTGCGCCGCAATGCTTAAGCACGTCTGAGCACTCAGCTACTTGACACTCCGTGGTGACATTGGTTAATACGTTTATAATCGTGCCTTCACAGGCGCTACAAACCATATCTGCTGGGATATTTCCCGCCCTCGGTTGCAGTAAAGGGGCCGTATCGCATAGTACTAAATCAAACTGTGTAAGTAATTGGTTGAAAAACTCACTTAATAACTCCTGACTTTTTAGCTCTGTATGAGGTAGATCGTCCTCAGGTGCAACGAGTAACTGCAAACCTGACTGATCAGTGTCATAAAGAGCATCTTGCCACATCTCAATACTGTTCGTGCATTGTGTTAACTGAGCACGACAGCGTTTGAGTTGTGAGGGGTGTTGCATATTCATTTCGATTAATAGCACTTTTCTCCCAGCCAGTGCTGCCCTTCTGGCTAATGCGAGTGCTATTAATGAGTTGCCGCTTTTCTCCTTCGGGCTACACAGAGCGATTAGCCTGAGCTTTTGGCGCTCTATGTGGCCATATATTGATTCAATAGCCAGAGAATCATGTGATTTATCCATGGTAAACTCCTTTATCAGGTTTATAGCTTTGGTTATACAAATGGCACATTAAATAAGTGGCTACTACCTTATAAGCCGATTAAGTGAGCGAAAGAAAAGACGGTTATACTCTCTTGCAATCCGCTGACAAACCGGAACCAAGTACTTTGCTCTTTACTGGGAACATATAGAGTATCACCTGCTCGGATCACAGGTAGTTTCTTGAAATCCCCTGATTTAGCAAACCCTACTAAGTCAAATTTCCGTGATACTGCTTCACCATCAATTCTGTTAACGACCATAATACGATCTTGGAGCGCGTTGTTAAGTGGGCCACCAGCTTCGGCCAATAAATCGAGTATTGTCATATTAGAATCGAATGTGTAACGTCCAGGTCGCGCGACAGCACCGAGTACTCGCACTACCGTCTCTTTTGGCTTTTCTAACCAAGCCCTATTGCGTTCTGGGATAAAAATGACATCCTCATTTTTTACTTTAGGGAGTAACGATTCATCCCCTGTATGAAAATAACTGTGCAAATTCAATCGAGTTACCTTAGCATTCGCTGTTTTTCTATGGGTAATACGAATGTTTGCAAGGTCAGCACGTCCGGTTGGGCCCTGAGCTGCAGATAGAATATCAAGAAAATTTAATTTACTATCAAATGCGTAGCGACCAGGTGCTCCTACTTGACCAAATATGTATATTGAGCGTTCGCTTGATTGGCGCACCCACTGAGAGCGATTGTCATTAGGATCTTTTGGCAGTTCAGGTACGACGATAGTGTCACCGGCTGAAATTTTTGGAACGAGACGGATATCACCCCCTTTTTCAAGAAAATTTTTCAAATCAAAATTGATTGATTTTGTACGGTTTCCGCCAATGTTTTTAAGTACTTTTAAGAAAGCGGTATCAGCTGCAGCAGCTGGGCCTCCAGCATGAGCAATAAGGTCCATTAAAGTCATTTCACTGGACCATTCATAGCGCCCTGGGCGGTTTATTGCACCGATAATTTTAACGGCGCGGCTGGGGTGTATTTTGAGCCAGCTCTTTTCGTTCATATCAGTTTTTTCAGGCACTAAAATAGCGTCACCAGGAATTATCTTTGGCAACCTTTTACCAGAATTTCCTGTGACATATCCTTGTAAATCAAAGGGAATGACTTCTCCGTTTGCGCGTAAAATACTAATATTACGGGTTTCAGCAAATCGTGTAGGTCCACCAGCAGTTGCTAATAAATCATAGAAACTGCTGCCTTTTTTCATTTCCATTGCGCCAGGCTTAAAAACTTCACCCATGATATAGACAGTGCGTGAACCGCTTTGCACTTGATCTGATGCCTGTGGGACAAAAATCACATCCCCTTGGCGTATATTTGGCATAAGTTTGGGGTTACCCGTATCTAAATATTCACGCATGTTGAACGGGTAGGGATGGCCTTTATGGATGACTCTGATTTGCTCTATGCCCGCGTAACGTGTAACACCACCGGCGCGCATTATCATATCCATAACGCCTTGGCTTTTTTTGTAAGAAAAAATGCCGGGACGATGTACTTCTCCAAACACTTTGATAGATTCGCCAGCTTCACCGGCATCCCCAGAGGCCGTTAAAGTCTGAGCATCGAACTCTACTTGCACATTACCTAGTAAAGGAGAGGCGGGTACAAAAATAACATCCATAGGTTGTAATGCGGGAAGAGATGCAGGGTCTCCTTTGTCAAGATATTTTTTATAATCAAAGACTAACAGCTTTGTATTTCGACGAATTTGTAATTTATCTAACTGGGCACCTTGAGCTAGCCCTCCTGCATGATTGATTGCCATTTGTACATTGGAATTAAGTGGTAAATCAACTGGGCCTGGCTTTTTGACATAGCCTAGTACTGTGACACTGAGACGGCGTTCCATAAGCACAATATCTAATTTTGATAAATCTTTATATGCCACTGAAAGCACTTTGCGTAATGCGCGACGCGATTGCGTTATGGTTTTTCCCTGTAGTTTAAAACTACCAATTTCTGGAAGTTGAATGAGACCTTTTTGATTAATCTGAAAGGTTTTATCGAAGGCGCTTTCACCGGGGAATTTTATTTGTATTAAATCACCAGGGCGCAATGTCTGGGCGTGTTGTATAGGACTAAAAATTAAGCCTATCAACATTAATGACACAATGAGTAAGTTTTTCATCGTCACTGCTCCTATTTAAATTAGCAAATTTAAGAATTGTTTTTGATTGGGTTTTCAACCTTTGAAACAGGCTGTTTTTTGGGGTTTAGCGTTAAAAGTAAGTTCTCTGCCTGTTGCAAATGGAGTATTGCTTGTGTGTGAAATTGAGCAGAATGCATTCTCTGGCTAAGAATAAGTAACTTGGAAATGTCCTGATAGCGTGTAGGGTAGCGAAGGTCTAAAGTACTATTGTGGTATTGCTGTAAGCGCTGTTTACATTGTTGAAAGCGCAATGGGTAAGTGTTATCTGAGGTAATGCTATTTGATATTAAAGATTGCGATTGATTAAAACGCTCGGCAGTACCGCCTTTTCCTTCCTCTGTCAGGTAAAAACAGCCGCTGCAAAGTAGCAGATTTAGTAACAATATCGCTTTGGCTGTTTTAGTTTTTAAGTTATTCATGACTATCGCCTTCGCTATTAGTCATTTCAATCACTTTATCGATACGAAGGTATTGCAGTAATTGTAAAGGCTGGCCAGTGGTATTGACTAACGTAAGATTTTTGTTCAATGCGCGTAAGCGTTTAAACAAAAATACAATGGCACCCAGGCCTGAAGAGTCTATAAATGTCACTCGACTAAAATCTAATACGACATCTAATTCTTGAACGGCTAGATGATCGAAATCTTGACGTAGATCTTCAACAGCTAGCGCATCAAATGAGTCTTCAAGTTGTAATTTTAGTTCGCCATTAAGAGGGGTATTAATATTCATAACATAATCTCCTTGCTGTGTTTATCTATAAATTGCAAAGTTTATGCCATGTAATTAATCTATTGATTTATAATAATAATATAGAAAAAGAAGATAAATAAAGAAAGAGGAGGGCACTGTTTCGCAATTTGCGACACAGATAGCTAATGCAATTTGCTACTCGTTGAAGACAAATAAACCTTAACCTGATATTTCAGGTTAAGGTTAAGAAAGTAAATGCAGTTTATTGGCCTCGCCCGCAAACCATAACCACAATAGTGCGTAAAATTATGAGTAGGTCACACTCTATCCACGATTTAAAAGTACTTAAGCGAAGCGCATAGGCATGATCAAATGCCACCTTTGATCTTACGTCTTCAATGTTGCGGTCATACCCTTGATTCACTTGGGCTAGCCCGGTGATGCCAGGTTTAATCCCCCATGTTCGTTCAGCAAAGTAAGGAATAGCGTGTTCTAGTTTTTGATAAAAGCCGGGACGCTCAGGACGCGGACCTATTAAAGACATATCACCACGAATAACATTGAATAGCTGGGGTAGCTCATCAAGTCGAGTTTTACGTAGAAATAGGCCTACTTTAGTGACTCGCGGATCTTGCTCTGTTGCCCATACTGCACCCGTTTTGGCTTCTGCATTGATGCCCATCGTTCGGAACTTGTACATCCAGAAAAGGTGAGTTCTGTCTAAATCCGCATGACCTATACGTAATTGTTTAAATAGAACGGGGCCGGGGGAAGTCAGTTTTATGGCGATCGCTATTACAGGAAATAGTATGCCACTGACTAACAAGCCCAAGGCAGCAATCAATAAATCTGTAGTGCGTTTGCAATGTAACACTATAGAGGGGATGTAATGATGACTTTGAGTATTCATGATGCTTTCTCCTTTGAGGTAACGGAACTCCAGTGGCCACGCTCTAGTCCCAGCATATAACGCACTATACCGACTAAACTACAGCGATAACCGTTAGCTAAATAAAATAAAATGTTTGCATATTTGTGCATCGATTTTTGTGGAAGGTAGCCGCTGAGCCAAGCGATAAAGAAACCAAGCAACTGCAACGATGACAGTGTCAAAAAAATCAGCGAATGGGTTGCCAATAAAATACATAGCAGTAGCTGAACGAGTATTAATATAGGCATGACAGCTCGCATTGCTTTACCTGAGAAAAAATTAAATGCAGTCCAACCTAAGGAAGGAGCCAATAATTTAGGAAGTCGTATCAGTTGTTGAAGGTTACCTGCCCCAAGTCTAACCCTGCGCTGTAAATCCATTTGACGACTCGCTTGTTCTAACTCAAGGGCAACCATTTTAGGTTCGTATACTGCTCGGTATCCGCTAGTGACCATGCTCATCGGTAATATAAAATCATCGTTTATGGTATCTGCCAGTAAAGGTTTAAATAGCGGGCGGCGAAATAAATACAGTGCACCGTGAACGCCAATGGGGCTTCCTAAGGTCGCCTCTCCCAGCTTAATATCACTTTGATATTGCCAATATACATCTTCACCGTCGCTTCCTGGTTGTAACAATTTGTAACTAGCAGCGACAACAGCAATACGACAATCACAAAAATGACTGGCAGCAAGCAGTAAAGCATCCATGGATATAAGTGCTGAAGCATCACTTAATGCTATTAAATCGTCTTGGATTTCAGCAATCATCTGATTCAGTACAGAGACTTTTCCTCGATTGTCACGAAACTCAATAATGTCTATTTTTAGTTGGCTGTTTTCTAGCTCTAGAGCACATTGGCTGGCTTTAATCGCCGTTTTATCAGTGCATCCGTCGCAGGCGATAACGACTCTTAGTTTGTCTTGCGGGTAGTCAAGACAAGATAAATTTCTAATTTTATCCGCAATAACGGCTTCTTCATTGTAAGCGGGAATAAGCACACATACACTTGGGAAATATGCATCACAGGACAGTCTTCGTGGCGGTGTTCTTGGGGGGTGGTATTTGGGCAAATGTTTTAAAATAAAAGGATAAACTAAGTGATGGTAAATAATAAAACACCACACTAAAATAATTAAGCTGAAAGTGATAGTAAACATGAAGCACCTCTAAATATCTGTTTGATTTGCCGTTTGCACATTGAACAGTGAAAAGTAGGCATTGGCTGTTTTTTCTAAAGTCGCACTGCGCAATACAAAGTTACGCGGGTTTATTAAGGTTTTTTGTTTATGGTAGTTGGTAATTGCTTGTTCTAGCGCTATTGGATCCCCCGCAGGAACAAGTTGGCCGGAAGCAGAGTCAACAATACTTTTGCAGCCACCAACATTACTGATAATGACGGGAATACCACTGGCTTGAGCTTCAAGTGGAGATAGGGGCAACCCTTCATTAAGAGAGGGTAAACAGAATAAGTCTATAGCTTGGTAGAAAGTCACCATATTGTTTACTGCTCCCAGGAAAATCACCCGATGTTCAATCCCTAATTCACTAACCTTAGATTCAAGCTGCGCACGTAATGAACCCTCGCCAGCTAGCACTAAAATAAATTCAGCGGGGGTATTTCTTAAAGCATGTAATAAGTAACAATGCCCTTTTACTTTTTCTAATCGGGCAGCACAGCCTATTAAAGTCGCTTTCTCAGGGAGATTAAGCGCCTGTCTCGCTAAATTTTTGTTGTTTTCTGCAGGTTTAAAACGTTTAACATCAATACCATTGAGAATGACTTGTGGTTGAGTATTGGGAAAGTAAAATAGCATTTCTTTAGCGACTGCATCGCAATCAGCGACTAACGTTGGTCGTTGAAGCTGGATAAGCATATTTTGCAATCGATAGCTGGCTTTATGGCTTAAATGCCAAGCATCGTGCTCGGTATGAATGTGATTCTGTATTCGGGCAAGTTTAGCGGCAAATCCGCCGTAAAATAGTGGGCCTATATGATGGCTATGTATGCAGCTAGCATTGAGTTGCTTTATACGACGGAATAATTCCCATACGAGCATTGGCTTTAAGCCAGGCTTCTTGTTAAAAAAATGCAGTCTGTGCTGCCATTTTTTTAATCTTGGCCATTGCTCAATAGCTTGTTGCATATTTCCCTCTAAACTGAAAATATGGATTTCGCATTGATTGTTAAGTTGACGCATTAAATCTAATGCCATAGTTTCAATTCCGCCAGGGCGCAAGTGTTGTACAACTTGGATAATAACCTTTTTCATAACGTTCACCTCTAATGATGTATGCCTTGAGGAGGGATGCGAGCCAATATTTGGGTGTTTAGCATCTGACTCAGGGTGTTTTGTCTTCGAATGCTGGTGTCTAATAACTCAGCTATTACTGCAAGACCTATACCAAGCCCCACGCCACTAAATAGCCCCGCTAGCACAAACATCATTAGGGGCATATTGTTCGGGCCTAAAGGCTCAAAGGGTGGATCAATTAATTTGACTCTCTCGCTTTCTTCGGTTTTTCCTAGAGATCCAGTGACTCTGGCCAATTCGTGTCGCTCGGCTAAATTTTGAAAAATTTTTAAGCGCACTTGAATGTCACGTTTTAGCTGGTTTAAACTGCGTTCATGCTGACCATAACCATTGACCTGTTTTTCTAGTTTGCGTATTTCTTGATCCAGCGAGATGACTTCTTTACTTAAGCGTTGAATTTGATCATCTGCCTGCTGCAAACGTTCTAGTTGAGATATCAGTAGTAAATGCGAACTCTGTTGTTGGTTGTTTGTGCCTGTCCCTGTTCTAGCGGTTGTTGCTATGGCCCATAGTCGTTCTAGTTGCATCGGGTCGAGATTATCGGGGTCTATTTGCTGACTGCTTGAAAGAATACGATGGCGTTCTTTCTCGAGTGAGTGTAGATGTGCGAGAACACTTTGCACGCGAGAGTGATTATCGGTATATCGAGCCCTAAGCTGACTCAGTTCCGCTAGGATGTTGACGATTGACTCTTCAATTTTGCCAATGACAGGGTTCGTTTGAGACAGCCTAATTGCCAAGCTTTTTTGTGCCGCCTTTGCTCCTTGCAACTCTATTCTTCGTGTTGCGGCATGCGTTTTGAGTTGCGAAAGCCTAGCGACGTTGGCTGAATGCAAGGTCGGTAATTCGCTGGCAAACTTATTCTTATACTCCGCTAATGCCGTTTCAGCTTTTTCTAAATTCTTGCGCCGTTGTTCAAGTTCGTTTGCTAAGAAACTTTCAGATTGAATAATAGATGATCTCTGTGGTGCTAGAACGCGTTCGACAAATCGCATACTGACTAAAGACAGCATTTCTACCATGTTTTCGCGCTGCGGTGCGTTATAGGTTATTTTTATTAAGTTATCGCCTACTAAACGAGCATTGAGAGATTTAGATAACTCTCCGATGACTATCGCTTTCTCTTTTTGCCCCATGCTTTTTTGTAGAAGCTCCATTTTCCAAGCGACGGAGGCTAAAATATGGCGACTGTGTAGTAAGGCATTGAGCGAATCCATACGAGCTTTAAGATTGGTTGCAATAGATAAGTCTTCTAAAAATGGGTTTTGCTGCGCGGCTTCTTGAAATAAAATGGTGGTAGATGTCTGATAGTTTTTCGGGGCCAGTACTCCAACAATTGCACCGCTTATGGGTAGTAATAACACAGGCACTAAAATTAGATAGCGCCTGCGCCAACCAGCCCACAACAGTGCTGCCAGATTAATAATTAATGAGCTTTTATTACTCATGAGGCACCGATACCTTACTCAGAGATCTGAATTTGATTAGTGGGTAGACTAGGTTGTAGGCTAATTTTGGTGTTGTAATCGCTTTTTTCCAAGAAGCGACTGACATTAAGGCAGCGTGACATGCCGGTTGAAGCAGCGGCATATGGATCCGCTTCGGCTGAAGGAGCGCAGTTAATTTGCAGTGCATTCAAAGTTGTTAAGCCATTTATAGCTTGTCTCGATTGCTTGTTCTCATTAAAACGCTGTAAAGTTTGTATATGCCTGCTGGTTAGTTTTGATCGATTACTCATAAATGTAAGTAACATTGGCTTCGAGGGTTTTGGTACTTTTGTAACGATGCTTGCCCGTGCTAGCGGATTTGATGATGGTTGCGCTTTAGCGCGATTAAGTAGTTCATTGATGCTAATTGAACTCTCTCTATCATCGGGAAGAGATAAAGCTTGTTGCAAAGTGCTGGGGCTAGAAGCACAGCCACTGAGTAATGAAAGTCCAATCAATGCTATATAGGATTTATATTGACTATTCATGTTGTTGTCTCCTATTGAATAAATATCGTGTGTGTTAATGATTGCAATTAGTAGACCAAAGAATAATAAATATTCGTAAAGCGGGATGCAGACGAACTGTCATGGGCTTTTTCTCAAAAAAAGATTGCATAAACAATATTGATTAAGTGTTTAAAAGGGTTATGATGACGCCTATTCGCATAACGTTTCGCAATTTGAGAGACGGGTAGTGACATCGAGGGTATGTTGCCTGGGAAAAGCGGTGTAATGTGTAGGGAGGTTACACCGCGAATAAGCTTGTGATATTTATCCTTACTATAAATCGTTCAAAACCTGTTTTAATTCTTCAGCTCTGCTACACCAACCCTCATCTTTAACGCGTAGTTGGCGCTGTTTACGATTGAACTGTTGGTGATCATTTTTGTAGTAATAGTTTTCCATAGCATGTGCAAAAGCATCGGCATCATCTGCGACAGTGATGAGATCTCTATAACCATCTAAAGCCGGAAAATTGGTACTAACAACCGAACTACCCGCAGCTAAATACTCGCGTAACTTTAACGGGTTACAAGCGCGTATTTGAGCGTTGTCGATGAAAGGTAACAATCCCACGGTCCAGTGTTGGCTGTAACTAGGCAATTGCGAGTGAGGTTTAGGCCCTAGCCACTGGATATTTTCTACAGCCTGCATTTGGCTTATATCAACGTGTGCAGGGCCAATAAGAATGAATGTCCAATGGGGTAGGCGCTGCGCAATTTGAATGAATAGCTGTTGATCAAACCATCCCGCTATGGCGCCATAAAAACCAGCGATAGGGCCATCGCTTGGTAAATCTTGGGCTTTATGTTGGGGGAGGGAGAAGAGGTCATAATCAACACCATGAGGCAATAGATAGGTCTTTTCAGGAGCAAATTTGTCTGCTAGTTGTGCACTTGAAGTAATAATGAGTTGACACTTATCGGCGAGCTCTTGTTCCATCTTTTTTATCGGCGCGTGATCAACGCCATCAAGAGCTGAAAAATCATCGCCACAATAATAGATGGCAGCGCGTTCACCGAGTTTGCCAACCATATCAACGGCAGAAGGGAGTGATGTCCAAAGCAAAGGGCCTTCATTATGATCTGCTTTTAGTAAGGGAGACAGACGCTTAGTGAGTATCATCTGATTTAGCCTTCTTATTAATTGGTTACCGTGAAGCGGAATAGTACAAGGGTCGACTAATTGCGGTGCCAAATCTTTATTACTAGAAACCTGGTTGCAAGTGTCAGATTGCTTGATCATTGATCTCAATTTTGACCAAGATCTTTTTAGATCTCTCTGGCACAAACGTGGGCTGCGTAAACCAATTGAGTTAACCCAAAGAATCTGTTGCTCAGGTAATAATTGGCGAATTAAGTGTTGGGTACTACTGGGATGTCTACCCCAGTCTTCTGCAAAAACTAGCATATCAATATTCATGAGCAGTCTCCTGATTAGGTGTTTGTTCTTTTTCCTGTTGCTCATAGATAAACCTGGCCTGAGGTAAACCTTCATACTTGATGTTTCTGACTATTTTGGCAGGCACACCTGCAGCAACAACATAATTGGGTAAATCGCGAGTAACAATACTCCCCGCAGCGACAATAGATCCTTCACCGATAGTCACCCCGCTCATGACGGTTACCCCAGATCCAAGCCAAACATCTTTTTCAAGAATAATGTCACCGACTTGATCATCGTTATCAGGTAAGCCTTGTGCCCTGGCAACGGGATCTTCAGGGTGACCTGGGTAGCCCGCTAGGAATACTCGCCCACCCATTCTGACATTATCTTTTAGAATAACGTTAGTCCCAACAGCAATAGTGGTTTGCCATGAGATGCCAACATTATTCCCTACTTGGAGCGCAGGGGTGTTTTTACTACACCAACGCCCACTGAAGGTGGTTTGTCCAGAGATCCTACAGTTTCTACCAATCTCAATATCCAGGCAGCCTAGAACTTGCGGCATCCCGCCAAATAAATTGAGTTTTTCAGCTCGTCCAGAGGGACCGTGACGAAGCTGGGTTTTAAACATAGGTGTCCAATAAAAGACTCGAGTTAATGTATTCAATATCTGAATTACTGACCCGTGAAATAATCTAAGAGGCAAATACAATGGTACAAAAACAGGAATTTCAAATTCAAGAAAAGTTTTGTGACTGTATTTTATGACCCGGGCAATAGGATGATTTTGGGTTTTAACCCATTGTTTAATTCTCTGTAGTTTATTCATTCGACTGTCACCGATTTCGCTAAATTACGGGGTTGGTCTACATCTGAACCTTTGCTCAGAGCAGCGTGATATGCAATAAATTGTAAAGCTATGACATACAATATTGGACTTGTGAGGGGATTAGAAAGAGGTAACAAAACAGTTTCTGGTTGAATATAGTGTTGATCGAGTTGTAGTCTTTCTAGAGTATCTTCATCGCCTAAAACAATACAACGACCAGATCGTGCGGACACTTCTCGCATGTTGGATAATGTTTTATCGAGTAAGGAGTCACTTGGAGCGATGACAAACACCGGAGTATTTTCTTCTATAAGCGCAATGGGGCCGTGTTTCAGCTCTCCTGCACTAAATCCTTCCGCGTGAATATAACTGATTTCTTTGAGCTTAAGTGCGCCTTCCATTGCGATAGGAAAGCTACTGCCACGACCAATGAAATAGGCATCACTACTATGTGCGAGGCTTTGGCCGAGTTTTTTTAACTGCGGCTCAAGCGCAATAACATGCTGTAATAATTCTGGAAGCTTAATCAATTGTGCTGTTAGTAATTCAATAGTGTCTACGGCCAAACTTTGACGGTCTGTAGCTGCTAGCATTGCTATACAAGCTAAAGTAGAGAGCTGAGCGGTAAATGCTTTTGTTGAAGCAACGCCTATTTCAGGGCCAGCTTGGGTTTGAATACTGTAGTCAGCATCTCTAGCAATGCTACTTGCGGCAACGTTTACAATTGCCAGTGTTTTACCGTTCTTTTCTCGAACGTACTGCAACGCCGCCAGCGTATCTGCTGTTTCTCCCGATTGTGAAATAAAGATTGTTAAGCTGTTGTTATCCATTAAAGGTGAGCGATAGCGAAATTCTGAAGCTATATCAATATCGACAGGTAAATTTGCTTGCTTTTCAAACCAGTATTTTGCAACCATTGCAGCGTAAAAAGAAGTTCCGCAAGCAACAATTGTCAAGCGACTAATCTGTTTAAAGCAAAGGCCTATTTCATTAAGTTTGTACTGCGTATGGTTGAGGGTATTGGCTATAGATTGAGGTTGTTCGTGAATTTCCTTATGCATGTAGAATCGATGATCCTGTTTGCTAATATGTGCCTGATCAAGTTCATTTTTCTGCAGCTTTCGTTGTACCTTTTTACCTGTTTTATCGACCAGTTTAATTGTATCTAGGCCAATTCGAGCTTGATCTCCTTCTTCTAAATAGAGAATGCGATCATCATTAATATGCAGAGCCAATGCGTCTGAGCCTAAACTTACATTACCTTCACCTAAGCCAAGTACTAGCGGGCTGCCTCTGCGTGCTGCGTATAAGTGCTCTTGATCAGCACCAAATAACACGCCTAGTGCGAAAGAACCCTCCAAGTGGGTCAGTGCTGCACTTAGTGACTGTCCTGGGCTATGGCCTTTAGCGAGATAGTATGAAATTAGATGAGGAATCACTTCGGTATCTGTCTGGCTGTGAAATGTAAAACCTTCAGCTAGCAGCCACTGTCGAAGCTGGCTATGGTTTTCGATAATACCGTTGTGAACAACAGAAACCTGATCATTGGTGTGGGGGTGAGCATTACACTGGTTAGGCTCGCCGTGAGTTGCCCAGCGGGTGTGCCCAATACCAACATTCCCGATAAGGGATTGTTTATTTAAAAGGCTGCGTAGCTGCGCAAGTTTTCCAGCACGTTTTACTGTAGTGATTCCCTGAGGAATAACGATTGATATGCCTGCTGAGTCATAACCACGATATTCTATATTAGCAAGGCTGGATAAAAGTGCAGGGATAACATTTTGATGATTAATTGATCCAACAATTCCGCACATATTGAAACTCCTTAATCTGTTAATATTAATAAAATAACAAAGCAGGTTTTATGCCAATAATAATTAATCATAAAATCAATCAGTTAGCGTTGAGTGTTAGATAGGTTCGCATATTGCAAAACGTTTTGAGAGTGATTTTGACGTGACACGTATCGGTAGGTTTAACGTAGGTTATTAGAAGTGATGATTGAATAATAATCACTGTTAGCATTAAATCACTATCCACAAAAAACACTTAGCAATTTCCTGGTGCAATTATATTGTTAGATTCAATGTTGAATTGAATGCTAACTTAGAGGAATGTTAATCACTCGGGTGACCTTTTTGAACTTGGGATAGAGCAACGGCTAAAGCGAGCAGAATATACACAGGCCAGGTAAACCCCATCGTCAAGAAAGTACCTGATACACAGAATCCGGCGAGCCCAGCTTGTATTGATTGAGCGCAGGCATAGAGAGTGGGGTTATAGTTGTTTGTAGATTTTTTGGGGGAATAAAGGCGTACGCAACGAATACTGATTCTAGCAATAAGCGCAATCATTGCGATAAAAGTGAGAAAACCAAGGAGACCTGTTTCTGCCATAACACCAAACCAAGTACTATGTACGGCGTGATTACGCCCATCCCAGTGCGGGCTGAATTCAAAATAATTATAGATAAAATTATTCAGGCCAACTCCTGTAAGAGGATAATTGATAGCCATGCCCATTGCAGCCTGCCAAGCGTAGATACGCCCCATCGCTGATTCATCAATGCCAGCTTCATGGGCACCACCGGATGCCCGTTCACTGACGCCTGCGAACATCAATAGCAGCATCAGCATTATCCCACCACAAAAAAGTAACAGTGCTTTGTTGTGTATTCTATGCCATGCAAAAACACCCGAAACAGCGCATATTCCCAATATTCCTCCGCGACTTTGGGTCGCTATGATTGCAGCACAGACAGTAAAAAAGCACGTTATGCCGAGTAATTTCCATAACTTAGAAAAGCCGGGAGTTAGCATTAATGCCAGCGCAAAGCTTGCGGGAAACAAAAGTACTAATGATAGATCGTTCGGATCTCCCAGCATCGAGCCTATGCTGCGGCCAATTGTGACTCTGCTGCCTTCAACCATTTCCAGGCTATTAGCCTTATTATATAGCGCGACGATTGCAATACAGATGCCGCAGCCTGCCATTGTGGCAATTAGTAGTCGAAATTGAGATTCCCGACACAATAGCCAACTGATGGCGAAAACCATGGCTGAAATTTTAATATAACTCTGGGTAAATGATCTCATTGAAGCTTCCGTGTTGGTCGCTAGCAATGCGCCGATAGTCACCAGCACAAAGAAAAAACTAAACAGCGCGAGCTCTCTCGTCCAAAAAATTTTAATACGTTTAATCGATAAATTAATTAAAAGAGACCCCAAAGTGGCAACCGCAAGTAATTGTGGAATATGCAATGGATAGAGTATTGGAAAAGCTTCATGTATGCGAAAAAAAGAAAAGACAATGAAGGCTAAACAGAGTAAAAACGGTATTTGTAAACTGACCACCAGTAACAGCGGCAGCAAAGCAATCACAGCCATCGATGGTTGAGGAATATATAACCAGAAAACTGTCAATAATAGACTGACGATAATGGCTACCAGAGCTTGCTGCCAGCGTTTCAATAATCGCAGAGCTCTCATTTGGTTCCCCTCAAATTATTAATGTGTGCAAACTTTCTAAAGAACGGAATAAGCCCTAATAAAATAACGGTTAATAGAAACGTCATTAACAAACCTACACGGATAATAAAGCCAATGATGGTTAATCTATCATTTGGCATTACAATCAAAATTATCACTGCCAGAACAGCTACAATAGCAAGTTTAGCGAGAGGATAAGGCAGTAGGAGTGCCTGCTGACTCACTTTGTAGGTAACTATAAACCGATAGCTCAAGGCAATGCTGGTCGCCGTAATGGCCCCCCAGGCATGGTAACTCGGAATGAGCATAAGATAGGCGAGCAAAGCAATCGCAGCCGCGCTACCGTCTATCATGGCAGGTCCTAAAGTATGCTCCTTATTCAGGGCTCCGAAGGCCATATTGGCTGTCGCATTATGAAGTGCAGCAAGAAGGGTTAGCCAGGGGATAAACGCAATAGAGTGATGGTAAGTTTCAGGTGTGAGTAAACGTACTATCGTTGGACCTGTTGCTGCGACAACTAATGAAGAAAACAGCGCAATAGTCACACCGGCGCAAGCGTAATCTGCGCAGCGTTGGCGCCCATTTTTTTCTTGCAGGCAACTAAAACGTTTCGAGTGCCACCACAAGTCAAAAGGTTGAATGAGAACAGCAGTGATAAGGCCAAACTTGGTAGCGAGGGCATATTGAGCCATTTCAGTAGTACCTGCTACGTCAGCGAGAATCCAACGGTCGAAACTACCTAAGACAAAACCTGCCATACCAACAAAAACTAAAGGACCACCATAGGCTGAATACGCTCGAAAGCGAGCGAAATCAAAACGAATTCCAGTATCCTTATACTGCTTCCAACTTAAATAGCAACACAATGCTATGGCTGAAATAAACGTTGCACAGAGCACGCCCAATACACCAAAACCCAGTATGAGCATAGGAATTGCAATAGCGACTTGCAGTATTACACGACCTGCACTGCCCACTAAATACAGCCATGCGTTGTCTTGCATACGAAGCCAGGCTAAAGGAACAATTATAGTACCTACTAATGCGAGACTTGCAAGAATGAGTCTTGTTTCATCAGTCGCTATATTCCCGGGTAACAAACGAGCAATTTGGCCTGCAAATATTTGGCCTATTAATAATGCAAAAAGACCCAGTAACAACGTCATGGCAAAAATATTGGCACAGACTTTTTTTCTTTCTTTATCATCTGTTTGCGAGCCAGCGAAACGAAACAGTGTTTCGGCCAAACCCATGCCGATAACGATACTGAGTAAGTCCGCTAAGGTCTGTAATACGTCTAATCTCCCGTAATCTGCTGGCGTTAAGTAATGGGTGGCTACCGGAACCATAATAAGTGCCAGTCCTTTTGAGATAACGATCGCAGAGGCATAAATTAAACTTTGCTGTAGTGGGGCGGGAAGCTGTGATAATTTACTAAACATGATAAATCCCCTCAAATATTATGTACCTATTAGATCAAGCGAATATCGAGCCAACTAAAAAAAAATTAAATTATCGGTATAACATAGACATAGATACTTAGCAGGGAAGAGAAATACCATTAGAGGAAATGACACAACAAGTTTCTCAAAATGCGATTCTTTTTGTGTATCGATAAAGTGAATCTAGTTGTAGGAGTGTGAGGATCTAAACTCAAAGAATATAATTAATAGGGACTATCTCAGTCCCTATATTTTTAACAGTGCTGGAGGCTTAGTTTCCTCGTTTCTCTGTACAAAATCATTAAAATCCCTAAAATAAATAATAAAGCTGTCATATAGCTTTTCCCTAGATCAGTCATAGGGGCCGCCTGTAAGCTTATTACCTCTTCAGTACTAGGCACTTGGGCAAACAGAGCGGAAACGGGGTCGGTTCTAATTCTAAAAACAGCGTCATTGAAATCGTTATCTCCTGCGGGTCTCACTAGATCCTCAAAACCGAGAATAACCTCATTGTCTTCAGACGTTGTCATCATGGCGACATGTCGTGCATTTTCGTCTGCATTTCCCAGTGTTGCGCTAGCGTCGTTTTCGGGGTTTAAAAAATCAACTGAGTAGAAGGCTAGTGGGTCAGGATTTTCGTAGTCCCAGCCTTTTACTTGACTGCCATCCCAAGCATTTTGCAGTAAGAAAAAACCAACGTTAGTGTCTTCTAAAAAGTTTTCACCGCCAATCATGTCAAAGTCTGTACCTTGAACATTGGTGATAGAAGCCCCCCCAAGCGCGACGGTATCACCTGCTTGTAAGCTTCCTCCAGCGCCAGCTTTAGAGGCATTATTGAACACCATTCCAGTATTAACGGAATTCATAGCAGTTAATTCACTGATGCCTATATGGCCAGAATTATCAGTGTCAATGTCGCCGAAACTATAGCCGTTAAAGGCCTCATGAGAAAAAGTGAAATAGCCAAGTGAATTACGATAACCAGCTCCTTCATCAAGAAAAGTAATTCCTATATGGGCATCATTTTGCAGTTGAATATTAGGGTTATAGCTAGGGTTTAGGAAACTTTGATTAACGTCCGTGCTTTCGGGTAATGCCTCTTGTATTTCAGAAATCAAACCGGGTGATAAATTAATATTAACGAGAGTATCAGTCGCATCATCCGCAGCGAATGCGGGGGTGAATACGCTGAGGGATATTATACTAATAATGCTTTGTTTTATTAATTTCAAAAGCATAAGTCCTCCTTTATATTGCTGTTTTAATGGGGAAACTGACTGTTAATTGCTTCCCGATTAGTCTGCTTTAAAATGTAAGTTTCACTATTTTCTCTGCTAATTTACAGCTTCCACTTTCAGCAAAAGCAAGCACAGGTAACCGTTTGTAGGGTGAGTGTTGAATTAATTTTTTAATGTGATGTTTGATTTGTAGTATGGTGTACATCATTTGTGGAAATTTCGGATAAATTATTCCCTCTAAAATGACTCCGCTTCGTAAATTATGATCTCCTAATAATTGATTGAGAATAACGGCTCCTTCAGCGTTTCGATGTAATGTTATGAGCGCAATTGTTCCATCGCAATCATTATGTCGATAGCCAGTAACCTGATAAGGACCTTGATTAGCAGCAGCAAAACTACCAAGTTGAGAAAATCCCTCGAATTTTTTGTTTATTTCATAATTCGTCATGCTTAGTTGATTTGATTGATGTTTCATTAATTTTATTGAAGGCGCTAATAGGAGTGCCGGAAGAAAAATTATTAGGGTTGCAAGCTTTGTATTCATAGTACTTTCTCCAGAGAACAGGAAGGAAAGCTAACAAGAAGGTTGATAACTCAATGATGAGTGCGCCATTGCCATCATGAAATAATTGATACCAATATTGATCGATTGCCATTAAAGTGAGTCGAAATGTATTTAAGGCTACAACACAAACACCTAGCATTGAAGCTAACGCAATATCGATCCGAGAGAGGCTAGGTTTTAATCGCAAACTTAGCGCCAGCCAAAATAACAGTACGAGCGATAAATTAATGAATGAAGAGCATCCTGTCAGGATTAACAAGCCATAACCGTCAGGCTGGGTGATTAAATTGTCTTGCATGCTAAAACTTGTTTCATTGAAGAATGATAGTGAAAGAAAAGTGAGCCAAGTATCAAAACTGAGAATTTGATTGGCAAAGAGTGTTAAACATAATTTGGTCGTTGGCTCACGGATTGCAATAGCCAGTATGAGTAATGCTGAAGCTCGAGCGTATGGGTCATCCCGGTACTGTGTGAGCCAGATTGCTGCGCAAGCTGCACATATCAGCCAATTAATAGTAGCAAGAGGGATGAGCAAGGAAAGGCTTAGTAACAAAGAGAAAATATAAGTAATACGGCTGTGTGCAAATGACTTTATTGTAGACCTATTCCAGAGTACGGCACTGACAACCAAACTAAACCAGATGACAAAGCTTTGACCAAAGCCAGATAACAATGCATTCATAAAGGTGTATTGCTCGATGGATGTTAATGCTGCAGGCAATAGCGCATTTGCTACTGCAAATAGTGTTAGTAGTGGAAATAAGTGCAGTGTCATACGTACTCCTAAGACCCTTATTTATTGGGGATAGCACTGGAGTGCCCGCTGATAAGATGACAATATTTGCGGCCCTACAATTGCGCTACTGTATGTCTGTTGAATAAGCTGATGAGCGGAAATTGACATTGCTTTTTTTTCTTTACCCGCCAGATTTAGCCATTGCTCAATGGCATTGGAGAATTGCTTTATTCCTCCAGGGGTAATTAGCCAGCCGTTACGGCCATGGTCAATTAGCTGCGGCAACCCGCCAATGGCGTAACTGACAACTGGAATGCCTAGAGACAACGCTTCTAAAGCGACCAGGGGCAGCCCCTCACTTTTGCTTGTAATGCAAAGCAAGCCAATATCCTTCCAATGTTGCTGCATATCGACACGGCCATACCAGCTGATAGTCGGGTACAAACTACTTAGTGATTTCAGCATTGGGCCTTCTCCGAATACACAAACAGGGGCAATATCGCTATATTTTGCGCAAATTTGGGCGAAAGAGTCGGGGCCTTTTTCAATTGAAACTCTACCCACAAACGCTATTTTTTTCCCTTGAGAGGGCTTAAAAGGCGTCACTTCAACAAAGTTAGGTACAAGCTTTGAAGTTACAGGTAAACGCGATGCAATTTCGGCACTGACACAAATAATACTATCTGCTAAACGCGCACTATATTCATCCAATGCGCTGTAACAACGCAATTTACCTATCCCTCTATCGCCAGAGTGATAGGTAGATACCACAGCGATATTATTTAACTTAGCCAAGATGCGTCCAAAAATTCCGGCTTTGTATCCGTGTGTGGCTAATAGACATTGCGTATTTTTTAATAAGTGATGTAGTTGAGTAATGCCTGTTAACGTTCTACAAGAAATTCCCGCTTTACTTAACTGTTCTTTGAGCGGGTGTGGGCCGTAATCGTTGAGAAACAGGACCTCACATCTATAACCTTGTTGTACCAGCCAGTGTGAAAGATTAAACACATGCGTTTCAATACCGCCAGTATATCGGCTATCTAATAGCTGAAAAATAGTCTCATTTTTAAGTAACATAGCAGCTCTCCTAAATATTCATTGGAAAATAGCAATATCCCTGCCAATAAATCATAGGGATTTAAAATCAATATGTTATGTGGATTATTTATTGAGGAGTCATTCTTATTGAGCAAGATGACTAAAACTGGCTCATTCAGTTTTAATAATTCTTAATTTGACTAAATTTTTCTCAATTTGCGATGCATGCTGTCATTACAGTGATAATAATTTAGCTAACTTACTGAAAATTATAAGTTTAATTGTTGGCCAGACTTTTGCTTGTTATATCTCATCTTTGGACATACTAGGAGAATAGAATGAGATACTTAGTAACAGGTGGCTGCGGATTCATCGGTTCACATTTATGCGATGCCTTAATTGAGCGAGGTCATAGTGTGCGCATATTAGATGACCTTTCAACGGGAACGACAGACTATTTATCCAGCTCTGTAGAACTAGTAATAGGCAATGTCGTGGATTCAGATCTAGTGAAGAAAGCGATTAAAGGGATGGATGGTTGCTTCCATTTAGCTGCAGTGGCTTCGGTAGAGCGTTCTATGAACGATTGGGTAGGGGCGCACAAAATTAACCAACAAGCGACTGTGAACATATTCGATGCCTCACGTAGTATGTCAAACAAAAAAACGGTTCCTATAGTATTTGCTTCATCTGCTGCGATCTACGGGGATAACGCATCGCTCCCTTTGGGAGAAAATACTGCAGCAAGGCCGATTAGTGCTTACGGTGCGGATAAGTTGGGGAGTGAGCATCATGCCAGAGTCGCTTGGTTGTCTCATGGCGTTTCAACAGTGGGTTTACGTTTGTTTAATGTGTACGGGCCTAGACAAAATCCTGACTCTCCATATTCAGGGGTTATTTCTCAATTCATGGATAGAACACTTAAAGGCGAGCCTTTGATTATCTACGGTAAGGGCGATCAAACACGAGATTTCATCTACGTTTCTGATGTGATTAATTATTTAATACAAGCAATGGCAAATCAAAATGGGGAATCTTCTGTATACAACGTATGTACAGGGCAATCCACTTCAATCAGCCAATTGGCAAAAACCTTATCAATAGTATCAGGCTCTACACTTAAGATTGAATACAAACCTGCACGTTCTGGAGATATAGCATCTTCACTAGGAGACCCAAGCAGAATAGTCAATCGATACGCAATACAGCATCAGATAGAACTAGGAGAAGGGTTAAAGTTGATACTAGAATCATTGAAACAGAGTAATAAACAACGAATAACCGCCTAATTCCTAAAAACATCAAATGCTAGAATAGATTTATATGCAGAAAATCAAGCATTAGGATTAACTAATTAAATTTAATGGACATTAAATTGATAGTTTTACTAATTGTTATTAATAGGCTTTTTTAATCAATACAATCATGAGGTTTTTATGAAAATCAAACATTCTTATATTTTTTGTTGGTTGCTTAGCATCGTTAGCCATACGGTTTTTGCGACACAAACAATACAAAATGAAACACTAGAGAGCGATAATAAATTAACTAAAACATATAAGTTAGGAGTGGTTCCGCAACAATCAGCTAAAGTTTTAGCAAAATTATGGACGCCAATCAGTCAGTATTTAAGTGCTGAGACAGGACTGAATATTATTTTTAGTACTGCAAAAGATATACCGACATTTGAAAAAAGGCTACTTGAGGGCGAGTATGATATTGCTTATATGAATCCTTACCACTTCACTGTCTTTAACCAAATACCTGGCTATCAAGCAATTGCGAAAGAACAAAATAAGAGAATTAAGGGGATTATTGTTGTTGCTAAAAATAGCCCTGTAAAGCAATTGTCTGATTTAAATGGTTCAGAGCTGGCATTTCCAGCACCCGCTGCATTCGCTGCCAGTGTACTGCCCAGAGCTAAAATGCGTGATCTAGGAATAGAGCTCACACCTAAATATGTTTCATCACATGACTCGGTTTACTTAGGCGTGGCTAATGGCTTTTTCATAGCGGGTGGCGGGATAATGCGTACATTTAATAATTTAGAGCAATTAACCAGAGAAAAGCTAAAAATATTATGGACGACTCCTGGGTATACTCCCCATGCGATTGCTGTGCACCCCAAAATGGATTCTGAAGTGGCTGATAAAATACAAAATGCGATTCTGAGCCTGAAAGATACAGCCAAAGGTAAAAAGCTTCTTGAAAGTGTCAAGTTTAAGAACTTAGGTAAGGCTACAAGTAGTGATTGGGATGATGTTCGTGCATTGAAAATTAAACTGCTAGAACATATGTTAAAAAGATCTTAAGTATTCATAGGATGAAATAAAAATTGTGTCATTTAGATTAAAAACAATTTTAGGCATTGCATTAATCGAGGCCATTTTACTGTTGATACTCATTTCTATGACTTTAGATTACTTAAAGTCAACGAACTATGATGCATTAGTGAAACGCGCCTCAACAACAGCGACTCTATTCGCTACGACGACCAAAGATGGGGTTCTCTCCTATGATTTAGCCTCTTTGGAAGCATTTGTCAGTGAAGTAATGAAAAATCCAGATCTGAAGTATGCAAGAGTGTTGGGGCCACAAGGCCAACTATTTGCCAGAGGTGGTGACCAAAATGCTTTAAATCGAAGCTTTGTGGCTGATATTAAGGTTCAGGATGTCACTGATGGAATTTATGACACTTTTGCACACATTAGTGAAGCGGGAGTGATCTACGGTAGGGTTGAGCTGGGTTTGGATATAGCACCCATTATTGAAACTATAAATGAAGCAAAACAACGTAGTGCTTTTATCGGATTAATAGAAATGGGGTTGGTTGCTCTTTTTTCCTTATTATTAGGGAGCTACTTAACCAGTCAGTTGAAAATTTTAACAAAGGCTGCAAAATCAATATCTAGAGGGGATTTAAACGTTGTAGTCCCTATAAAGGGGCGTGATGAAATAGCTGACGTCGCTAGGTCATTTAACTCTATGGCGCAAAGTTTACGTATCGCCAGCGAAAGACGAGACAGAGCCGATGAAGAGTTAAAAGAATTTAATCAATCCCTTGAAAGCCGGGTCGTCAGAAGAACCGCCCAATTACAGGCCCGTAATCAGCAATTAATAGAGGCAAATCAAGCAATTAAAACAGCGCAAACGCAATTGTTACAATCTGAAAAAATGGCATCTTTGGGGTTATTAGCAGCCGGTATTGCTCATGAAGTAAATAATCCAATGAGTTTTGTTATCAGTAATATGGGAACGTTAAGAGAATACAGTGAATGCTATCAATGGCTACTAAAGCATTATCGGTTACTTTTGGCCGAAACTGATAATGATAAAAAAGCGCAGATAATCAATGAAATTACAGATAAAGAAAATGAGTTTGATATGGCGTTTATAGAAGGCGATATTGACGATTTACTAAAAGATACACTCGACGGAAGTATGCGGGTCAAAGAAATTGTGAGCGGTTTAAAAGAGTTTTCGCATTTAGATAAAAGTGATAATTATGACTATCATGACTTAAATCAGTGTATCGAAAGTACGCTAAAAATGGTCAATAATGAGTTGAAGTATCGCTGCGAAGTGAAGACTGATTTGCACCCATTGCCACATACCTTATTAGAAGTTGGGAAAATTAATCAAGTGATAATGAACCTTTTAATCAATGCATCTCAAGCAATTCAAGACAAAGGTTGTATTTGTATTTCCAGTCAAGTGCTGGGTAAAAAGATAATTGTTAAGGTTGAAGATGATGGTCAAGGTATTGAGCCTCTTAAATTGTCGAGTATTTTTGATCCTTTTTATAGCACCAAAGAAGTTGGAGTAGGTACCGGTCTTGGTCTATCAATTTCCTATAGCATTATTGAAGAGCATGGGGGGAGTATTAATGTACAAAGTGAAGTGAACGTGGGTACTTGTTTTACGATTGAGCTGCCTATAGCGACCAATAAAAGTGATTTTAGACTGAACGGTTAAACGTATTAGTTATTGTTGTTTGGTTTAATTATTAATGACGAATATGTGTGTATTTTTGGGTTATTGGTTTATGTGAGTCGCTTAAATATGAATTCTAGTGGATAAGGGCAACAGCTATTACCTGCTTTTGAGTCGTGGCTCAATCAATGCTATAAGCCTGATCCAGGGGATAAATGTTTCCCGTTGCGCTAAAATACTTCTTTTCGAGGTGGCAGTGTTTTTCTTAAATTTAGCCCTGAAAATCCAAGTTGCTACTACAGGGTTAATGACTGAAGTTGTGACTAAGTGGCGTAATCATTTAGAGAATTTTTGTTGGTTCGTGTGCACGATCAACCAGTCAATTACCCGCCAAATAAGCTTTGCAGATAGCTATGTTAACCATTCATAGCACCTATCCCTCGGCTATCTATAGCTGTTCAATATCATTCATTAACACTCGTGGGATGGATGGTTTAAAGCCAAACCTTATTAAGGAAGTAGCAATAAGTTCTCAGAAGTTCCCTGTGGATCATTAAGCGGTTAAATCTGCGCAAGAATGGACGCGAACGGCGAGTCCTTTATAAGCGTTCTGACAAAGGAGTGACCGCTTAGTGATTCACCCTTCGGAGCGTACAGGATAGTTCGTACTCTTTGATAATGGTTTTCGCCGGGCAACCTGCCCGCCTGTAACCATTGCCTGAATCACAAATAATCCTGTACGCCAGGGGCCTCTGGGACTTGTTCGCCGCTTCCTTAAGTGAGCAAACGCTACCCACTTATACTGCCTAGTTGAATTAAATCCTATAGGTGATTTCACTAGGAATTCTCTCGATATCGCTAGTGTTTGCATTAAGTCTATTGAGTAATAACCAACGTCATCGAAAGAATAAGCTATAGTAAGATTTAACACTTTGGTTATTCAAAAGACACTATATTTCGAGGCGGGTATAAGCATGGGATTAGAATGATGAAATTAGGGCTCGCTTACAAGGTTTGCATAGGCCTAAACATTTTATTTTCTTGTGAGAAACTCATTGCTCAAGTTGGGGCTGAACATACGGTTCAAATTCGTACCATTGCAGTTGCACCTTATGGAGTTGAAAATAATACCAAGCGTTCCGGTATCTATTATGATTTAGCAAATATTCTAATTACAGAGTCAAAGTTCAATTCTCAACACCTAATTTACCCTTACGCTAGGATAATTAGCGAGTTAAAAAATGGGAAAACAGATTTGACAATTATGTTTAAATATAAGGAGTTAAAGGATCATGTTATCTACATAACTCCATTGCCAAGCTTGCATAATATTGTCATTGGCCTTAAAGGAAATCGTTTTGACTCTATTAGCGACCTTGAAGGGAAAACAATAGCTTATTTACGGGGTGCTAGATTTAGTGAAGATGTGGATACAAATAGTAAGATAAAGAAACACCGAACAAATGATTTTAGACAAGGTATCAAAATGTTAGTGAGGGGACGCGTCGATGCCATAATTGGACCAATGGAACCCATATTGAGTGCCGCTGATTCAATTGGTATGGTTAATATATTTAATGAACCGCTCTACGTCTCTAAACGAACCCCATGGTTACAGATTTCCAAAAAAAGCAAACTTCGGCTAAATGCTGATGAAATTAGAGAAATTTTCGAAAATATTTTAAAACGAGGCGACCTAACAAAACTGAAAAATAAATATAGAATAGGTGGCGCAGTGATAAGTCCCAATACAATACACACAGCAGAGTGATTATTTAAAATAAGGTCGGAGTTAGAGTTTTTTAAATATTATTGCTTGAGATTAAATAATTATTCTTAGGTATATTTCCCCTCGCTTTAAATACGGGCAACAGGGACAAACCTCCTTTATAACTCGTTTTTTACATCTTTTTATCTCAGTATTGACGTTGAATAAAGCGTTAGATCTACCGTAGAATAATTCAATACATAACTGAGAGCGTTAGGATATTTCCCAAGTAAGTAGGATGTCTTGAATATCCAAAATTAGAACTATGCTGATGAGTGTCGTGCTGATGTCGTTAAATATGCGATTAAACGAAGAACATCTAAGAGGTCAATATTACGCGAGTAATAGTCTAATAATCATAAGAATATAGATTAGATTTTTTCGGTATAAAGATTATAAAGAATCCCTATCCAAAAGCTATGCTGTATTTATAGTAATTGGGTGGAGTGCCGCTTGAGGCTTTAATCTCACGTAATCAAAAGCCTACCTGAGACATTTAAGGCTCGGCTCGCAATGAACGTTTTGACATGGAACTGTGGCTAAAGTAAGTGAACATATGACGCTAGAAATACTTTCGATGAGGATCAAGTGGACAGCGAAAATGGTTCTATCTTAGTTTTAGAGGGAACTTAGCCTGAAAGGACAGATTATCAAATACAATACTTTCCTCACAAGAGATGAGGGAGACTCATATGTTCGATCAGGTGGTTTTTGGTGTTTTTATTTTAGCAGCCAGACGCTAATAAAGTGAATTATCACTGCTAAGCATAAAACACTGACTAACCGCTAATGCTAATGCTAATTCTATTGAGAGCGAAACATATCACCTCATTGGTATTGGCTGTGGTCTTTAAAGCAGCGAGTAATGATCATTATGCATTGGATAAATCACTTAGCGGAATGACCAACCCAGATTATTGCTTAAAACACTGCGATATCGACTGCATTAATAATTCCTGTTTGTCAGTTCAAAGTGAATAATAGCGTTTCAACTGAGGCAATATAGCAGCATCACTAAACAGTTGTATAAAGTGAAACAGTACACAAAAGAGTATCGCATCCCCCACTGGTTGGTCGAAACTTGCGAGAATACTTACCGCGACTGGCAACGTTTTTTGCGAAGATGTAAGTGTCATTGCCACTCTCGCGCCATTGTCAATCGGCAACAGTTTGGCACAGAGCATGGCGACTAACATCAGTCCAAAATGCACGATAATTGTCGCGGCAACAATTTTTAGCAGCGAAGAGGCGCTAATGGTATATAAAATATCGGCAGAGGCTGAGAGGGAGAACCAAACTGCGGCAATAACACAGCTTGAGGGCAGGTAGGTCAGTACTATATGTTGCGGCGATACCAACGCCAATTTGTTGGCAGCAAAGCCGACAAGGAAAGGGCAGAGCACCAAAATCACTAACTGCTGTAACAGTGCGAGCGAGTCAATTTCAAAGCTTAAACTGTCGGCAGCGGTAATGCCAAGCATTAAAGGGACACTGAATACACCGGCAACATTGATAATCACTGTCATCATCAGCGCCCAAGTGCCACGGCCTCCGGCAATTTTTGTCATCACAATACAAGTGGAGAGCGTTGATGGGACGGCGGATTTTACCAATAAACCTAAGGTTAGTCCTTGGCCTAACAATAGTAAATTTGCGGTGGCCAAACCAACCAGTGGGGCGAGCACCAGACAGAGTATTGCAGTGGATAATAAAGTCAGGGCAAAGGCGCGATCAGTAGGCAGCTCTTTGAGTTGCGTCTGATAGCCATTGACAAAAAATATCAGCGCAACACACCAGGGGATTAAACCCAGTTCTTTAAGATAGGTACCCAGCTCAGGGATGGTAAGTGAAACCAGTAAGCTTATCGCTAATCCGACAGGGAGGAAGTAAGTTTGCATAGTCTCTCACCAAAAAAACAACAGTATAACGAAATGAGAAAACTTCAAAAGAAATAAGGCGGGAAAGTAGTTGAAAGTTCAGCGTCTTAACCAAAAGTCTTGAGTAACTCATAGAGATAGGAACAGTATTTTTCATTACTGTTAACATTACTTAAGAATTATCAATTATGTTTAGCAATGAGAATACGCTTAGGTTTGAGTATTAAGTTATATTGCCCTCAAATTTTTGCCCTGGATTCTACATAATATAAGACCCAACGCGGAGGAAAGGCTAAAAGCGATTGTTTTTATAAGAAAAACTCTTAAATTGATAGTTGATTCAGCCGTTAACTTATTGGACGATTTTAATAAATTACATGGGATCAATATGACAGCTTTGACTATAAGTAAAAAAGTGATGACGATGAGCTTGTTGTTGCTTATTGCCTCCGCAGTTCTTATCTATTCAGTGATGCAATTGTTTGCCTTGCCTGTGATGCAGCAACAAGTACAAAACGAAGCCCGAGCTCAAGTGGCAGCGACTGCTAACGAATTGCGAGTTGCATTGGCGGATGCCGCATCTTTAACTCAGAGCCTCGCGGGTTTGGCAGAGTCGCTACCCTTAGAGCAGCAGGCCTTTGCTAAGTATTTCCCTGCACTCGTCGATAAATTCTCAGATGGTAATATCGCAGGAGGTGGTATCTGGCCAGAACCTAATGCCTTTGCCGCAAGTACAGAACGCCACTCATTCTTTTGGGCGCGCGGTAGTGATGGTGGCATCACTTTACTGGACGATTACAATGATCCTAACGGCAGCGGTTATCACAATGAAGGTTGGTATCAAGTAGGTAGAAGCCTAAAGGCAGGAGAGTGTGCCTGGTCTGAAGCTTACCAGGATCCTATTTCTAAAGTACCTATGGTAACTTGTACAGTAGCTATTCAAAGAGAAGGTGCATACTGGGGAGTCGCCACTGTAGATTTAATGTTATCCGGTTTGACACAGCTTTTTACCCGACAAAATAAAATGACCGGTGGTTACAGTTTTGCTATTGATCAAACCGAGCAAATTGTCAGCTTCCCTCAGCTTCGCTCTCAAAGTTTAGCAATGACCCCCCTAAACAAAGCGGTGAACCGTGATGTAAGCCTACAGCCGCTTGCAGAGGCCCTGCGCTTAGGGAGTGAAATGTCCGCGATGGCCGCTGGGGTGACTCCAGGGGACAGCAGCATTTTGATATTGCAGAAATTAGAACAACTTGATTGGACTGTTGGTATGTTGCTACCCGACAGTGTAGCCCAACAGCCGGTACAGAAGCTCGCGATGAGTCTTTATCTTACAATGATTCCAGCATTGCTAATCTTTGTCGCTATCTTTGTTTGGTACAGCCGTGTGGTTTTGGGCTGGATTAAAGAAACCACAGGGCAGATAAAATTGTTGGTCAGTGGTGATTCCTCTGCTAGCCTGGAAATTCGAACAATGGATGAGATTGGCCAACTTAAAGAGGCGGTCAATGAATACGGTAGCTATTTGAATAGTTTACTGGGTGATATTGGTGTCGAAGCCAAAGGTATCAGTACAGAGTCAGATAGTTTAAGTGATTTGAGTGTCACTCTTAGTAAACGTGCTACTTCACAAATGGACGAAAGTAGCGTATTGGCGGCTGCAATTCACGAGATGTCTGCCAGTGCCAGAGATGTAGCACAAAATACCGATGATGCCGCAGAGACAGCAGAAAGCGCCGAGGCACTAGTCTCCCATGGTAGAGAGTTGGCGACGCAAAACGGCAAAGCAGTGTTAGAGCTGGCGGGTGCATTAGACGAGACTGCTACTGTCATCGACAGGTTATCCGCTGATAGCCAGAAAGTCGGAGCTGTGTTGGATGTGATTAAAGCTATATCAGCGCAGACTAATTTATTGGCATTAAACGCGGCTATTGAAGCGGCGCGCGCTGGCGATCACGGACGAGGTTTCGCCGTCGTCGCGGATGAAGTTAGGACACTTGCAGCCAAGACTCAAGATTCTGCCGCAGAGATCGAAAATATGATCGTGCAACTACAAGAGGCTGCCGAAAATGGGGTAGAAGTTATCAATGATAGTAAAAGTTTATCCTCGGCCTCGATTGCGCGTTCAGCAACGGTAGTAGAATCATTTGAAAATATCGTGGAAGCTTTTGGCAATATTAACCAGCGTACTGCTCTGATCAAAGTCACAGCGAATGAACAGGCAAAAGTAACCGATGAAATACACGAGTTAGCTGAGCGAATTCATAAAATTAGCGAGCAAAACTCTGAAGATGCAGGCAAGCTGACCGAGATGAGTTTAGTATCATCTGATGCTTCGCAGCGGCTCTATCAGCTGAGTCGTCACTAAAGGTGTAATCGGCACCTGTGGAGCATTAAGGGCTAGTATCCCAAGAAAGCGAATATTGTTCCGCGAAAGAATGCGATGTGAATGGTCTATCCTTTCTCATTGTTCAGATAAAGGATATCAAGATGAAACAAAATTTCATCTTAATTCCCGAAATAAGGCATTCAATGAGACGGTCTATCTACTGTGGCTGTCCCATTGATTCATCGTAATCACTATCAACGTTTCCGGTTGTTGGGGAAAACTGAGATAAAAAAGCAATTAAGATCACCAGGAATAGGTACCTTGCTTTGTGAAGCGAGGTACTTTAAGTTTTATTGGCGCTAATATCGGTTTACAGCTTGTAATCTAAGTAGGCTAAAGTAATCGCAACAAAGAAATTTTGAAACATCTTTTGCCACAT
>Ga0209291_1000724_pt1 | contig 31065 bp, 27 predicted proteins | sample GOMGulsemesocosm_FD_184633 | JGI IMG/M metagenome (GOLD analysis project Ga0209291, IMG submission 184633) | Methane-oxidizing microbial communities from mesocosms in the Gulf of Mexico - GOM9B Gulf of Mexico (SPAdes) (version 2) | ecosystem: Environmental > Aquatic > Marine > Cold seeps...
ACTCACGTTCTACACCATCTAGCGTAGTAAATTTTGTTCCAGAAGCTAATGTTTTAATATTAATTTTATTTCCTTTTACTTTTATTGCATCAAAAGCATGTAGCGGTTGTCCTAATTCATGCAATACATAGTTTGTAATGTCAACTATATTATTTTTAGGAGTCAATCCAATTGCTTTTAATCTATTTTGAATCCATTCTGGGGAATCAGTTACTTTAATTCCTGAAATAGTAAGGCCACAATATCTAGGAACTAATTTATTATCTTGTACTTCAGTATCAATTTTTAATGATCTATTGTCAATATGGAAATCACTTACTGAAGGGGAAATTAATTCTAAATTATGTCCTTGTTGTAATAAACCTGCTTTCAAATCACGAGCAGTTCCAAAATGACTCATAGCGTCAGAACGATTTGGAGTTAATCCAATTTCGAATACCTTATCATCTTCAATATTAAAAACTTCAGCACATGGCGTACCAGGCTTTAATGATTCATCAAGAACCATAATTCCATCGTGACCTTTTCCTAATCCAAGTTCATCTTCAGCACAGATCATTCCGAAAGACTCTTCTCCACGGATTTTCCCTTTTTTTATTTTAAAATCATTTCCTTCATCATCATAAAGAATTGTACCAATAGTTGCGACTGGTACTTTTTGTCCAGTAGCGACATTTGGAGCTCCACATACTATTTGTACAGGTTCCCCAGTTCCAATATCAACTTTAGTAACACGTAATTTATCTGCATTGGTATGTTGTTCGCATGAAAGGACGTGTCCAACAACAATTCCTTCTAATCCACCTTTTATAGATTGGTAATTGGTAAGTCCTTCAACTTCTAATCCTAAATCGGTTAGTAAATCTCCAGTTTTTTCTGCTTCCCAATCTATTTTTATAAATTGTTTTAACCAGTTGTATGATATCTTCATTGTAGTGACAATTTTTCTGGTTGCAAATATAAGCAACCTCAGCTTATGCTAAAGTAATTAGCGGGATTTATATTGGAATAATTATATGAGGAAATATTAATAAATATTGCTGCTTTTTTTGATTTTGGATTGAAACTAAGAATAGCAAAAAGTATGGAAATAGAATGTAAGACTTTTTTTAATTTTTGATGATTTTCACTTCAACTCTTCTGTTTAAATACTTGTGACGTTCATTTCTTTCTGGATAGTATAATGGTTTGGTAAATTCATAGCCTTTGTAGTTAAGTCGTGTTGAGTCTATCCCTTTTGATAATAGATAATCATGAATTTTCTTTGCTCGTTTTGTTGATAAAGTAATACGTGTGTATTTAGTAATATCATACTCAGTGAATTTACTTTTTCCGCAACACACATGACCATTAAGAGAAATAATGATGTTTGGATTCTTCCTCAAAATTTGCAATAAATTATTTAATTCAAAATAGGATGGTTTAGTCAATGTCGCTTTACCATAATTAAAGTTAATATTTCTTAACCTAAATGTTTTGTTCTTGCTAATCGTTGCAATTTCATTTAAATAACTGTCTTTTTTTGAACTCTTATAATTTTGTTTTATTGACCTTGATTTGGGTAAAATGTATTCACAAATTATCATTGTCTTTCTATGGTGACTAATTCCTCGAGGGGGGATGTAATCATATGGGTTTTTTTGCTCTCCTAAAGCTTTAATTTGGACCTTGATGTTATGATTGTCTTTTATGAAACTAGAAACTGTATGTGCTCTTTTTTTGGACAGGTTTAAATTATAATTATTTGCACCCATAAAATCAGCAGATCCAATGATTACAATTTTGTAAATTTTAGCCTCTTTATAATACTGTATAAAATTGGTTATTTCTTCTTTTTGTGCATTAGATAAATTATAAATATCTGTTTTATAATACAGTGATATCTTATCCTTTTTGATTCTTTGTGAAAAACTAAAAAGGATACCTAAAAAATAGACGACTATGAATAACAACGACTTCATGTATTAATGTGCCATGTAGATATTTTTGGATCTACGTTACCTACTCTATTAGTAAAGCTACTAAAAATGTTTTAGGATGGCTTATAAAACCCTAGAAGTATACTCAATTATGTTTAAATAAGTGTTTTGGCAGAGAATAAATGGAGTTAACTAGCACTCATTTTCACAACATTGCTCGTCTTTTACTAATTTGCAACTCATTACTGCAAGTATAGCCCCAATAATTGGTGCAAGAATATACAGCCATAAGTGTTCCAAATGTCCAGAAATTATTGCTGGACCTATAGATCTAGCAGGATTCATTGATGCACCAGTTATTGGGCCTGCAAATTGTGCTTCAAACCATACAACACCTCCAATAGCAATTCCTGCCATAATTCCAGTTTCTTTTGAGCCAGTAGAAACATTTATAATAACAAGCATTAAGAAAAAGGTAAGGATTGTTTCAAATAGAAATACGCGCCAAACATCTATTTTTGGCAAAGTTGTTCCTAAAAATTCATTTTCAGGAAATAATAGCAAAAGTAATGCGGCGGCAAAGATAGCACCAATGCACTGTGCTAAAATATATTTGGGAACTTCTTTTAAAGGGAATCTTTTAGCATACGTAAATGCAATGGTTACTGCTGGATTAAAATGTGCTCCTGATGTTTCACCAAAAGCATAAATTAAGGACATAACTACTAAACCAAAAGTTAAAGCAATACCAGAATGCGTAACGGTTCCTTGTGAGAATTCGTTGGTAACAATTGCTCCACAACCGCAAAATACAAGTGTAAATGTACCAATCAATTCAGCAATATACTTTTTCATACTAGGTAGTTTTTACTTGTAGATCAGGGTTCTTTCCTCTGTGTTTCCAACGTTTATGAGTCCATAAATAATATTCAGGAGCTTCATATAGTTGTTTTTCAACTTCTTTTAGAAACAAATCAGTTATTTCAAAATTATTGAAATCCTTAGGGTTTTCTGCTAAAGGAACGTAAGTAGCTTTGTAATAACCTCTTTTTAATTTTTCTATTTTAAAGTAGCAAACTGCTAAATCACATTTTTTTGATAGCATCTCTGCTCCAGTAAAAGCAGGGACATTAATATTCATAAAATCAACCCAATGTGTAGCTTTCTCTAATTTTGGCGATTGATCACTAACAAAACCATATAGTGCTTTTACTCCTTTTCTGTGGTTACCAAGTACGGTTGGGATCGTTTCTTTTGTATTAATTAATACTGAATTGTATTTAGCTCTAATGTCGCGAACCAACTTATCAAAATAAGGGTTTTTAATTTTCTTATAAACACCAAATGCAGTAGCTTCAATATCCTTCTGTAAAATAATTCCCCATTCCCAACTGGCATAATGAGAAGCCATTACCATAATGTTTTTGCGTTTCTCTAACTCTTGTACATAAGGAATGTTAGTAATTTGGAAACGCTTTCTCATCTCTTTTTCTGACATAGACATGGTTTTTATCATTTCTAAAAACATGTCACACATATGCTTGTAAAATTTCTTTCTAATAATAAGTAATTCTTCTTCAGGTTTATCTGGAAATACTAACTTTAAATTGTCATAAACTACTTTTTTTCTATAGCCAATAATATAGTATACTAAAATATATGCTAAGTCAGAAAATAGATAGAAAATTCTAAAAGGAAGTATGGATATTACCCAAAGAATCGGAAAAACTAATATGTATATTAATAAGTGCATTTACTGTAAATTTTGACAAATATAATGTATTTCTATGTGGAAGAACTAAAATAAAATTGTGTAGATTTGAATTTAAACTCAAATCTATGGGCTCTTTAAATATTTACCTACTTATTATCATAGCTTTAAACGGATTAATATCCTATAAAGGTTTTAACGATTACACTTTTTTTGAGAAATTTAAGTTTAATGTAGCAGCTGTTAAGGCAGGTGAGAAATACCGAAATATTAGTTCTGGATTTCTGCATGCTGACATGCAGCATTTGTTATTTAACATGGTCACCCTATTTTTTTTCGGACCAATAGTTATAGCATATTTAAGCGGGTATCATTTTATATTAATTTATATAGTTAGTTTATTATCAGGAAGTTTGTTGTCGTTATACTTTCATAAAGATGAACCACACTACAGTGCAATAGGGGCAAGTGGAGCAGTAACAGGAATTTTATTTTCAGCAATACTTTTTGAACCGATGATGACTATTAACTTTTTTATACCAGGTTGGTTGTTTGGTATAGGGTACTTGTTTTACTCTATTTATGGAATGAAAAAAAGTACGGGAAATATAGGTCATACAGCTCATTTTGGAGGGGCAATAGGAGGATATTTATTAACGATACTTTTAGGGACAGAATATGTTATGAATAATCCAATAATGACTGGACTTATCGGAGCTCCAATTATTGTATTATTTGCATTGATGAAAATGAAAAAGATTTAAAGCTATAACATAAAAAAGCTTCAAGTAAACTTGAAGCTTTTTGTGGGGAGAGTAGGATTCGAACCTACGAAGTCGAAAGACAGCGGAGTTACAGTCCGCCCCGTTTGGCCGCTCTGGAATCTCCCCCTTGCATTTATTAATGCGGTTGCAAATATAGTACTGTTTTTATACTGTGCAAAAGATTTTAAAATTAATATTTAAAAGAATTACTAACTCATTGAAAAGAAAAAGATTGGCTCAAAAAAAACACACAAAAAAAACACTGTTATATAGGAAAAACATGCCTGAATACAAGTTTTTCGCTTTTTTCATGCTGTTGTTTTTCTCAGTTTTAGGATTCAGCCAGACAAAAAATATTGATTCTGTATGGATATCAGTGTATAAAAAAGACACTAATAAGGTTTCTTATAGTTCGTCAGGAGTGAATTATAGCGAGTTGTTTTATAGAAACATTCAGGTACCGGTTTATGATTCGATAAAAGGCAATGAACAATTAATACCAATAGCTCAGTCAATTAAAAGCTTATTAAAACAAACACAATTGGATAACTCCTATACTGTATCAGAGGTAAAAGGAACTGAGTTAGAAAAATCATTGAAAGAAGTAGAGCAGCTTTCATTTCCTTTTTCAAGCTGTATTACTTCTAGGTTAGCTAATAAGTTAAGTTTAGAAACAAATAATCCAATATTGGTTTCAAATAATGAAGAATTACATCAATTAGTAACATTGGATGATGAATTGATTTCTACAAAAAGAATGTTAGATGAATTACATAAAAACGCTGATATTAAAATTAATAAAAACGCTTATTTGCGATATAGATTGCTAAGTTTTATTATTGGTGATTTTAACACGAAACCAAGTACATATACTTGGAAAATAAATGCTGAACATAAAATAATTCCTTATATAAATTCATATCAAAATCAATATATGAGTTTTGATGGATCATATAAGTTAATTTCTAAGCTGGTAAAACCCTATAAACATCTTGAGCCTTATGGCAATAGAATAAGAAGCATTAAAAAAGCTAGTCAACAATTTGTTGGTTTTGATGCAAATATATTGAGTAGTTTGCCTTATAATCAATGGGAGGATGAAGTAAATGTCATTCAAGGGTTATTAGGTGATACTGAAATAAAAGAAATAATTAAATATCTGCCTAAGGGCATTCTATCATCAAAAACAGATGAACTATTTTCCATTCTAAAAGAAAGGATATTAAATTTAGATGGGATAGCTACTGAGTACTATAACTTAATAGCACCTAATAAAATTGTTGTTGCAACTAATGAAAATAATTTAATTGATGTAACTAGGAGGGATGATGGTACATTGATAAAAATATACAATGAAAAAGAGGGTAAAAATAATCCCGTTAATAGTTATAACTTTTCATCAATTGATACCGATGAAATATGGATTTACGGATTGAAAGGGAATGATTATTTTGAAGTTTCTGGTACAAGCAAAAAAAATATCCCGTTAAAGTTGATTGGTGGAAGTAATTCTGATAAATATGAAATTCAAAATGGCGATAAAGTTGTAATTATTGATAATAAACACCAAACATTTATAGTAGAAAAGAATAGAGCCAAGATAAAATTATCTGAAGAGAAATATATTACTGTATATGAGGAAGAAAAATATAAGCATTATATAAACAGAATAAAACCAAAATTTGGAGCGAACCCAGATGATGGAATTTTTATAGGGGTAATTGATGAGTATAAAATTTTAGGGTTTGATCAAAACCCGTTCACCAAGTTACACCAAGTGTCTGCTACGTTGTATTTAGGAACTTTAGGGTTTAACGCTAAGTATTATGGAGAAAAGGCTAACGTATACAAGGGGTTTAGTGCTTTTGGAGCATTAGGTTATCAAAGCCCAAATTATAGTACTAATTTCTTTGGATTTGGAAATGAAACTCCAAATTTAGATGATAATCTCAAGTTAGACTACAACCGAATAAGGATGTCAACTTTCGAAGTTAAATTGGGGTTGTTAAAAAAGGAAAAGAGTTATGATGTTTCAGCCAATTTATTTTTTGAAAGTATTAAAATTGATGAAACTGCAGATAGGTTTGTAACTTCTGAAACCTTGTTTTTTCCATTGGCTGATTTTTTTGATCGTAAAAATTACGTAGGATTATCAGGATATTATGAATATAAAAATAGTTCATTATCAGTATTTGAAGATTTAGTAATCCTACCTAAAGTTCATTTAAAGGTTTCCGCTGATATTAACGAATTTAATAAAACCAATGTAGCGTTACAACCTAGTTTATATTTATCTCATCCAATGTATGGAGATAAGATAACGTTAGACGCAACTATTTCATATAAACATATTTTTGGTTCAGATGTGCCGTTTTATCAAGCAGCTAATTTAGGAGGAAACTCTGGGTTGAGAGGGTATAGGAATCAACGTTTTACTGGGCAATCATTATTTTATACAAGTACAAATTTAAAATGGCATATAAAAGAGTTAAAATCAGAAGTATTGCCATTGCAGTTTGGGATCTTAGGTGGTTTTGACGCAGGAAGAGTTTGGCAAGAAAACGAAACATCGTCTCAGTTACATACTGATTTTGGAGCAGGTTTTTGGTTGCAAACTGCTGATTTGATAAAAGCAGAGTTACAAGCTTTTAAAGGAGATGAAGGGTTGCGATTTTCAATTAATATTGCAATTGGATTTTAGTCCACCAGTTGGTTCAATTTCCTGTCCTGATAGCTATGGGAACCTTTAAGGGAAAATAGTAATGATTACTTAATATTTTGGATTGTTTCTTTTATAATTATTCCTAAAGCAGATTGTTTTTTTTGACTTATTTTTGCCTAAAATTAATTCATCATGATTTCTCAAGATACCATTGTTGCTTTAGCTACTCCTTCTGGAGTTGGAGCTATTTCTGTTATTCGCCTATCTGGTGAACAAGCAATTACTATTGCAGAAAGTTGCTTTAAATCTATAGTTAAAGAGAAGTCCTTGTTGGATCAGGCTACGCATACAATTCACTTAGGGCATATCGTTAATAACGGGCATATTGTAGATGAAGTATTGATTTCTGTTTTTAAAAATCCACGATCATATACTGGAGAAAATGTTGTAGAAATTTCGTGTCATGGTTCTGTGTTTATCCAGCAAGAAATTATTCAACTCTTTTTAAATAAAGGGTGTAGAATGGCAAATAACGGGGAGTTTACCATGCGTGCTTTTTTAAATGGTAAGATGGATTTGAGTCAGGCTGAAGCAGTAGCAGATGTTATTGCATCTAATTCAGCAGCATCGCATCAAATGGCAATTCAGCAAATGCGTGGAGGGATTACTAATGAGTTGAAAGAATTACGAATTCAACTATTAGATTTTGCGGCTTTAATAGAATTAGAACTTGATTTTTCTGGAGAAGATGTAGAGTTTGCCGATAGAACAAAATTTAAAGAATTGGTTGCTAAAATATCGTTTGTTTTAAAACGGTTAATTGATTCATTTGCTTTTGGAAATGCCATGAAAAATGGAATTCCTGTGGCTATTATTGGAGAGCCTAATGTTGGTAAATCAACTTTGTTAAATGCGTTATTAAATGAAGAACGTGCAATAGTATCAGAAATAGCTGGTACAACCCGAGATGCTATAGAAGATGAAATTATAATTGATGGAGTAGCATTTCGATTTATAGATACTGCTGGGATTAGAAAAACAGAAGATATAGTAGAGAATATCGGGATTAAAATAGCGTATGAAAAAGCGGAGAATGCACAGTTAATTCTATTTTTAATTGATGCTTCTAAAGCACAAGAGTCTATTAATGCAATTCAAAAAGAAATAGAAACAATACGTACAAAGTTTCCTAATAAGCGTTTGCTAACAATAGGGAATAAAGTAGATAAGTTAAGTATTACGGATCTTGATAAGTTAAAAGAAGAAATACCAAGTTTATTGCCTTTAGGAGCAAAACAAAAGGTAGGTCTTGAAGAATTAAAACAAGAATTAACCTCATTAGTAAACACTGGTGCTTTAAGTAATAATGAAACGGTTGTTACAAATTCCAGGCACTTTGAAGCTTTATCAAATGCTTTAGAGAGTATTATGGAAGTTCAAAACGGTATTGATTTAGGAATTACTACAGACTTATTTTCGATTGATATTCGCGAATGCCTTCGTTACTTAGGAGATATTACTGGTGAATATGATTTAGATAAAGATATTTTAGGACACATATTTGGGAATTTCTGTATCGGAAAGTAATAGTTGTAATTAAAACATATTAAAAACCCAGTAAAGTCTTTATTTAAAAGGTTTTACTGGGTTTTTTGTTGTTTTACTAGGTTCTAAGTTTACTTAATTTTATGTATTTTTGTCTCTCATTTGTTTCTTTGGTGTTCTAGGGAGACAAAAAGAGACAAAGAAATGCTAAAAAGGAGAAATTATGGCACAGATAGACACAATATGTCGTAAAGGGTCGTTTTATTACAAAATATGAGTAGTAACATAGAAATAGAGAAAAAGTGCGTGTATTGTAGAAATATGTTTATAGCAAAAACATTAAAAACAAAATACTGCTCTCATAAATGTAATCAGCGACATTACAAGCAAAGGAAACGCCAAGAAAAAATCAATGCTCATATAGAAGAACAAATAAATCCAGTTACTGAACAGGATAGTAAAATCGTTTTAAAGGATAAAGAATTTTTAAGCGTTTCTCAGACAGCTTTATTGATTGGTGTTAGCAAGAGAACTGTTTATAGGTTGTTACAAAATAAACAGCTCGATTACCATAAAATAGGTAGTAGAACAATTGTCAAAAGAATAGATATAGATAAATTATTTAATTGATTATGAAAATAACGATACGTGAAAAGAAACTTAAAAATGGTAAGTGTAGTCTGTATTTAGAATACTATTTTGGTACAGATGTAAATGGAAAAGTCAAACGTAAGAGAGAGACTATTGACGGGCTTCAAATATATCAAAATCCTAAAACTCCTTCTCAAAGGGCAGAAAATAAAGTTAATAGAGAGATAGCAGATAAGATTCTTATCAAAACGCAAAGCAGTTATATCAATAAAGAATACGGCTTCGATGATAACGAAAAATTGAATGCGGATTTTTTAGAATACTTTCAAAGACTTACAGATAAACGATATGATAGCTATGGTAATTATGGTAGTTGGGATAGTGCGTTGAAGCATATCAAAAAGTTTACTGAAAATAGGGTGGTTACTTTTAAAGAAGTTGATTACGAGTTTGTGCTAAGTTTTAAAAATTATCTAGAAACAGCTGCTGTAAAAAAGAATGGAGAGTTTTTAGCTAAAAATTCACAAGTATCCTATTTCGGAAAATTTAAAGCGTCTTTAAAAGAGGCTTATAAAGCAAGGATCATTAACGATAATCCCGCAGATCGTGTAACAGGAATTAAGGAACAGGAGACTTTTAGAGAGTATTTAGATAAGCAAGAGATTGAAAGGTTAGCTAAAACAGAAATTAAGCCTACAGTGCTAAAAGACGCTTTCCTTTTTTCTTGTCTTACAGGAATGCGTTTTGGAGATATTAAAAAACTTAGATGGTCAGATATTGACTATACAAATGAGGAGAGGAAGGTAAAGTTAAGGCAAGAAAAAACTAAAAACATTCAAACCATTTACTTGCATCCAAGGGCTGTTGAGTTAATGGGGGAAAAAGGGTTAAATGAATTAGTTTTTCATGGGTTAAAATATGATAATGAGAGAATAAAAACTTGGATTGCAAAAGCAGGTATAGATAAGAAAATCACATTCCATTGCGGTAGACATACGCACGCTACATTGCTTATTACTTCGGGAGCAGACTTGTATGTTGTAAAAGAAATTTTAGGACACAAACATATTACCACTACTCAAATTTATGCTAAAGTTGTTAGTGAAAGAACAAAAGAAGCAATTAAGAAACTACCAAATATTGATATTAATTATGGACTATAATAAACTTAATAAAGAGTTGGAGGTGTTTGAAAACCAAAAAGCAGATTTAATAACTCAGCTTGAAAATCATATAAAAGTATATGGTTCTTATCTTGAAAAAAAATATGGTTTAATTCCCAGCTCAGAAAGTTTTGCAAATTGGTTTATAGATAATCATCAAGATGTGTTAAGAAAAAAGAGGCGCATACCTTTTAGATTAACTAGGGAATATGTTTTTCAATTTTGTACTGAATATAAGTCAGAATTAGATGAGTTTGAATTAAATGAAAGATTGCCCACTTATGTTAGTGAAGATAATTTATATAGAGATAAAGTTGATGAAATATTTGAGGAGTATGTTCCTCAAATGAAAAGTAATATATCATCTATTCTTTTATTGGAATTGATCGCTGAAATTTCGAATATTCTATATTATGAAGAGTTGCCTAAGGAGATTGATAAGGTGCATGAAAGAAATTTTGATGCTAAAAGAGAAAGTATTAGGTACTTGTATTACGAGTTATGGAAACTCAATAAAAATAAAGGAATCAAGAGTTTAATTGTAGAATACTTGTTGAAAAAATTTGACTCCCTTTCTGATAATGACCATGGCTCTTTGATGAAAAAACTTGCTACTAAACCTCAACATTTTGATAAAGTGAAATAATGTCACCAAAATCACTTTTAGTCACCATTCCTTTAAGTTCTACTATTGTAATGTAATTACATAATAAAGTAAGAACACGGGTTAGCGCTAATCCATTTCATAAAAATTAAATCCTATTGAAATGGAGAAAATATTATTAGAATTAAAAGAGTTAAAGATGATAATGCTTCTACAAAAAGAAGTGTTAACAATTGATGAGGTTTCATTGTATACAGGGTATACTAGAGACTATATTTATAAGCTGGTTCATTTAAAGCAAATACCATCCTCAAAACCTCATTACGGGCGTAAATTATTTTTCAATAAAAGCGAACTTATAGGATGGTTAACAAGCAATAAGCAGTTGTCTAATGAAGAATTAGATAAAAAAGCATCGGATTACTTAGTTAAAAAATCATTGAAATGTTAGGAGGGGTAAATAAGCCTTTTTCCAATGTAAATATAATAACTCATACTTGTCCTCCTTTTTCGTCACAATTCGAAATAGACACAATACGGTTGTTCATTCATTGGGTTTTCTTAACTGAATATGAATATGATTTTCTAATATCATTAGTTAAGGCGGAGAAAACTAACAGAGGCTATAAAGGCAGGTATAATGGATTTTCTATTCTTATTTCAGACAAGGGAATAACGATAACAGGTAGCTTATCGAACTATTGTAAAGGACATACCGACACATTACCACATTCAGAACTTCAAGAGGCAGCAGAAAAATTAGGTAAAGAGCTAAAATTAAATCTACACAATGCAAAACTTTATAGAGTAGATATTAATATGAATTTTTTAACAGCTAATGATGCTTCTTGTTATACAAATAATTTATTTATCATTCTTTCAAGATTTAAAAGACTAGAGAAAGATGATGGAGTGCTGTTTAAAACTAATTCCAAATCAATAATCTTTTATAATAAATCCAGAGAGATTGCAGAAAAAGGAAATAGTTCTAAAGGCAGTAATTGGTATAGATGTGAATTTAGAATAATGAGTGGGGTTAAAAAAGAAACGGGTATGGGATTATTAAAAGACTTGTATGAACCTAGAAACTATCTAAAATTACTAAATATATTTAGGGACTATTATTTAAAAATAAAGAAGCAAACTGTTTCTACTCAAGATTTAAGTAAGCTAAAAAACGTAAAAGAATATAAGAACTTATTAATGTTGAAAGGCATTGAGCAGAAAGGCGGGGAAAAGGAAATCTTTAGAGAGATAGAGCAATTAGACAGGAAAAACGTATTTGATAATCGGAAGCAGAAATCTCGATTAAAAACCGCAATAACCGAATTAACAAACTCTAAGGAATTGTCTCAACTACACCCTTTAGTAATGGAATTAGATAAAAAATTTGAAGAAGCTTATTTGGGTGAAATTAATAAATTTAAAATTGATTATTATGGTAAAAAGAAAAAATAAATTAGAAGAGTTAAGTGTTAGACAAACTGATTTTTTAGAAGAGTTAAAAGAAAAAAGAGGTATCTATAATATTTTTTGTAATACTGATATCACAAGGCAAGAGGTTCAAAAATGGAGGAGGTCAAGCATGATTTTTGAGCATAATTTTTTAAAGCTAATTGGATTAAAACCAAATCAGATAGACTTTCTTCTTTTCCTAAAGAAGACACTATAGATAAGCTCTGTTTTAAAAGCCTCACATTTCAATTTTATAATGTGAGGCTTTTTAGTAAAAAACAAACTCATTTCGATTAATTGCTTGCACAGAGGTAACAGTACGGTTTTAAGAGAAGAAACAAATAATATCAGTTCTTTTTGAATCTTTAAAACCGTATTTTAGATAATGATAAAAGCAACAGATATTATTACGGCGTCATTCTCCAATGTAGCAGACTTATTAGGTAAAAATTATCTATGTGTAAGTATTACAGGAAAAGTATATGGAGAGTATGATAGAAAGGAAGATATAAAAAGAATAGTAAACCTAAATACTTTTCGATTTTACTATCACGCTAAAGCAAAAGACTATTACGCTTGTAATTTCCTCTATAGAGATATACTTGAACGTAAAGGAATGGAAAAACTAAAAGCAGAACTTAATCAATTACTTATTAAGCACAATAAAGATAAAATTGCTTTATGTGGGTATGGATTAGATGGTGAGTTCTGCTATCGCCACATCCTAAGCAACTTTCTCAATGAAAATGGTATATCCGTTAGTGAGTTTACTAAAGTTGATTTAAGTAAGCAAAAAGAATATTGGAGGCGGGATGTTTATAAGTTACAAGGGCATAATAATTTAAAGGATGAGTACGTCTCAGAAGTTCTTGAAAAAGTTGACTGGATTTATGCTAAGACAATGCCTCAAACCCCTCACCATTACGTTTTACGCAAGGATTTTGGCGATAATAGCTTGTTTTTAAACATTGTTAGTCATATCCGATTTTACGGTAAACCAGAAATATTTGAGGGAGTTTTATATAGGGTTTTCTGTCACGGGGCTTATAAATACTGGGATCACCCGTGTGATGCCTTAAATGAGGATGTGGATTTAATCAATAGAAAATTATACAAAATCTGACAAAAAATGAAGATCATGGCAAATAATAACAAAAAAAGACCGCAGCTGCTTAGTACAAAAATAAAAAAAGCTAGAATGTTACATGCAATGGAAAGGTCTATGAGCAATATTTCTGCCTCCACAAGATATGCGAAAATTAGCCGTGATACTCATTATAGATGGCTAAAAGAAGACGCCAAGTACAGAGAAGATATAGAAGAAATAGTAGAGGTGTTGTTAGATTTTTCAAAAGCCCAATTATCCAAGCTAATTGCAAAAGGAAATACAAGAGCTATTATGTTTCATTTAAATTGCTTTGGTAAGGGTAGAGGTTATGGGAAAGTAATTTATAAATCAAAAAAATAATTATAATATGAAAACAGTAAAGCTGTCAAAACAATCTTTCTCATTAGTTACGTTTTTTAAACTAGCGTCTAAAAAACGTAACTAATGAAGAAGTATATAGCTTACTACAGAGTATCGACACAAAAACAAGGGAGTTCGGGATTAGGGTTAGAAGCTCAGAGAACAGCCGTAAGAAATTTTATTGGCTCGGATTCAGAAATATTAACTGAATATACAGATATTGAATCTGGAAAGCGCAATGACCGCCCTAACTTACTTCAAGCAATAGCAGATTGTAAAGAAAAAAATGCAACCCTAATAATAGCTAAACTAGATAGATTAAGTCGTAATGCTTCTTTTATTTTTACTTTACGTGATACTGGTGTTAAATTTATAGCGGTTGATATGCCAGAAGCTAATTCTGTAACAATAGGAATAATGGCTGTTTTGGCACAAGATGAAAGGGAACGGATTTCTCAGCGAACAAAAGTAGCTCTTGATGAATTAAGAAAACAAGGAGTAAAACTTGGTTCGCCACAAAATTTAGATACAGAAGCTAGGCAAAAGGGTTTAGAGGCTAGAAAACAAAATGCTTTACAAAATGAGAACAACAAAAAAGCAACAGCACTAATCGTAGCGTTAAGAAGTCAAGGGAAGTCATTCTATGTCATAACTAATGAATTAAATGAGTTGGGTTTTTTGACTAGAAGAAATAAAAGGTTTCAACAAAACCAAATTCAAAGATTATTTAATAGATTTGTGTTAGAAACAAAATAAATTTATAAGAGAAACAAAATTTTCAAAAAAAATATAGGATTAGCGTTAGCTATTAATCTTTCTTAGGAAAACTGGTAATTTTTAAAAGATGTAAAGATAAATAGACATAGCGCCCATGCTTTGGCGTGGGTGTCTGTTTGTTTTATTTACATCGGGTATACCAGTACCTCCTAAGTGATAAACTACAGTTCCCACGCTTTTTTTATGCAAACAATCTACATAATCGTTTTAGGGACTGGAGCAAAAAATATTTTTTATGAAAAAAGTAATTAAGTATGTTTTAGTTGTTAGTTTTATTTTAGGGGGAATTGGAACAATATTCAAAGGGTCATTTATTTCAGGGTTTCTATTAACTTCGCTAGGAGTTATTTTTGTTCCCCAAGTATCAGACTTATTAAATGATAAAATTAAATTGTGGAGTAATAAACCGATAAGATATGGTGTGTATATAGGAATATTCATATTGACGGCTCTTACTAATAGTGAATTTAGAAATGATGGAATTAACAACGCTGCCTCTAACAACAAGAATGAATATCATGATTATTCTGAAAAGGTAAAAACTAACATTAAAAATTTATCGGATTACAATAAAGTATCCAGAATGAAAATGATGGAGAAATTAAAAGCGACTATCACTTATAAAGCCTTGGTAAGGAATAATAGTGCCACAGCTGAATATCTTCCACTGCTTACAACTATAAATGGAGGTGTAAGACATAGCTACACAAATAGCACAGGTAAAGAAGTTTTTGGTATGGATGAGTCAATTAAAAACTCAAATAACGGAGAGGATAAACTTAATTTTGCAGTTTATGCAATATCTTTAGCCATGCCCAATAAGGGAGGTTTCCCAGAAGAGTTAGTGCAGATTTTTGATAGGTATAAAAAGAAATACAAGTTGTATGGAGTACCAAGTTCTTTGTATGATATGTCTGGGTCAAAAAACGAGAGTATTAGCAAGGTTTATAATTTGAGCGCAATTTTTGGTTTGATACAACCTAAGGACAAAGATGTTTTAAATGCTATTTATGAATCTAATGACAAAAAAAATAGTGATTGGATTACTGACGGCAATAAAGTTCAATATTTAAATGATTTTATTGCTACTGCAAATGGTTACATTAAACATATCAAGAAAGTATACCCAAACAGCAAGTATTTACCAGATGATTATGATGATTCATTCTGGAGTAACTATGATACTATGGTTAATGACAGAGTTTTAACTATGATATTGCTTAAAGATTGTAAAGGGCTTAAAGAAGAGTTTAATATTGCGGATGCGAATATGGACTCACAAATAGCAAGAACGGGTACAGGAAATACTGATTTAATGAGCTTTATTGATGAAAACATGAAAGTGTTAGGGTGTTATAACTAAAGTACTCTTTTTTGCAACTAATCCCGTAGGTTGAAAAATATCCTTCGGGATTTTTTTTTGCCCCATATCTGTTGTATTCTTTTAATATTAAATTAGTTGAAAAGAATAGGTTGTGAGCTTGTTTTATAAAATTTTGTTTTAGTATAGTTAAAACTTGTCAAGTCCAGATTTAGATGTTAAATTCCTCCTTTTTATAATACATTTTACATGTCAGAAGAACAGAAATTAATATTGCAGCAAAAACTTTGGGCAATAGCTAATCTTTTAAGAGGAAAGATGAATCCCGATGATTATAGGGATTATATTTTAGGATTTATTTTCTTCAAGTATTTATCTGAAAAACAATACCTCTATGCTAACGAACTTTTAGAAGGAGAAGAAGTTACAGACTTTGAAAAAGTTAATGATGAAGAAACTCTAGAGGCTATACGAGAAGAATCTTTAATCAAATTAGGGTATTATTTAAAACCAGATGAATTATTTTCAGCAGTAGCTGCAAAAGGAAGTGCAAAGGCAGAAGGAGAAAGTACTTATATTCTTGATGATTTACAAGATATTTTAAATCATATTGAACAAAGTACTTTAGATAGCGAGTCACAAGAGGATTTTGAAGCTCTTTTTGAGGACTTAGATTTAACTTCGTCTAAATTAGGTAGAACCGTAGGGGCTAGAAATGAAATAATTGTAAAAATCATTAATGAGCTTAACGATATTGACTTTAGATTAGAAGACATAGATTCAGATGTATTAGGTGATGCTTACGAATTTTTAATAGGTAAATTTGCTGCAGGTGCTGGGAAAACAGCAGGAGAGTTCTATACGCCTCAGCAGGTTTCTAGTATTTTAGCAAAAATTGTTACTACGGGAAAAACCAAAATAAAATCTGTATATGACCCTACATGTGGCTCAGGTTCTTTACTACTTCGAGTAGCTAAAGAAGTAGATGTAAGTGAGTTTTATGGGCAAGAACTAAATAGGACTACTTATAACCTTGCTCGTATGAATATGATACTACACGATGTGCATTATCGTGAGTTTGATATTCGACAAGAAGATACACTTGAAGAGCCTCAACACTTGGATAAGCGTTTTGAGGCTGTCGTGGCAAACCCGCCATTTTCAGCACACTGGAAAGGAAATAAGAATGCTTTAAATAGTACGGACGAGCGATTCAGTCAATTTGGAAAACTAGCTCCTAATACGAAGGCAGATTATGCTTTTGTAAAGCATATGTATTACCAATTAGCAGACAATGGAACAATGGCTTGCGTACTACCTCACGGAGTACTTTATAGAGGTGCTGCCGAGGGGACTATTAGAAAATATCTTATTGATGAGCTAAATGCACTAGATGCTGTAATAGGGTTGCCTCCAAATATTTTTTATGGTACATCAATACCTACTTGTATATTGGTGATTAAGAAATGTAGAGAAGCAGGCGATAATATTGTATTTATAGATGCCAGTAGCGAAGAACATTTTGAGAAAATTAAAAATCAGAATTATCTTAGAGAGACTGACGAGCATAATGATGTAATGGATATTGTTAACACTTATAGAAATAGATTGCCAATATCAAAATATTGTAGCATTGTAACTTTGAATAACATTGCTGACAATGACTATAATCTTAATATCCCTAGATATGTCGATACTTTTGAAAAAGAAGTGATTATTGATTTAGATGAGGTTACGACAAAACTAAAAGTAATTGACAAACGTTTAATTGAAGTAGATAATGAAATAGCAAAATATTGTCAAGAACTTAATATTTCAACACCCTTTTAAAAGATGGAAGAAGAAATATTAAAACCCTGTTTGAGATTCCCAGAGTTTAACGAAAATTGGATAGAGACAACTTTTGATTCTCATTACTCTTTTAAAAACACTAATTCATTATCAAGAGATAATCTCAATTACAAAACTAAGAATGTTAAAAACATCCATTATGGAGATATTCATACTAAGTTTAAATTACATTTTGATGTAACGGAAGAGGTTGTCCCATTTGTAAATGGAGATGTAAATTTGAGTAATATAGAAGAAGGGAATTATGTTCAAGATGGAGATTTGGTTACAGCAGATGCTTCGGAAGATTACAAAGACATAGGAAAAACAGTAGAGGTTGTTAACACCAATAATGAAAAAATTTTAGCAGGTTTACATACATTTTTAGCTAGAAGAGAAGATCAAACATTAGCTACAGGTTTTTTTTCTATTCTTTTAGCAACATATAAGGCAAGACTTGAGATAATGAGAATAGCCCAAGGAACTAAAGTCCTTGGTATTTCGAAAACTAGATTAGGCAAAATCCCTTTACATATTCCAGTTCCAGAAGAACAAAAAAAAATAACAAACTTTCTGATTGTAATAGATAAACGTATTCAATTACTCAAAGAGAAGAAAGAAGTATTAGAGGATTATAAGAAATCTATGATGCAAAAAATCTTTTCTCAAGAAAAACGTTTTAAAGCAAATGATGGTAGTGATTTTCCAGATTGGGAAATGAAACCTTTATATGAGATTTTAAAATACTTACAACCAACAAAATATTTAGTTTCTAATACGGAATATAATGACAAGTATGAAGTGCCAGTATTGACTGCTGGGAAAACTTTTATACTTGGATATACTAACGAAACAGATGGTGTTTTTAAAGAGAATTTGCCTACGATAATTTTTGATGATTTTACAACTGCTTATAAGTATGTTGATTTTCCATTTAAAGCTAAATCATCTGCAATGAAAATGCTAACTAAAAAGTATGAGGAAGTAAATATAAAATTTGTTCATGTAGCAATGTCACGAATAAAGTTTCCTTTAGGTGAGCATAAACGTTATTGGATATCTGAATATCAAAATGAAAAAATTCATTATCCTCATAAAGATGAGCAATACAAAATATCTTCTTTTTTAACTAATATAGACAACAAGATAGTAGGTGTAAAAGATTTAATAGATAACTCAAATATGTTTAAAAAATCATTATTACAAAAAATGTTTATTTAAATGGAGTTGACTAGAGAGAAAATAAGGGAGTATAAAGAACATATACCTGGCTTAGATGGTTATTACATCATTGTCTCTGAGATAGAAGATAACTTACTTAAAAATCCAGATATATCAATTGAATCTTGTAAATCTCTGATTGAGGGCTTATGCAAAAAAGCCTTGGAATTGATTAGTGATAAGTACAATTCTGACAAAGGATTGAGAGGGACTTGTGAAGATAATATGAAATTCTTAATGAATCTTGCATTCGATGAAGTTTATGCATCTGGGGTAGAGAGAAACTTACATGAATCGTTATATAAAATTATTAAAAACAAGGTTAGAACTCAGAAACTATTAGATGCCTCGAAAAAAGATTTATTAAAAAATTCTCGTGACGCTATTTCTAAAATTACCGCAATAAGACATAACAGAGGAGATATATCACACGGGAGAATTTACCCTAAAAAACAAGAGAGTGAGGTTCATTTAGCTAACTCTATAAAATCTATCACTGATGGTATTTGCTCATATATGATACATGAGTTTTCATTACAGTATATAGAAAAAGAAGAACTCTTAAAGAAACTTCTATACCTTGAGCAATTAGATTATAACGATTGGTTAGATAGCCAAAACGATAAGTTAATTACTAAAATAGATTTTAGTCGATTGCTCTATGAAAATAATTATGAGAAGTATGAAGAAATATACTACTCAGAATATATGGAACATTTGGAAATGACGTCTACTGAAGTTGAAAATGAAGTTGATGAATTTGTAGATAAACTTATAGATGATAAAGTAGATTCTCTAGTAGAAGAAGCGCTTATTAAATCTAAAGGAGAGGATTTAACAGAAGAGGTAATTAAAGACATTGTTGGTGGTTTAGTAGATGATTTAGAAGAAGCAGTTGAAAATATAGAAGAATTAACTAATACTTTTGATGAGAAAACATTTTGGACGTTCAAAAGAGAAACGATGCTTAGAATCTTTTCTAAAAGACATAGTTTGGTTATAGAAAAGACAAGAGAACTCATAGAAGGATATTTATTTACTGAAAAAGAGCCGATTTTGAGTGATGTGATAAATGTTATGATAAAAAAACCAAAATTAATAGAGCGTAGAAAAGTAGGAAACTCATTGAGAAAATCATTGGTGAACCTAGTTGAAAGGTTAAATAATTTAGAATAAATTATAGATATATTCAATAAACTAATAGCACATCCTTAGAAAAAAAAATCAATGAGTAGGGTACCAATTAATACGGATAAAGAATTTGAAAATACTTATCTCAAAAGTAATCTAGTTAAGTGTGACTTAAACTTAAAGATAAAAATACCCTATTCTTCTGCTGCATTAAGAGCAATGCATTTTAACACCCAGTCTATAAAATTTGAAGGCTGCCATTTTAAAGAACAAGTAAATATCTCAAATTGTAATCCATCTAGAACAGCAGAGGGGACAGTAATTCGGGAAAGTGTTATAGAATTTATTGGCTGTCATTTTTATGATGAGATAATAGCAGAAGATTCTATTTTAGATTGTAAAATACGTTTTAGAGACTGTCATTTTCACGAAAATGTGAATTTCAGAAATACTAGTTTTAAAGGGTTAGCAGATTTTTGGAAATGCACATTTTACAAACCTACCACATTTTATAAAACTGATTTTTGGGATATTGTGGTTTTTTCTGCTGTTACTTTTAAAGAGAATGTACTTTTTACGTATTCATTAATTGATAAATTAATGATTTTACGTGGAGCGTTTCCAGAAAAAGGTTTTGATTTATCTTTAGCAATAATTTCTGGAGAACTCAGTATATTCGATTTTCAGTTTGATGATTACTCTTCTTATGGTAAAATCTATAACGATACAGGAAAACTTTTAGAAAAAAGTAATAACACGTTAAGTTATATAGGAGCTTATGAGACTATATATGAAACAGCTGTTTCTCGACAGCACCTCATACCAATAGAAAACAAACGAGAAACATACCGTATTCTCAAGAATCAGCTTGAAACTCAAAAGAATTATATTGACTCTATTCCATTCAAAGTGATGGAGAGTAAAACACTTCTTAAAGAGTCGTGGAAGAAACTTGTAAACGGTCATACGCTTACAAGACCAATATCAAATATAATTGTACTTACGTTAAATGCTATTTCAAATTGGTTTGGCTCTTCATATGTAATGGGAGTTTTATTTACATTTAGTATAGGTACTCTATTTTACTATTTATCAATATTAAACACTAATCTTTACGAGTTTGATTGGTCTATTAATAACGAAATTTTCAAGAGAAATTTAGGTGCATTTGTACAATATATAATACCTACACATAGATTTGATTATGCTTCTAAATATTTTAATAGTGATTTACGTACAAACCAATATTTCTATTTATGGGATGTTATAGGTAGGGTATTTGTAGGATATGGTATTTACCAAACTATTCAAGCTTTTAGAAAATATAAATAATGACAACACAACCAGAGCAAATATTAGAGAACAATCTAGTTAGTCAACTAGTAGCTTTAGGCTATGAAAATGTTGAGGTTACTGATGAAGCTAGTTTATTATTAAATCTGAAAAATCAAATAGAGAAGCATAATAAAGTATTACTATCTGATAATGACTTTAAGCAAGTACTTAACTACATTAATAAGGGAAGTATATTTGAGCGAGCTAAAATTTTACGTGATCGTGTTCCTTATACTAACGATAACGGAGAGTCTAAAACAATAGAGCTAATTAATCAAATACATTGGTGTCAAAACGAATTTCAAGTAACTCAACAGATAACAATAGAAGGGAAATATAAAAACCGTTACGATGTAACTATTTTAATAAATGGATTACCTTTAGTACAGATAGAATTGAAACGAAGAGGATTGGAGCTTAAAGAGGCTTTTAATCAAATTAACCGCTATGAACGTCATAGTTTTGGAGCAGGAGCAGGATTGTTTCAGTTTATTCAACTATTTGTGATTAGCAACGGTGTGAATACAAAGTACTACGCTAATAGCCCTATAAAAGCTCGTTCTTTTAAACAAACTTTTTACTGGACAAACATAAAAAATGGACTTATTACTCAGTTAGCCGATTTTTCAGCTATTTTCTTAGAACCTTGTCATGTATCTAAGATGATATGTAAATATGTTGTTTTAAATGAATCGGGTAAGTATTTAATGGTTCTTAGACCATATCAGTTTTATGCAGTAGAAGCGATTATTGATAGGGTGAAAACTACAACAAAAAACGGTTATATCTGGCACACTACAGGTTCTGGAAAAACATTAACGTCATTCAAAGCTAGTCAAATACTTACCCAAATGACTCAAGTGCATAAAGTCGTATTTGTAGTTGATAGAAAAGATTTAGATTACCAAACCACTAAAGAATTTAATAGTTTTAGTAAAGGTAGTATTGATGGTACAAATAACACGAATACATTAGTAAAACAGTTGACTAATGACACTAAGCTAATAGTTACTACAATTCAAAAGTTAAATACAGCTGTAACGAAACCCCGTTACACTAATAAAATGGAAGCTCTTAAAGAAAAAAGAGTGGTTTTTATTTTTGATGAGTGTCATCGTTCTCAATTTGGAAAAACACATGAGGCAATTAAAAAATTCTTTAATAATAGCCAAATGTTTGGCTTTACAGGGACTCCTATTTTTGAAGATAACGCTGGTAAAAATGAGTTTGGTAAACGTACTACAAAAATGTTATTTAATGAAGCCTTACATAAATACGTTATTACAGATGCAATAAGAGATGAGAATGTTTTAAAATTTTCTATTGAATACATCCAAACATTTAAACAAAAAGATGGCATACAGGATATAAATGTAGAAGCTATAGATGAAAAAGAAATTATGGAAGCTCCCCAACGTCTGGATGCAATAAGTGATTATATTATTACAAATCATAACAGAAAGACGCATAGTAAGGAATTTACAGGATTGTTTTGTGTGAGTAATGTAGACACCCTAATTAAGTACTATAATTTATTTCAACAGAAAAAAGAGAATGGAAAACATAATTTAAAGGTTGCTACTATTTTTTCTTACCAAGCTAACGAAGCGGACAAAGAAGCTATGGGGGTTACTTGGGAAGATGATGAATTTAACATTGCTGCAGAACCAAATCCTTCTTATAATATTAATGGTAAAAGTCAGCACACAAGGGAGCATCTTGATAGTTTTATTGCTGACTATAATAAAATGTTTGGTACAAATTATTCTACGAAAGACTCACAGTCTTTTTATAATTATTATAATGATATAGCTAAACGAGTTAAACACAAACAGGTAGATATTCTACTTGTTGTTAATATGTTTTTAACAGGATTTGATAGTAAAACACTTAATACTATTTATGTAGATAAAAATTTACGTTATCACGGATTAATTCAAGCGTTTAGTAGAACTAACCGTATTCTTAATGAGTTAAAGTCACAAGGAAACGTAGTGGCATTTAGAAACTTAAAAGGAGCAACAGATGAAGCTATTTCATTATTTTCGAACATAGCTGCAAAAGATGAAATTATTATGCAGCCATATGAAGATTATGTGTTGAAAATGAATGAAGCATTTATAGCTTTACTACAAATAACTCCAACAGTAAACAGTGTAAATGATTTAAATGATGAAGAAGAGGAATTAGCTTTTGCAAAAGCATTTAGAGAGTTAATGAGACTCAAGAATATTCTTACAACTTTTACCGAGTTTAATTTTGATGATTTAAGTATTGATGAACAAACTTTTGAAGATTATAAAAGTAAGTATTTAGATTTATACGATAAAGTAAAGAGTCATGATGTGAAAGAGAAAGTATCTATTTTACAAGATATTGATTTTGAATTAGAGTTAATCCATCGTGATGAAATAAATGTGGCTTACATATTAAAGTTGCTTGCTAAACTTAAAAATGCAACACCAGAAGAAAAAATAAGACAGCAGAAAGCTATTTTTGATATTATTTCTGGGGATACTCAATTAAGAAGTAAACGAGAGTTGATTGAAAAATTCATCAATCAAAATTTACTCAAAATAGATGATTCAGATGATGTTTCAGATGAGTTTATAAACTTCATTGAGACAGAAAAATCAGAAGCAATGAAAGAGTTAAGTTTGAACGAAGATTTAGATTCTATTAAATTAGAAAAAGTTATTGGTAAGTATTTATTTACAGAAAAAGAACCTTTAAGGGATGATATAATTAGCATTATGAACAAAAAACCTAGCTTAAAGGAAAGAAAGACTAAAGCCGAAAGAGTTAAAGGTAAAATTTTATCATTAGTTGAAATATTTATTAATGGTATAAGCAAGTAATAGAATGGGAAGAACAATAACCACTCATCTTTTGGAGGGTACGCCTAAAGGAATACAGAGTATTCAAATAAGTAATAAAAATATTATGGGGTTTGTTATTCCAAGAGCAGACTTAAAAAAAGCTAAAGAGTTGGATGAGTTAGTAGGCTCTCCCTGTTTGTATATTCTATTAGAAGAAAGCGAACAGCTAAAGCAAAAGGCTTATATAGGTCAGACGGATGATTTTTTGGATCGGGTCTATGAACACAATAAGAAGAAAAATTTTTGGGACAAGGCATTAGTGTTTATATCTCAAGCTGGTACTCTAAATAAAGCAGATATACTCTTTTTGGAGTATATGGCTATAAATCAAGCTAAAGAAACTGAAAGTTATAATATAGATGAAAACAAACAAAACCCTAAGCATCCAAAATTACAGAGACACACTATTGATACTTTAAAAGATTTTTTTGATGATATAAAATTTATCACAGAGTTTGTTGGGTATGAGATTTTTAAACAGAATCAATCAGAATCTGTTAAGGCTGAAATTTTCTACACTAAAGGACGTAAGTCTGATGCTAAAGGATTTTATAGTGAAAATGGTTTTACGGTCTTAAAAGATAGTGTTGTGGCTTCTACAGTAGTCAATTCATTCGGTTGGAAAGATAAACGTGATGAGTTTATCGAAGCCTACACAACAAATTCTAATAATAAAATTATACTAAATATCGATTATACTTTTAAAAGTCCAAGTACAGCAGCTGATTTTTGCATAGGTAGTAGTAACAATGGCTGGTTAGTTTGGAGAAATTCTAATGGAAAGACTTTAGATGAAGTCTACAGGAAATGAAATACACCTACTTCTAGGAAAGATTAAAAAGGATAAATTACTTGTGTTAAAAATACAATAAATGGAAAATGATTTTAAATTACTCTCTATAAGACCTTTAGATGGGTTGAGTAAAGATTTAGCGAAAGTGTTACAGTTAGGTGAATTTTATACATTTTACAATGAATATGACTTCAAAGTTGAAGGTGAAGACAACATTCAAATTAATTACTCTCCATTAATTATTAAAGATTTATATGATGTCAGAACAAATAATGGGAAAAAAGTAAATATTAATATTTCAGCTATAGTTGGTAAGAATGGAAGTGGAAAAAGTACTCTATTAGAGTTAATTTATATAGCCATTTATAATCTCGGATGTAAAACTAAATTGCTTAAAAAGTATAATAAAGATATAAACCATATAGGGCCTGAGAAAGATGAGAATTGTAAAAATTTAGTATCCTTTATTGAGAGTGATTGTGAAAGTAAAGAGCTTAGTTTAGAGATATATTATCAAAAAAATTCTAAAGTCTATCAGTTAATTTTTTTGGGTAATGAAATATATCTGAATGTGGCTAATATAGATCAAAAAATCACTTTCAAAATTAAACCAGATGAAAATAAAAAATGGGATGGAGAATCAGTTAAGGATTTATCTGATTTTTTCTATTCAATAGCAATCAATTACTCTATATATGGTTTAAATTCAAATCTAATAGGGGATTGGATAAAACCTTTATTTCATAAAAATGATGGATATAAAACTCCAATAGTAATTAACCCAATGCGAACTAAGGGGAATTTCGATATTAACGATGAAATGGAATTTGCTACCTATCGCTTATTAAGCAATATTTTAATCCAAAAATATTTAAGTAAAGAAAACGGGATAGACGAAGATATTTATGTTACCGAAAAACAACATGTTAAAACAATACGATTTGAGTTTAATGAGGATAAAGTAGAAGAAAATCCAATTAATGATAATGGAAAGGATTTGGATGGAGACGAAAAATCAGTGTTTCTTATAAGAGATATTTATAATGTCTTTTTTGAGGGTGAAGAAATTGATGTTATTCTGGCTGAAATACCCTACAGGAATATTGTTAGTAATTACCTGATTCAAAAATTAGATAAGATAATTGATACCTATGAAGAGTATAAAGGTGGGTATAGTTATGGTGAAAATACTATTTTAAGTAGTACTCAAAACGAGAGTTTCTTTAACTCACTTAAAAAAGATAGAAGTCATATAACTTTTAAACTCCGACAAGCTCTTAATTATTTTAAAAATAACATTAAAGGAAAAAATAAATTAAAAAACAAGAGATTAATAAATGCAGAAGAGTCAAATAATTCTTTCGAGTTTACATTGGACGAATTATTAAATTGGATGAGTTTTGATAGTATTACGGATATTATTAACCATATACCACCTTCGATTTTTACAATAGAAATATTACTTTCTAATAAGAAAGCAAATAATAAATTATGTTCATTTAATGAACTGAGTTCTGGAGAGCAGCAAATTATTCATTCAGTTCAATCAGTCTTATATCATATTAACAATCTTCAATCAGCCCATTTTAGTGGAGATGATAGATTGACTTATGAACAGATTAATGTCATTTTTGATGAAATAGAACTTTATTTTCATCCAGATTATCAAAGAAAGTTTATTAAAGAATTACTGAGTTCATTAAGCCGATTGGATTTAGGAAAAGAAGATGAAGGGATTAAAGCAATTAATATTTTATTTTCGACACATTCACCTTTCATTTTATCTGATATACCAAGTCAAAACATTTTACTTTTAGAGTATGATGAGCTTATAGGAAAAACAAAACAATTGTCTAAGAATAACCAGACATTTGGTGCAAACATTCAAGATGTTTTAGCTAATGATTTTTTTATGAAAAATGGATTTATGGGAGAGTATGCAAAATGTAAAATAAACAGTTTAATAGCATTTTTAATTGATGATGAAAATAATGATAACGAGTGGGATAATCAAAAAGCAAGGTCATTCATAGAGCTAATAGGAGAACCATTATTATACTCAGATTTATTGGAATTATATTATAAAAACCCAGAGCTTATATCTGAAAATAAATTAGACCAACAAATAGAAATGCTTCAATCAATTAAAGCAACAAGAAAAGGATAAATGATATCAATAAATAAAAAAATTTTAGAAAATATCATTGTTTCTGAAAAGGTAGAGATTGATAAGAAAATTTCTTTTAGAAAAAGGAAACTTAAAAAGCATTTGTATTTTCAGCCTTCAATTATACCTTTATCTTTTTGTGAAAGAAGCTATTTGGAGCTTCTTTTAGAAGAGTATGAAAATATTATGATAGCTTCTCCTCAACAACTAAAAGGTTATGTTATTAAATTTAATAATATAATAGACTTTAATGAGATGGCTGAGAAGCATAAGAAATTTAAGGATTTGCTCGTTAAATATATGGGATATAGCACACTTAGAAATAGTTTTTATCCTTCTTTTTTTAATAAGATAGGAATAAAAGTATGTGTTTACTGTAATTCATTATTAGCAGTAAGTGTAAGGAGTTCTAAAGGTAAAAAAGTAGCTAGATTTGAAATAGACCATTATCTCCCTAAATCGAGTTACCCTTGTTTTAGCACCTCCTTTTTTAATTTATATCCTTCTTGTGGAGAATGTAATGGTCGTAAGAGTAATAATTTAGTTGAATTTAATCTTTATTCAAATGATTATAACGAAATAAATAAATCTAATTTTAGTTTTGAAATAGATAAAAAGTCATTAATAAAATATAAAGTTAATGGGGTTCAAGAAAAATTAAAAATTAATTTTAATGAGCCATTGGGGGCAGGGTTTAATGATTCATTTGCTATTGAAGGAATATACTCAACACAATTAGATTTAGCAGAAGAATTGGTTATAAAATCAATGATTTACACTGATTCGTATAAAAGTTCTTTGCTAACATCTTTTAACAAACTGTATAAAAATAAAAAAGATATTTCAAATAGGTTAATATTGGGGAACTATACAGATGTGAAAGATATCCATAAACGTCCAATGGCAAAGTTCACTCAAGATATAGCACGACAACTTGAGTTAATATGAAGGTTAGAGTAATGATATGGAGAGTTATGAACTCAATATTACATTCAAATGATTTTCACTAAATAAGTATTATAACTATAAATAAAAATGAAGAATTCTTGATTTTAGTTTACTCTGTTAGACTTTAAATACGTATATTTTGTATCTTATTTGTATCTCTAATTAGTTAAGGTATTGTAAATAAAGGAAAGTTACTTTTTGTATCGGGAAGTAAAATTTAATACACTATACAAGTATGTAATCTATTAAGTTATTACTGTTAAATTTTTTATTTAAAACAAAATACAAAGAACCTAGTATTGGGTATCCTTTGTGGCTAAATATGGTGATGCGTAAAATACCAAAATACAGCTATTTTATTGAAGTTAAAGTTATAGTAAGTTTATTACCGTTGTAACTTAAAACAGGTAATTATTACATTATTATATAAGGGGTTATTACATAGGAGTTTATATTTTTTTTTTAAAATGAATAACACTAAATATTTGTGTCGATATTAAGAATGCGGTATCAAAAAAATAGCTAATAAATAGTTTTAATACTTATTTAACGCAATACTTTTTTTGTTGACAAGTTATAATAAACAAGAAATATTACTACGTCAACAAAATTTAGGGAAAAATGCTACTATTGAAGTAAGTTATCCGACGTTAAAAAATGGAGATCCAGTTGAAGGACATGAAACACTTGTAGAATATTTAAACCATTAAAAAAGAAAATAGCAAACAGTTTTAGTGAGTATATCGAAGCTAAAATTAAGGCGTATGCATAAAAGTATAACAGTAGAGTATTTACATTAATGAAAGAACTTACTGAACCTACTGCTTTCTATAATAAGATTAATAGGATACAATACAATAGAAATATATTTTTACATAAAAACCAACCAATATGATTGTATTATTAGATAATGGCCATGGAGCCATAATTAACGGAGTCTACCAAACACCAGGAAAACGAAAAGACTGGGGAGACAAAGGAGCTATTTACGAAGGAGAGTTTAACCGAGCTATAGTAAATGGTATTATACAAGAACTTACCTTTTTAGGAATACGATATGTAAACATAGCACCTGAGTACAGAGATGTCCGTTTGGAGACACGTATAAAACGGGCTAATAAATACCCAGCCAGTAAATGTTTTTACTTAAGTGTACATAGCAATGCAGGGGGCGGAAAAGGTTCGGAGTTTTTCACCTCTCCGGGAGATACGAAAAGCGATAAAATAGCAACTATTTTTGGTGAAGAATTCCAAAGTGAATTCCCTGATAGAACATTACGTACTGATTTTTCTGATGGTGATTTAGATAAGGAACGCAGGTTTTATGTGTTAACCAGAACCAGAATGCCAGCTGTATTAACGGAAAATTTCTTTATGGATAACTTTGAGGAGTATAAAGACATTTTAATGACTTCGAAAGGGCGACAGAAGATTATTAGTTTCCATGTAAAAGCTATTGTAAAAACGATGATTCAGGTGTTTAACGAACCAGCACCATTAAATTTTAACTTATAAAATAACTAATTAAAACCAAATCAATGAAAAAACAATTTATGTATGTACTACTATTTTGTAGTATTTTAATCACATCATGTGGAAGTATTAAAACTGCAATTTATGACCAGTATAGTTACCAACAAGAAGTTTCTTTAAAAATAGAGACTAAAGCATTATTAAATCATGCTACCGAAGATTATGCCGTATACCAAGACCAAATAACTCATGTGTTATTAGAAATGGAAAAGATGGAAGAGTATGAAAAAAACAAACCTGATAATGCTATTAGTTACCAAATGTGGCATTTGATGACGGATGCGGATAAAAATAGTGTAGCGGGATTATTTAAACGCTGGAAAGAAAAAGAACATTTATCTGCTGTATTTACTCAAGAAGCTTCATTGCAAGTTATGGAAGCTTTTGATGCTTTAATTAAATATGAGGTATCAAAAGACAAAGAGAAAGAAAATATTTTATTAGAAATAATTAAGAACTACTAAACTTACTAGATCATGGATTTTGACGAATTATTAAAGGAATTAAGGAAGAATTTACTCGTTACATTAGGCGATAAGTATTCGGAATATAGCAATCAGTCTAAAAAAGATATAGACGCGTTTTTAAAAGTATCTAAGGTAAAGTTAAAACGCTGGACAATTTTATTAGCTGAAGGGCAGTTAACTGAAGATGATTTAGAATGGCTTGTAAAAAGTCAAAAGGAACTACTAGTTTTAGAAGCATTATATCAAACGGGTACTTCTAAAATAGCTTTAGGACACTTAAAAAATAAGATTATTAAAATTGTTGTAGAAACAGTAAAAGTAGCTGTGTTAGCTTGAATAGTATAAAACGAAAAGTTAATTGTAGTTTATGAGTAAAGTAGTTTCTTTTATAAGAGGTTTTGGTATTTGGTTTAAGGTTTTGGTAGCAGAAATTGTACACAACATCATTAGTGTAATTTTAGTTGCATTGCTATATTTTCTATTGTGGCACTTCCCACAAACACTTGATTTATTATTAGTACTGAATCAAAATGATGCAGCTAGTTTTTGGCAAATATTTACTGTTGAGGTACCGCTTTATTTTAGCTTGTTATTAATTATTTCATTTTTTATCTGGAATGCGCCAAAGTACTATTACAAAACAAATTATTCCTTAGTAAAGTTTAAAAATGTTATTGGTTTTGTGCCTACAAAGCATTACGATACAATTGTACAAAGTAATCGATATGCGTATAATTGTAAACACCATGTACGGAAAGTATTGCCAAGAGTATTAGGGTGT
>Ga0209291_1000729_pt1 | contig 31008 bp, 32 predicted proteins | sample GOMGulsemesocosm_FD_184633 | JGI IMG/M metagenome (GOLD analysis project Ga0209291, IMG submission 184633) | Methane-oxidizing microbial communities from mesocosms in the Gulf of Mexico - GOM9B Gulf of Mexico (SPAdes) (version 2) | ecosystem: Environmental > Aquatic > Marine > Cold seeps...
GTTTTCTCCGTCTTTAATTGGTATAATTAACATAAGTCTTAACCTCCTCTCTTTTAGCGTTCAGCTGGCAAAAGTAATTATTAATTAGTAATTAACTAGTAATAATTAATAATTATTTTGCTTCGCTCTATAATATTTTTTAACGAAAACTTTTAAGTTGCTGGTTTGTATTCTTTTTTATCAATAACTAACTTAGCGATAATCTCTTTAAGTATCTCCGATGTCCCTCCACCGATAGGCCCCAAACGACTATCTCTTAATAAACGCGCCATAGGATACTCTTCCATATACCCATAACCACCTAATAACTGTAAACACTCATAAATAACTTCATCAGCCATTTTAGTAGATGCCAATTTAGACATTGTAGCCTCTTTAACAACATACTCCCCATCATTCAAACGCTTAGCAACTGAGTAATTAAACTCTTTACATAATTCCATTTGAGTAGATGCATCTGCTATTTTGTGACGCAACACCTGGAAACTATTTATTGTTTTACCAAAAGCAGAACGTTCTGACATATATTGTACCGCATAATCAATTGCATATTCCGCTCTTGCATGCGAGTTAATTGCCATAATTAAACGCTCTAAAGCAAAATGTTGCATGATATATGGAAAACCTTGATTTTCTTCTCCCATTAAATTAGATGCAGGAATTGTAACATTATCGAATGCTATTTCTGCAGTATCCGACGCCCTCCAGCCTAATTTATCTAATTTTGTAGCAGAGATACCAGGTGTATCTCTATCCATTACAAAAATACTCATCCCTTTACCTCCTAACTCAGGAGCTGTTTTAGCCGCAACTACTAAGTAATCACTATAGATTCCGTTTGTAATAAAAGTCTTGGAACCGTTTATTACATAAGTATCTCCTTTTTTAACTGCCGTTGTACGCATTCCTGCAACATCCGATCCTCCAAAAGGCTCTGTAATACACAAACATCCTATTTTATCACCTAAAGCACTTGGCTCTAAATACTTCTTTTTAATATCATGATCACCCTCTTTATTCAAATGTGTCATTGCCAAGTAAGCATGCGCCCACATGTTTGCTGCAAATCCACTAGAGTTTATTTTCTGCATTTCTTCTAAGAAAATTACCGTATAAAATAAATCCAAATTTAACCCACCATACTCTTCCGGTGTAGCTAAACCAAAATACCCCATGTCACCAAACTTTTTCCAGATGAAACGCTCAACTGTACCAGTTTTCTCCCATTTATCAATATGCGGAACTACTTCCTTTTTTAAAAAATCCTGAAGACTTTCTCTAAAAAGCTGATGCTCTTCTGTAAAATATCTTTTATCCATAACTACCTAGGTTTATTTTTGGGTTTCGTTTATTGTTAAATATAATTTTATTCTGTCTAACTTTTCAATAGGGAAATGAGTCACATACTTCAACTCATCCAGACTCTTATACCCCTCTCTTAATACACGTTCGTCAACTATATTAGTTGCCATATATTCATTAATATAAACCAACTCAGTCAACTCTGAAGCGCTGGCTAAATTAATGTTTATTTTTTTAATATTCGGAATAGTTTTCAATACAAATTTATGCTTGATTTTTTTAATATCTTCTTCCGACAAGTCATACACATCTAATAACTGATCAAAAGAAAGAAAACCACCAAGTCTCTTTCTAAAATTAACAACCCTATAAGCGAATCGGTATTCTAAACCAGCTCCTTTATGAATATCTTTCGCTTCAGCGACATTCAAGTCCTTTTGGTATAATGAATACTTATTAGCCATCTTCTTTTTAGCTACCCAATCTGGAAATTTAAATTTCGGACTCAAAGTCCCTAGTAAGGAATCTGACACCAAAGTTACTTTTTGAAACTCTTTAGCAGTATTAACATACTTATTCAATTTCCTAAATTGATGCAACCTATCAATTTCTTCAACCGACATCCCTAATACATATCCTTTATAATCTGTAATGAAATTCGGATTATAAGGAAGCACTTCATACTTACTAGCTTTCTTGACCAACCCCAAACTATCTATCTCATTTTGAAAAGTAGTTATTTTTTGTTGATCAACTAAACTAGATTCTTCAGTATTAAAGTCTATAAAAAAGTAAGCACACTGTAATACTATAATCAACAGCAATAAAGCAAAAACCCCACTACGTTGTTGTTTTGTAAACACGAAGTGGGATTTAATATTTTTCATTATAATAGCTTATTATTTCACTGAAGCAATTTTATCTTTATAAATTTTAAGCTCTTCACGAACTTTAGGTGACAGCAAAACCAATCCTATTACGTTAGGAAAAACCATTGCAAAAATCATTGCATCAGAAAAACCAATTACAGAATTTAAACTAATTGACGCTCCTAAAACAACGAACAATAAGAATAATACTTTATAAACAATATCAACTGTCTTTCCTTTTCCGAACAAAAACTTCCAAGCCTGTAAACCATAGTATGACCATGACAACATTGTAGATATAGCAAACAACACAACCGCTATTGTCAATATCCATGAGAACCCTGGAATTGCAGAATCAAAAGCCTTTGTGGTTAACTCAACACCTTGAATTCCTGTTTGTCCATATTCAAAAAATCCTCCATCAATATTTGTGATAACAATAACTAATGCAGTCATTGTACAAATTACTACCGTATCAATAAAAGGCTCTAATAACGCAACTATACCTTCAGAAGCTGGGTATTTTGTTTTTACAGCAGAATGGGCAATTGCAGCAGAACCAACTCCTGCTTCATTTGAAAATGCCGCTCTTTGAAAACCTACAATCAACACCCCTAAAACACCACCTAATGCAGCATTAGGATTGAATGCTCCGTCATATATCATCCCAAATGCTTTCGGGATAAGATCATAATTCATTGCTAATATAATCAATGCAGCACCTACATAAGTAGCCGCCATAAACGGAACAACTTTCTCTGTTACCGAACCAATTCTTTTAATCCCCCCTATAATTACAACTCCAACAATAGCAGCCATAATAATACCAAATATTAATCCTGCAGCTCCGCTTTCTATCCCAAAACGCTCTACTAATTGTGCTGCAGCTTGATTTGCCTGAAACATATTTCCTCCACCGAAAGAACCACCTACACACATAATAGCAAAAAATATAGCTAAAACTTTTCCTAAGCCAGCCATACCCATTTCTGCTAAACCTGTTTTTAAGTAATACATTGGTCCCCCATGTACAGTACCATCTTCCATTACTTCTCTATACTTAACTCCTAATGTACATTCTACAAATTTAGTAGCCATACCAAGTAACCCTGCAAGAATCATCCAGAATGTAGCCCCAGGACCACCTACTGCAACTGCAACTGCAACCCCAGCAATATTTCCCAAACCTACAGTAGCTGACAAGGCAGCTGTTAAAGCTTGAAAATGAGTAACCTCACCTTCAGCACTCTCTACAGCTATAGTTTCAAAAATATCTCCTCCCGGAGTTGAATCTCCTTCAGCAACGTCTACAGTATGATGATCGATTGCATCATAATCACCTTTCACAACTTTTATTGCTGTTCCAATTAACGTGAAGTTTGCAAATTTAAAATAGATTGTAAAAAATATAGCTCCTAGTACTAATATAATTAACACAAAAGGAACTGAATGCTCTCCAAAAGGAATTGGGTAGAATATTACTCCACCAACCGAATCAGCTATTGGCTTAAAAAAGGCATCTATTTTTTGATCAATAGTCAATGCTTTTTCAGTGGTATCTTGAGCAAAAGTTAAAAAAGGTAGTATTGTTAATAATAATGAAAGAAATTTTGTCTTCATTTTGTTAGTTTTGTTGTTAAATTTAGTTGTTAAGTTTTTTTGGTTCGACAATATCGCTAAAAAAAAACGCATTATAAAACTTTTGAAGTTAAAACAATTTAAATGTTATAAGTCAAACATTTTGTTTAATGCTAAAATTTGCTCAGGCCTACCTAACACTATAAGCTTAGAATTTGCTCTTAAAACTGTATCTGCCTCGGGATTAATAATATATTCTCGCTCAGGAGTTTTATACCCAATAATATTACATCCTGTTTTATTCCTAAAGTCTAAATCTTTTATTGTCTGCAGCCCTCCATTTGATGTTATTGCTTCTATAGCAACTTCTTCTACATTTACTTTATTTTCATCTATTATAGAAAGATTATCTAAAAACTCAACTAAATCTGGCATTACAACTAATGACGCCATATGATCTCCACCAATTTTATCTGGCATAATTACGTTATTAGCCCCTGCTAATTTCAATTTTTTATAAGACGCTTCTTGTGATGCCCTACTAATAATTCCAATCTTTTTATTAATTTGTCTTGCCGAGAGCACTACAAACAAATTATCAGCATCATTTGGCAAAGCAACAATAATACTATGCGCATTTTCAATTCCTGATTCTAAAAGCACTTCATCTTCATTTGCATTACCATAAACAAACAATACTTCATCATTATGCTTCTCTATCAATTCTTTATCTTTTTCAATAACAACAAAAGGTCTATTATAGGATGATAATTTTTGAGCAGCCTGCATCCCATTTCTTCCATATCCACAGATAATGATATGATTTGAAAGTTTATCAATTTTCTTTTTCATTTTTCTGTATTTAAATTGTTCGAAAGAATTTTTATTCATGAAGTATTCGGTAATCACAGCTATTGCATTTGCCAACGTTACAACTGAAGCTAAAATTAGCCCAACTGTAAACAACTTTGCAGCATCATTTAACGGGCCAACCTCACCAAAACCAACTGTAGTTATAGTTATGGTAGTCATATATAAAGCATCTACCCAACTATAATCTGATATATACCGATACCCTAAAACTCCTATCAACAGCACACATATTACTAACAGTATGGCTATTCTGAATTTCGATTTAAACATGTTTAACATATCATCATATCAATTTATAGATCAAATACTGAGCTTCGTTTAGTGTATACTAAATCCTTTAACTTTAAAAGAAACGCTGTCGTTAAATAAATCGCAAAAGACACTCCCAATGTAGCAAAAGTCAAGTATATAAAGAACAAACGGACGTTTTTAGCACGCATCCCCAATCTGTCTGCTAATCTAGACGAGACTGCAAAACCATGTTTTTCAAAAAAGTATTTTATTTCCTTTATAAAACTCATAATCAAAGTGCAAATTACCACTTTTTAAGAACGATACAACAATTTATTTCCTATTTCACATTGCAAGCATTTCTGCTTATTACAATATTCAGTTTTCAACTCAATTAATGACTGACTATCAGCCGAAGATTCTAATTTTAACTTCAACTCTTTAAATCTAGTAAGAATCGTATTCTTTTCTGATTTAATTGACATATACAATTGCAATAATTCTTCAAAATTATCTCTACCAATACTTTTGGCATACAAGAATTTTAATGGGATTATCGTATTCACAATTAATAAATCAATAAATGATCTACTCAATTGTTTTCTCCTTTTTACCGATGTATCCCCAAAAGTATAATGCTTATCCCAATATTCCGACGCAGAAACTGAAAACAATTCATAAATACCCGAAACTGTTTTTTTTGATATTACTTTGGAAAACAAACTTTTTTGATTGTAATACAATACTGCGAATTGAGACAACCTTATAGTCGGAAAACCTGAAGGCCGCATTCTAAAAAACTGGAACTTAACTAACGAATCTTCTAATTTGTATTTTTGCTTCAAATACAAATACTCTTTTTGCAAATTTTGATAATAAGTATCCTCCACAAAACCCTCTAATAAATTTCCTTGCCCATATAATAACGCCTCTAAACCACGTTGACTAGGCAACTCTTTTTTAAATATTCCAAATGAAATATTTTGAGCAAGCAACTGAAACTCTGATGCATTTATTTTTAATCCAAAATTTTTAGCCAACATTTGAAACAATAAAGCCTCCCAATCATTTTCCAAACATAATAATTTATGTTGTAATTCACTTGCCTTACGTTGTAAACGCTGAACTAATAGCTTTTCCTTCCAAAAAGACAACGTGAATTCATCTATTGTATGAATTTCATTCTCACAATTAATCCAGTTTTTCTTTAGAAGCAACTTTTTATAACTGAACAGTAAATTTTCATCTACAATACCTTTCAATACCAATGTTTCTAGCTTGTTTTGATTTACATCAAAAATAGCCACATCATTTTCCCACACCACATGAAGTATTACATTATTATATACTGTATCATTTTGATGCTGATGCACAAACCAATCAGATGCCTTTAAATGAATCTCTACAGTCCCAACCCATTCTTGAGTACCTATTACAATTCTTGAATTATAAAAATCTGGTCCTGAATTTATATTCAATTCCCCTACAGAAACCACCTGAAGTTTGTTCCCCTGAATTGTTTTCAATTTTGACGTTAGTATTTTCTGGTATTGCCATATATAATGTAGGAAATCTTCTTGCATCTCTCTAAGTTACAAAAATTAAAAAACAACACCTCTAATAGCTTTACTGATTAATTTAGATAGAAAACATTAGACTCTATAACACGTAATATGATTATGCTTACAAAAAAAAGCTCTTCATTTATAATGAAAAGCTTTTTTAATAATTTAAAAAAAAACAATAACTTAATCTATATATCCCATTTTACGCATCCAATCATTATTAAACATTTTTCCTACATATCTACTTCCATGATCATGGAATAAAACAACCACAACATCATCTTTAGTAAAGTGTTCTTTTAGTTGCAATAAACCTTTAATTGCAGCTCCAGCAGAATTCCCTAAAAACATCCCTTCTTCTTTTGCTAAACGCTGCGTATATACCGCTGCATCTTTATCTGTTACTTTTGTAAATCCATCAATAATATCAAAATTTACATTTTTGGGTAATATATCCTCTCCAATCCCCTCAGTAACATAAGGATATATTTCATTTTCATCAAAAACACCTGTTTCATGATATTTTTTAAACACTGATCCATAAGTATCTATTCCCCAAACTTTAATGTTAGGGTTTTGTTCTTTTAAATATTTCCCTACACCAGAAATTGTTCCTCCAGTACCAACTCCAACAACGAAGTGAGTTATTTTACCGTCTGTTTGTTTCCAAATTTCCGGACCAGTACTTTCGTAATGTGCTTTAGCATTACTTGGGTTATCATATTGATTTACATACCATGAATTTGGAGTTTCTTCTGCCAATCGTTTTGATACTGAATAATAAGAACGAGGATCAGTAGGCTCCACAGCAGTAGGACAAACTACAACCTCAGCCCCTACAGCCTCAAGGATATCCATTTTTTCTTTTGATTGTTTATCAGAAAGCACAAAAATACATTTATAGCCTTTTACAATTGCTGCTAAAGCTAACCCCATTCCTGTATTTCCAGATGTTCCTTCAATAATAGTTCCGCCTGGTTTTAAACGACCATCTGCCTCCGCATCTTCAATCATCGTTAACGCCATTCTATCCTTTACAGAATTGCCTGGATTAAATGTTTCATATTTTGAAAGCACTAAACAAGGTAATTCTTTAGTTATTTCATTTACTTTAATCAAGGGTGTATTCCCTATAGTTTCTAATATATTTTTTGCGTATTCCATGGGTTTCTTCTATTATTTGAGGATGCAAAAGTAGTAAAAAGTTAGTTACTAGATAAGAGAATATTTTTGCTACTCAAAACGAATTGCTTTTACAGGAGAAATTTTAGTAATTATTTGAGATGGAATTAACAGTAATACAAAACACAATACAAAAGTACCTATATTTAAAGCAACTACGTACCACATATTAATATAGACTGGGACTTCTGTTACATAATAATTATTTGGATCTAGCGGAAATAGTTTGAAGTATTTCTGAAGAAACAACAACCCTAAGCCTATCAAATTCCCCCAAAAGAGTCCTATTAAAACTATATATGATGCATTATATAAAAATATTTTCCTGACACTCCAATTATTTCCTCCTAATGCTTTTAATATCCCTATAAGTTTGGTTTTTTCCAAAATCAGAACCAATAACATTACACTCATATTAATTACTGATATCAATATCATAACACCTATAATAACATATATATTGAAATCGAACATTTTAATCCATTCAAAAATACCGTAATACTTATCTTTTATTGTTGAAACATTTAAAAACGAATCCGTATTTTTATAAACTTCCTTTCCTTTCAAATCAAGTTCTGAAAAATTCTCCAGAAAAACTTCAAAACCTCCTACTTCATTATACTTCCCTTCTATACCTTTACTCCACTTATTCATCCGTTGTATGTGTCGAATATCAGCAATCATTATGGTTTTATCAAAATCTTGAAATCCTGAGTTATAAATACCTACCACTTTAAATTTACGTGTATTAGGTAATTTAGTTGCATCCTCTTTAAAAAAATGAGTAGTTACAGTAGAACCTAGCTTAAAACCCAATCTATTTGCTAAGTACTCTGATATAAGTAATTCCGAGTTTTCTTTTTCCCCAGTAACGTTAGGTAATTTTCCTAAAATTAAATACTCTTCAAAAAACCTCCAGTTATAATCCGAACCAACACCTTTTAAATTTATTCCTTCAAAATCACTCTCTGTTCTAATTATACCTGCTTTATTTGCTACTGCTTGTATATACTTAACTCCTGCAACCGATTCAAATTCTGGGTAAAAATCTTGATGTAATGCTATTGGTTTTGCTGATACTTCTGAATTATTATTATCGTATTTTGAAATAATAATATGCCCATTAAAAGCAGCTACTTTTTCTTGGATTTTTTGCTGTAACCCAATTCCTGCTGCTACCGCAATAAGCATCATAATCATCCCTAATGCAATTGCAAGCACTGCAATTTTTATTATTGGAGAGGATACACTACTTTTATACTGTTTAGCAGCAATAATTCGCTTAGCAATAAATAATTCAAAATTCAATACGTAAATCTCTTTTTTGTGAATATCAAAAATACATTTTTTATCGTTTTAGCATGCCTTTTTTCTTTAGGAAGTTGTCAATCTCAAAAAAACGAAACGAATAACGTTATTAACACACTTCCTAACAGCACATCTACTATTCCAGAAAACCCCATTAAAGTAGGAGCTAATAGGCAGAGTGAATACCTTCCTCTACTTAAAAATAAACGCATTGGTATTGTTGCAAATCAAACCAGTGTTATTTTCAAAAACCAAGAAAACAGCACACATACTCATTTAGTTGACTCTTTAATTGCATTAAATATTAATGTACAAAAAGTTTTTGCTCCTGAACATGGATTCAGAGGAAAAGCAGATGCTGGTGAACACATCAATAACGGAAAAGATCCTAAAACTGGAGTAGATATTATTTCAATCTATGGGAAAAACAAAAAACCATCTGTTAATCAATTAATGGGTTTAGATATTGTTGTATTCGATATTCAAGATGTTGGTGCTCGTTTTTACACTTATATTTCTTCCTTACATTATGTTATGGAAGCTTGTGCAGAAAATAATATTCCTATGCTTATTTTAGACCGGCCTAATCCAAACGGACACTATACTGACGGCCCAATTTTAGAAATAGAACACAAAAGCTTTGTAGGAATGCACCCGATACCAGTAGTCCATGGAATGACAATTGGGGAATATGCACAAATGATTAATGGTGAAAAATGGCTAAAAAACAAAGCTCAATGTGACATTACAGTCATTACGTGTGAAAACTATAATAAACAAACAGAATACAGTTTACCTATTAAACCGTCGCCAAACTTACCAAATGATATATCTATAAACTTATACCCAAGTTTATGTTTCTTTGAAGGAACAACAGTTAGTGCGGGTAGAGGTACTGAAATGCAATTTCAAATTTACGGAGCTCCTTTTTTACCGAAAACTGATTTTAATTTCACTCCTAAACCAAATGAAGGGGCTAAATATCCTAAACATGATAACAAAACTTGCTACGGGGAAGACTTAAGAAAAACTATCAAGCTTGACTTATTAAATTTAGAATGGCTTTCAAAGGCATATAACTTGTCATCAGATAAAAAAACATTTTTTATCTCGTTTTTCACAAAATTAGCTGGAACTAAAAAGTTACAGCAACAAATTGTAAACGGAGTGGATGATAAAGAAATCAGAAAATCGTGGCTAAAAGGTTTACAAGAATATGATCAAATGAGGAAACCGTATTTATTATACTAATACCTCTACAAATCTATTTGGGTAATCTGTAATAATACCGTCAACACCATAGGATTGTATTCGTTCAATATCTGATATTTCATTGACGGTCCATGTAAAAACATGGAATCCTAAATTTTGATATTCAACAACGATTTCCTTTGTTAGTAATTCAAAGTAAGGTCCTAATATTTCTGGAGTAAAATTTAACTGTTTTAGTTTATCAGATATAACTTCCTTCCTGTTTATTAACAAAGACGTTTTTATATCTGGTTGCTGTTTTTTTATTTCGTTCAAAATTGCAACATCAAATGATTTTAATACAATTCTGTTTTTAAATTCATATTCTGAAATTACTTCTAAAACCAACCTTACATATGCTGCAGGTTTAGGATAAAAAACATCATAATACTCTGGATTACTTTTAATTTCTATAATATAATCTATCAATTTATGAGAATTCTTTTTCACAAAACATTCACAGATTTCAATTATTTCATTCAACAAAGGCTTATAAGCTTTTTGTTTTTTTTGATTGGAAAATCTAGGGTGTGTTTTTAATCCGCAATCAAACTGCATAATTTCTTTATATGACATTTGAAATAGATTGTATTTTTGATCTTCATCTATAGTTAATTCATTACCGTCTGGTTTTAAACAATATGTTTGTGATATAAACGGTTCGTGAGAAACAACTATTTTATTATCTGCAGAAACCACCACGTCTAATTCAATTGCTTGCACACCTAACCGAATTGCTTCTTTAAATGATGCAATGGTATTTTCAGGTAATAATCCGCGACACCCCCTATGACCGATTAATAGCATAACATGAAATTAAAAAATATTTTACTACACTAATATACCAAAAATCAGTAACCTAAAAAAGGATTATAAAATCGACATTCAAATTATCTCACTTTTATATTTTTCTTCATTTGCTCGACAATATTATAGACTGCTGGGCAAATTTCGACATTATTTAAAGTGATATCCAACACTCCTTGAAATTTCCTCCTATTAGTATGAGGATACTCTTTACAAGCTTTAGGACGTACATCATAAATCAAACAGTAATTATCATCGGCTAAAAAAGTACAAGGAGACGACTGCAACACATGAAAATCATCTTCATCAATACGTAAATACTGTTTGATAAATTGAGGTTGTTTCATTTTAAGATGCTTTGAAACCCGCTCAATATCCTTATCCGTAAAAATTGGACTTGTTGTTTTACAACAGTTCCCACAAGTAAGACAATCTGTATTATCAAATTCCTCTTCATGCAAATCTTGCATGATATAGTCTAAATTTTTAGGCGGATGTTTTTTTAGTTTTGTAAAAAACTTTTTATTAGCAACATGTGCATCCTTGGCTAATTTTGGTAACTCTTTTAAAATATCATCCATAGAACAAAGATATTTGTTTTCTTTGTAATGATTAACACATCTACAATGGAAAATATACTACAATCAGTTATAGGAACTCTACTTATCATTATACTTCTTGCGTACTTAAGGAAAAGATCTCATAAAAAAACACCTACCAATACCACTAACAAATTACGGATTAACAAATTTTATCTCTTTGCTGGTATATTTTTTACATTTATCGGAATTACTGCTTTTTTGCTAATGATAATAAACAATGACACGAAAAGCTACATAACAGCTTTTTTAGGCTTAATTTTATTTGCAGGACTTGGGCTACCAGCTTTAATGTGGTATTTCAACCATGAAGTGAGTTTTAATGACGAATTAATTAATGTTACTAATTCTTTCGGTAAAACCACTGACATGAAATGGTCAGAAATAACAAATATACAGTACCGAAATGGCATTGGAACACTACAATTTACCAGTACAAAAGGAAATCAATTAAAAACACATCAACATATAAAAGGATTTGCAAATTTACTTTCTATGATTGAGAAAAAAACTAGTTATTCTGAAAAAGACTTTAAAATCGGTTATTAAAATGGATATACTTGGAACTGCATTATTAGATTATTACAACGGAAACTATTCTGAAGACATTATTACGGAATCTACTATTTCTGAAAAAGATGAATTGCCATCAGAATATTTGTTCCGATCCTTTGATGAAATGCCTCATATAGAACAAAAAGCATTAGCCGAATGCAAAGGAAAAATATTAGATATTGGTTGCGGATCCGGGAGTCATAGTTTGTATTTACAGAATGAAAAAAAACTTAATGTAGATGCAATTGATATTTCTAAAGGAGCTTCAGAAGTTACTAAACTTAGGGGAGTTACAAACTCTTTTCATAAAAATCTTTTTGAAGTAAAAAACAAATATGACACCCTTTTATTATTAATGAATGGTATAGGCATTTGCGGTAAACTAGATCGTATCAATCTGTTTTTACAACATCTAAAAAGTTTATTAAATATTAATGGTCAAATTTTACTAGACTCTTCAGATATCTCTTATATGTTTGATCAAGATGAAGAAGGTGGTTTTTGGGTAAACCCAAATGAATACTATGGTGAAGTAGAGTTTACCATGTCCTACAAAGGGAATAAATCTGCAACTTTTGATTGGTTATACCTTGACTTTAATACTTTACAAAATGCATGTCATTCTAATAGTTTAGAATGTGAACTAATTCAAGAAGGAGAACACTATGATTTTTTAGCAAGACTTACAGTTATTAGTAACAACGAATAAATAACTTACGGAATATTCATATACTTATGAGTTTGTAATGATATTTTCCATTTCGGATTTTTCATTACATACTCAACCATTAACGGTATCATTTCATCTTTCTTACTCCATTCTGGCTGCATAAACAACATACAATTATCATTTACTTTTACAGCTTGCTCTTCTGCGAACTTAAAATCACTCTTGTTATAAATAATTACTTTTAACTCATGTGCAGCATCATGCACTTCTTGAGTAGGTAGCTTTGTTTTTTTAGGAGATAAGCAAATCCAATCCCAATCTCCTGAAAGCTTATATGCCCCCGAAGTTTCTATATGAGTTTTTACATTATTAGCTTTTAATGCATCAGTTAAAGGTTTCATGTTCCACATTAATGGCTCTCCACCAGTCACCACAATTGTATCAGAATAATTAGCTGCATTTTCTGCAATTTGAATTGTATTTGTTGGCGGATGTAAATTTGCATCCCAACTTTCTTTCACATCACACCAATGACATCCAACATCACAGCCACCTATTCTAATAAAATAAGCTGCTGTTCCTTTGTAAAACCCTTCTCCTTGAATAGTATAAAACTCTTCCATTAATGGAAGCATTTCTCCTTTACCAACTAATACTTTAACATCTTTCTGCATACGTTTGGCAAAGATAACTTAAAATCAAACAAACAAGAAATAATACTTTTACCACATATTAATTAAAAAATAAATATTTTTTTTGGGTAACATATTTAGCTTTTAAGGAACTTAGCCATGAATATCAACGGACATTAATACCTTTTCAACTAATTTTTAATTAAACCTTTAATAATTACACTCTATATTATTAAGTTTATACTAACAAACACTTCATCCCCATGAAAAAAGTAGCCTCAATTTTCGTTTTATTATTCGTTTTTCAACTTAACGCACAAGTAGGAATTGGAACTACTTCTCCAGAAGCATCATCCGTTTTAGATATAACTTCATCAACCAAAGGAGTGCTATTCCCTAGACTTACTTCAACTCAAAGAGATGCTATTGTATTACCTGAAAAAAGTTTATTAATATACAACTCTACAACTAACACTTACCAATATAACTCTGGGACTTCTGGAGCGATTAATTGGAAATCAATAACTTCTCAAAAAAAATATCCTTCTGTTAAGTTTAAAAACACAAATACTTCAACAAATCTAAACACTTCCTCTGCAGGTAAAATTCCGATTTTTGGTTTTCAAAACTGGAATGACGACGTAGCTACCTATACAAAAACAAATGCTAAAAATTTAAAAATTTTAATTTCCGGAAGATATAATATCATCTGTAATATCTCATTAAAAGGAGAAAATTCAACTGGATCTACCGAAGAACGAACTGGAGTAGAAGCTTATGTTACTGTTAACGGAGCCCAAGCTGGAGCGTTTGCCTCTAGTAGCTATATTCGATTTTTAAACGGTCATAACACATCCTCTTTGCATATTAATGAAACACTTAATTTAACCGCAGGAGATGTAATTTCTATCAAAACTAAAAAAGGAGCCAATTCTGGAACTGTAAAATTTAGAGGAAACAAAAAATCAACTATCATCATTACCAAAATTAAGTAATCGTCTTATTTAAGTCTCTTTTTTAATTTGATATTGACTATTTTTATCAAAATTTTATTAAAAATGATAGACTCAGAAAAGTTTTTCAACCATATTAATGAAGGATACACTACTAAAGGTGATTTCATAACTATCGGAGCAGCAATGCTAGGCGAAGAAACCTTAACCAATGCTTTTGTTAAAATTCCTTTAAAAACCTTAAACAGACATGGGTTAATAGCTGGAGCTACAGGTACTGGTAAAACAAAATCCTTACAAGTTTTAGCTGAAAACCTTTCTGAAAAAGGAATCCCTGTATTATTAATGGATATGAAAGGAGATTTGAGTGGATTAGCTCAATCTAGTACTGGACATCCTAAAATTGATGAACGTCATGAAAAAATAGGAATCCCGTTTAATGCTTCAAATTTTCCTGTTGAAATTTTAACTTTATCTGAACAAGGTGGAGTCAGAATGCGTGCTACTGTTTCAGAGTTTGGACCTGTATTACTTTCACGAATTTTAGATGTTACGGAAACTCAGTCAGGAATTATTTCTGTTATTTTTAAATATTGTGATGATAATCAATTAGGACTACTAGACTTAAAAGATTTCAAGAAAGTATTGCAATATGCTACTGGTGCTGGAAAACAGGAATTTCAAGAAGAGTACGGACGAATCTCTACATCTTCTACTGGGGCGATACTCAGAAAAATTATTGAAATAGAACAACAAGGTGGTGATATATTTTTCGGAGAAAAATCTTTCGACGTAAACGATCTTACTCGTATCGATGAAAACGGAAAAGGATATATTAACATTTTACGTTTAACAGATATCCAAGACAAACCGAAGCTATTCTCTACATTCATGTTAAGTTTGTTAGCAGAAATCTATGAAACATTCCCTGAACAAGGTGACGCTGATCAACCTGAATTAATTTTATTTATTGACGAAGCTCATTTGATATTTAAAAATGCTTCAAAAGCATTATTAGAACAATTAGAAAGTATTGTTAAATTAATTCGTTCGAAAGGAATTGGACTATATTTTGTCACCCAAAATCCTACAGATGTTCCTGAAGGAATTTTAAGTCAATTAGGCCTGAAAATACAACATGCTTTAAGAGCTTTTACTGCGAAAGACAGAAAAGCAATTAAACTAACTGCACAAAATTACCCAGAAACGGATTTTTATGACACCACAGAAGTATTAACCTCACTAGGTATTGGTGAAGCACTGGTTTCTGCTTTAGATGAAAAAGGTCGACCTACCCCATTAGCAGCAACATTATTACGTGCACCAATGAGTAGAATGGACATCTTAACTGATTCTGAATTAAAAAAACTTATTAACTCTTCTGATTTAGTTAAAAAATACAAAGATGAAGTTGACAGAGAAAGCGCTTATGAAATATTAGAACAAAAAATTAAAGCTTCAGATATTGAAAAAGAGCGTGAGGAAAAAAGAAAAAACAAAGAAAAATCTAACAGAAAATCTTCTTCACGAAGAAGTACTCGTCAAAATCCAATTATAAAAGTATTAACAAGCGCTACATTTATTAGAAGTGCTTTAGGAATATTAAAGAAATTTTTATAAAAACACAAAAGAATTTAACCATGAAAAAAATAATTTTAATAGCATTTGCATCAATTAGTTTTATTCAATGCTCCAAAAAAGAGGATCCTTTTTTAATTCAAAAAGACAGCATTGGAATATTACAAAAAAACTATACCATCAAACAAATCGATTCTGTTTTTGCTAATGATTCTATTGTAAAACATGTAGCTGGAGATGAGTTTACCGGAAACTCATCCGACATTAAGGTTTACGAAAAAGGCGGAGTTCATTTACTATCTTTATCTCCATCTGAATCTTTAGACAAGAATGCAAAAATAAACATTGTAACTATTCACGATACGAGATATAAAACAGATAAAGATGTAAGCTTAACAAGCACTTTCAAAGATTTTAAAACCCATTATGAAGTTTTAAAAATTGATAGAATTTTAAACAATATTAATATTGAGTTTAAAAATCAAGATTTCTATATCACTATTGCTATTGATGAATTACCTAGTGCTTATAAATTTGATTACACTAGAACTATTGATGTTGCAAGTATACCTGATACTGCTAAAATTAAAAGCATGCGACTGGACTGGTTTTAAACTCAGTAAACCTATTTATAAACAAGATTTCATCTAAAATCTATTAATAAGTTAAGGAATCAAATATTTTTTCGACCTAGTAGAAAACATCTTTTTATCATGAAAAAATATTTGATTCCTTTTTTATTTGCTATCATCACATTATCATGTAGCAACACATCTACTTCTCAAGAGTTAAACAATCCAAAATTAAAAAAAGCTTACTTTGCTAGTGGATGTTTTTGGTGTGTTGAAGCCATTTATGAAAGTGTAACAGGAGTTGAAGAAGTTGTTAACGGATATTCTGGAGGACACACTCAAAAACCCAGCTACGAAAGCAGCAACACCGGACGAACAGGACATGCTGAAGCTGTTGAAGTTATTTACAATCCAGAAAAAATAAACTTTGCTACATTAGTTGACATCTATTTCGGATCACAAAACCCTACTCAAATTAATGGACAAGGACCTGATAGAGGATCACAATACCGTTCAATCATTTTTTATCAGAATAAAAACCAAAAAGAAATTATCCTTAATAAAAAAGAAACCTTATCTAAAAAATTAAATTCAAAAATCGCAGCAGAAATCATGAAGTTTGAACGGTTTTGGATAGCCGAAAATTACCATCAAAATTACGAGCGTTTACACCCAGAAAATAGATATATCCGAGGAGTATCCATACCCCGTTTAAATAGATTTAAAAAAGAATTCTCTCACCTTATTAAAAAACACTAATTAAACATTTGCGATTTAAGCCATTAAGTATTTTCATATATTTGCTTCACCCTTAATTATAGCAAAATGAAAAAACTTTACTTTGTGCTGATTCTATGCAGCATGTATTCACTCTATGCACAAGACACCAAAAATGTATTATTTCTAGGAAATAGTTACACTTATGTAAACAATCTCCCTAGCTTAATACAGCAAGCCGCAACTTCAACCGGAGATACTTTTACTTATGATTCCAATACTCCAGGAGGACATCGATTAAAAGACCACTCCACCAACACTACTAGTATTAATAAAATAGCAGTTGGAAACTGGGACTATGTCATTTTACAAGATCAAAGTCAATACCCCTCTTTTCCCGATGCTCAAGTTGCTACCGAAGTATATCCATACGCAACACAATTGAGTAATTTAATAAAACAACACACCCCTTGTGCTACTACAACTTTTTATATGACTTGGGGAAGAGAGAATGGTGACACAGAAAACTGCGGAGGATGGCCCCCAGTTTGTACATATGAAGGCATGGATGATTTATTACGTCAACGCTACCAAACTATGGCTAATGACAATAACGGAATTACATCCCCAGCAGGAGCAGTTTGGAGATACCTAAGAACCAACCACCCAACACTAGACCTATATTCTGGGGACGGAAGTCATCCTTCTTTAACTGGTAGTTATGCTGGAGCTATTACCTTTTACTGTACATTATTTAGAAAAGACCCTACTCTCGTTACATTTAATTCTACCTTAAGTAATGCAGATGCTACTATTATTAAAAATGCCGTTAAACAGGTTGTTTTTAATGATTTCCTAGAATGGAATATTGGAAAATATGATCCAATTGCAAGCTTCAATACTACCAATACTAATGAAAACTATACCTTCACAAATACCAGCCAAAACGGAGTTAGTTACAACTGGGATTTTGGAGATGGAAATACATCAACAGATGAAAACCCTATCCATACATACACTAGTAATAGTAATTACACCATTACACTTACTACAACTAATTGTGGTAAAACATCAGTAGTAACTCATGACATTACTGTGAGTGCTTTAGCTATTGAAGACAATGAACCTCTTAATAATAGTTTTCAGCTAATCAAAAACCCAATAACGGATTACCTTACCATCAGTTCTAGTCTTTTTAATCAAAATAGGTATCAAATAAAAATTGTATCTGTTATCGGACAACAAATAAGAATTGTTAATTCTTATCACGATACATTACAAAAAATAAACATTAGCAATTTAGCAACAGGTATATATATATTAAATATTTCAGATTCTGATAAAAACGTTTATAACACCAAGTTCATAAAACAGTAACTTTAAATCAATACCTCATCGTAAATACGGGAGATATGAACTAACAATAATATTTTTCATTCTAAGTATTCTGATAACTATCGAAAGACTTAGAAATTAAACCCACTGGTGGGATTTAAAACCAAAGCAGTTTTTGTTTTGGTTTTTGTTTTGGTTTTATTTTTATATATTTGTGAAACACTGTTTCAATTATTAAAACACCAAACGATGTCAACAGCATACGAAGCAACTTTAGAATTCGCAAAAGGTCTTGATAAACAAGATAAAATAGCACATTATAGAGAACAATTTCACATTCCAAAAGATAAAGACGGTAATAACTGGATTTATATGTGTGGAAATTCTTTAGGACTACAGCCAAAATCAACAAAAGAATATATCAATCAAGAATTAGAAGATTGGGCAAATTTTGGTGTTGAAGGCCATTTTGAAGCAAAAAACCCATGGATGCCGTATCATGAATTTTTAACAGAATCAATGGCAAAAGTTGTTGGAGCAAAACCAATTGAAGTAGTTACTATGAATACCTTAACAACAAATTTACACTTGTTAATGGTTTCATTTTATCAACCAACCAAAACGAAATTTAAAATATTAATTGAGTCTGATGCATTCCCTTCTGATCGCTATGCAGTTGAATCGCAGTTATGTTTTCATGGTATTGACCCTAAAGAAGGGTTAGTAGAATGGAAACCTCGCCTAGGAGAAGACCTACTTAGAATAGAAGATTTAGAAACTATTCTTGAGGAACAAGGTGATGAAATAGCATTGTTACTTATTGGTGGTGTGAATTATTATACAGGACAATCATTAGATCTTAAAAAGATAGCAGAATTAGGTCATGCTAAAAATTGTATGGTTGGGATTGATTTAGCACATGGAGTAGGAAATATAAAACCAGAATTACACAATTCAGGAGTTGATTTTGCAGCTTGGTGTACATACAAATACTTAAATTCAGGACCAGGAAGTTTAGGTGGCTTATTTGTTCATGAAAAACATGCTCATAATAAATCATTAAAAAAATTCTCTGGATGGTGGAGTCATAATAAAACAACACGTTTTAACATGCGCCAGGATCTTGATGTAATGCCTGGAGCTGAAGGGTATCAATTGAGTAACCCTCCTATTTTATCTATGGCTGCTATAAAAGCCTCTTTAGACATGTTTAATGAAGTGGGTATGGACGCACTTAGAGAAAAATCAGAAAAACTTACTGGTTACTTTGAATATTTATTGAATACAATTGAATCAGACGCTATTAAAATAATTACCCCTACTAACCCAAAAGAAAGAGGTTGTCAATTATCTATACAAGTAAAAAATGCTGATAAAAGCTTACATAAAAAGTTAACAGAAAACCATATCATAACGGACTGGAGAGAACCAGATGTTATCCGTTGTGCGCCAATTCCATTATACAATTCATTTGAAGATGTATACAAAATGGTTGAAAAATTAAAAGAATTAGTTTAAAATATAACATATCATGAACAAAGGAAAACTAATAAAACACAAAGCAACACCAAGAGGTAAGTTCCCACATGTAAAACGTGTAGGTGATTTTATATTTGTTTCTGGAACAAGTTCTAGAAGAACAGACAATACTTTTGAAGGTGTTGAAGTTGATGAATTTGGTACAACTAAATTAGATATTAAAGCACAAACAAAAGCTGTTTTAGAAAATATCAATGACATATTAAAAGAAGAAGGTGCTAGTTTAAAAGACATTGTAGATGTTTCTTCTTTTTTAGTGAACATGAATGATTTTGGTGGTTATAACGAAGTATATGCACAATACTTTGATTATGACGGGCCAACACGTACTACTGTTGCTGTACACCAATTACCTCATCCTCATTTATTAATAGAAATTAAAGTAACAGCATATAAGAAAGCTGAATAATGAGAGTACTTTTCTTCATCATATTATCATTTTCATTTTTCAAATCATTTTCAGATGCTGGAAACGCATATCGTTTCTATACTGAAGTGACACTTAAAAATGAAACCAAAATAACTGGATATATATATCATTATACCTATGATGAATTTAATAAAAATGAAGATTTATTAATTCCTTTCTTAAAAAAAGATTATAAAAAAGATATTACTTTATATCCTCACATAATTTCAACTAATATTGGGATACGAACCCTTGATTTTTCAATAAAGAAAAACAAAAAAAATATTACCCTGGATGAAATTGAGAATATTAATGTTTATGAATTACTAATATTTGTTGTTGGAGATAAGTTAATTGAACTCTCAGTAAAAGTGTTTGACTTAATAAAAACTTATCCCCCTAATTTCAAAATTATTCATGATGACATTTTTTCAGGAAATTGTTTCCATTTATTAATATCTTGGAATAAAAAGAGTTCTTTTAACAAAATAGAAAAAGATTTTTCTACCTTTTTAAACAAACGTACTATTACCTCAAGCATAGAAATCGAATCAATTGATTCTTTTTTAGAAGCAAAAAAAGAAGAATTGTTTAAGCAACAAATTCTTTTGATCAACTATTGCGAAGCTTTATAAATATAATGAATAACGATAAAAAAATATTAAACACTTCTGTTGAAAAGGCATTCAAAATATTGGATTGCTTTACTCCTTCTATTCAAGAATTAGGAGTAACTGAAATTGCTCATAAAATGAGTACTAACAAAAGTGCAGTATACCGAATGTTAGCAACTATGGTTGCATTAGATGTAATTCAGCAAAATCCTGAAAATGATAAATATCGTTTAGGGTTAAAACTATTCGAATTAGGGCAACGTGTTTCTATCAATAAAAACTTTATTAATAAGGCAAAACCTTATATGGAGGAATTAGTAAAACGTGCCGATGAAACCGCTCATTTAGCCATCTATAAAAATCAAGAAGTTTATTTTTTAGACAAAGTAGAAGGTCCTCACGATTTACAAATTAACACTCAAATTGGTTCTAAAAAACAATTGTATTGTACCGGATTAGGAAAAATAATGCTTGCTTTCGGCGAGCCAAATTACAAAACAGTAATTCAAAATTTATCTTTAGAAGCCATTACCGGTAATACCATTACAAATAAAACAAAACTTCTTTTAGAAATTGATAAAATAAAAAAAGAAGGGTTTGCCTTAGATATGGAAGAAAATGAAGTTGGATTAATCTGTGTTGCTGTTCCAGTATTTAATCGGAACGGACAGTTTATTGCTGCAATCAGTAACTCTGGTCCAACTGCTAGATTTAATGAAGCTAAAATTCAGAATTACACAGATGTATTAAAAGAAACGGCAAACCAATTGAAATTGATTTTCAATTAATTGACATCATTATGAAGAAAATATTAAACTACATAAACGGAGAGTTCGTAGCGCCAGTGGCAAACGAATGGATTGATAACTATGACCCATCTAACGGTGAAGTGTATAGTTTAATTCCAAATTCATCAAAAGTAGATATTAAAAACGCTTATCAAGCAGCAGCTGATGCTTTTCCATCTTGGTCAAATACTACTTTAGAAGAACGAAGTAAAATACTTTCTAAAATAGCTACACTAATTGAAGAAAACCTTGAAGAATTTGTAGCAGCAGAATCTAAAGATAACGGAAAACCATTAAGTTTAGCAAGAGCTGTAGATATCCCTAGAGCTTCTAGTAATTTTCAGTTTTTCGCAAATGCAATTACACAGTTTTCTAGTGAATCACACGAAAGTGTTGGATTGAATGCTTTCAATTTCACCTTACGTAGTCCCATTGGTGTTGTAGGGTGTATTTCTCCGTGGAATTTACCTTTGTATTTATTCTCTTGGAAAATAGCTCCTGCATTAGCTACAGGAAACACTGTAGTTGCAAAACCTAGTGAAGTAACCCCTATGACAGCTTACTTACTTGGAAGGATTTGTAATGAAGCTGGACTACCAAAAGGAGTTTTAAACATCGTTCATGGATTAGGTCATACAACAGGTCAAGCAATTGTTGCTCACGAAAAAATTAAAGCAATTTCTTTTACAGGAGGAACAGCAACTGGAGCACACATAGCACGTACAGCTGCACCGATGTTTAAGAAATTATCATTAGAATTAGGGGGTAAGAACCCTAATTTAATTTTTGCAGATTGCGACTATGAAAAGATGTTGAACGTTACGTTAAAGTCTTCATTTGCTAATCAAGGTCAAATTTGTTTATGTGGATCTCGTATTTATGTAGAACGTAGTATTTACGACAAATTTAAAACAGACTTTGTGGCACGAGTAAAAGCTTTAAAAGTAGGGCATCCATCAGAACCTGATACTAATATTGGAGCATTAGTTTCTAAACCACACATAGAAAAAGTAAAATCATATATTGATATCGCTGAACAAGAAGGGGGAACAGTTGTCGCTGGAGGTAACTATGTAACCGTTAAAGGTTATGAAAACGGATATTATTTAGAGCCAACTGTAATTGAAATAACTGAACCTAATTGCCGATTAACTCAAGAAGAAATTTTTGGGCCTGTAGTTACCATCATGCCATTCGATACTGATGAAGAAGCATTAGCCCTTGCAAACGGAGTTCGTTATGGTTTATCAAGTACAATTTGGACGAATAACCTGAATAGAACAATGCTTTTAGCAAAACAATTAGAGGCAGGGATTGTTTGGGTTAACACATGGTTGATGCGTGATTTAAGAACCCCATTTGGTGGGACAAAAGATTCAGGTGTTGGAAGAGAAGGTGGTTTAGAGGCTTTACGTTTCTTTACTGAACCAAAGAATATATGTATAAAATTTAATTAAAATGTCACTTCGAGTGATTTGTGATATAGATAAAATTGTATCGAGAAGTCTCACAAGTAATAAACAATACAGATTCCTTTTTTCAAGGGAATGACAAAACATAGTAATAACTAAAAACGGATTCCCGATTCCTCGGGAAATTAATATGAATTTAGACTTAACAAACAGAAACGCATTAGTTTGCGGAAGTACACAAGGAATAGGAAAAGCATCTGCTAAGCAATTGGCAGAAATGGGAGCTAACATAACTTTAGTAGCAAGAAACGAGGACAAGCTAAAAACTGTTTTAACTGAATTAGACTCTAGTAAAGGACAAACTCATAACTATATCATTGCTGACTTTCAAAACCCTACTGATTTAGGTGCTAAGATTACCAGTGCTAATCAAGAATATCACATTTTAATTAATAATACCGGTGGGCCAGCTGGAGGGCCAGTATTTGGAGCAACTTTAGATCAGTTTGAATCTGCGTTTACACAACATTTAAAATGCAACCATATATTAGCACAAGCAGTTGTTCCGGGAATGAAAAAAGCCGGATTTGGTAGAATTGTAAATATTATTTCTACTTCTGTAAAACAACCTTTAGCAGGCCTAGGAGTATCAAATACTATTCGTGGTGCTGTTGCAAGTTGGTCAAAAACCTTAGCCGGTGAATTAGGTGAATTTGGAATTACAGTAAATAATGTATTACCAGGAGCTACCGGTACTGAACGCTTGAATGAAATCATCAATAATAAAGCTACAAAAAGCGGGAAATCATTCGATGAAGTTTCAGCTGCAATGAAATCACAAGTACCAGCAAATCGTTTTGCTAAACCTGAAGAAATTGCTAATGCTGTTGCTTTTTTAGCTTCAGAAGCTGCTTCATATATCAACGGAATCAATGTTCCTGTTGACGGAGGGAGAACAAAAAGCTTATAACGCAAACATGTTAATTTGATACTCCTTAAAAAATTGAGTATATTATAAAGATCAAAACTACCCAATAATACATTATGAAAAGAAAACTTCGCATAAACGGTCATTCACATTTACTTCCCTATCCAGAAGAAATCCCTGCATTTATGAAGGAAAAAGAAATTTTCTGGGTTGATGATGAACGTAAATACATGTTACAAAAAGGTTGGAAACGCCCCGTAACAGATTCTAGTTTTTTCTTAAATGAGAAATTAGAATGGATGGAGAAAAACAAAATTGATCATGCCGTAGTTTTAAATCTTTCTCAATTATACGGTAATGGATTGCGTATTGAAGAAATGAAACATGCCTTAAAATTTCAAAATGATTTTAATGCAAAAGTACAGCATAATAACCCTAGTAAATTTACTTGTGGATTTGTAGTACATCCGGGGTTTATAAATGGTGCTTTATGGGAAATTGAACGTTGTGTTGAAGAATTAGGAATGAAGGTATTGTGTTTACCAACGCACTACATGGATTCTATTGGGCAATGGCGTTGTATTTTTGACGAAGAGAATGACCCTATTTTTGAATTAGCGAATAAATACAAATTAGCTATTGAAGTACACCCTTATGATGGTGATAAAATGATCAAACTGGCGAATACCGCTTGGCGTTTTCACTTGGTTTGGATGTTAGCACAATGTGGTGATGCATATCATTTCTATACATTAAACGGAATGCAAGAACGCTACCCGAATATCAGAACTTGTTTTGCACATGGTGGGCAATTAGCACAAATGAATTTAGGGCGTCGTATTCAAGGGTTTGACGGTAGACCTGATTTATTTGAAGGAAAAACACATCCAAGAAAAGCAGTAGGACATAAAAATATTTATTTCGACACGCTTGTTCATGACACTGATTCGTTAAAACTTACATTTGAACGACAAGGGACTAAGCAGGTGATAATGGGGTTAGATGACCCATATCCTTTAGGAGAAATGGAAAGTGATGCACAATCATCTTATCCTGGAAAAATATTAGACTTAGCCAAAGAACGTAACTTGTTAAATGAAAAAGAATACGATGATATTTGGGAACATAATGTATTGAATTGGTTATTTGGTGATGATGAAAAAGCAAAAGAAGAATTAGTTAAAAAGATCTTAGCTGCAAATTAACCCCTGCCTTGATTATTAAACGATAAAGTGTACTAGACCTCATAAATTTTATATATTTATGAGGTCTAATTATTTAAACACATTTATGACTGACGTTACTTCTTTTTACAATTTATCCCATATTTTTATTTCTGGTATTGGAGCAGTACTTCTAATTGCCATTTGGTATAATATTAAACAAAGATTTAGTAGCTTATTGGAAGAAGACCAGTCTAATAAAAGAGTGGATAAAGGGTTATTGTATTTAAGTTTTGCGATGCTTGTTTGGGTAGCTTCTGGATGTTGGACCTATTTTGGAAACTCATTAAGTTTACAAAAAGAAATTGGGTTCCAGTTAGGTATAAATTTACTTTCTATTATCAATAACCTATTTTTACTATTGGCGCTATTTTACTTCTATTACGCTCCTAAATTTATTTACAACAACATCAAGAATGTCAAAATAATTATAGTCATCATTATTATTACCTCATTATTAACATTCAGTTTATCTAACTACTTTGGCACAAATAACATTAGTAACGGAATAAAAATTAATGGTATTCCAGATGTGATATTATCAGCCTTTTTATGCTGGTTATTGGCAGTATCCTTTTTCAAAACATTTATTTATAGAGGTTTAAAAATCATTGCATATCTTTCAATAGCAGTAATACTTTTAGTATTTGTATCACAATTGTCAGATGTATTCATCCATTTTGGAAACGAATTCAGTAACAATTTCATTAAAATAATTGCAAAAACTTCCTTGATTTGTATTTGCTTAGTACTCGCAACAACATGGGTAATTCGGTTAGCAAGTATGCCAAAACCAAATGAAATGAATCTTAAGTTTCTTGATTGGGGTTTAGTTACTATTAGTATACCAGCAAAAGGAGTTATTAATCGAACTATCGATTTTAAATCTAAAACAACCCAATACAAAAACTTATTAAAATTTGCAATTAGGAGAAAGTATGGAGAGGGCAATTTACAAAGTATTTTAGTGAGTTCTGGAGGGGAAATAAAAAGTCAAACTTATCTTACAAGAATCATAAAAAATATCAACGAAATTTTAGAATTAGATAATCATAATCTTTTAGAAAGACGTGACTTACTCACCTTTATTGGCGAGGGAAACTATCGTTTACGTATGCTTCCTAATAATATTACTATAGATACTACCCTACTAGAGGAATTTAATAAGAATACTGAAAATCAAACTTATAGTACTATTTGTAATTAATTGTTTCTAGGATTACAAAAGCTCACAAACCATTATTTTTTAGAATAAAAAAACACATCATTATTTTTTAGTAACCACAAGTTAGAGTTTTGCTTTCAACTTAAAATCTAAAAATAATGAACACTACTACCTCATCAAATCCAAATATTATATTTGGTCATCCAAAAGGATTATTTTATTTATTTTTTGCTGAATTATGGGAACGTTTTTCTTTCTACGGAATGCGTGCTCTTTTGGTTTTATATATGACCAAACAACTACTGTTTGAAGACACTATGGCTTTTGGAGTATATGCAGCTTATTCTTCTTTAGTATATGTCACCCCACTTATAGGTGGGATTTTAGCTGATAAAATATTAGGCTTTTCAAAAGCAATTACTATTGGAGGTATTCTCATGGCTTTGGGGCATTTTTTTCTAACTTTTGAACAACCAGTTTTCTTTTATGGCTCATTAGGGTTGATCATAGTAGGTAATGGTTTCTTTAAGCCTAATATTTCATCTTTAGTTGGCGAATTATATCAAAATGACAATGAAAAAAGAGATGCGGGATTTACCGTATTCTACTTAGGAATTAACGTTGGTGCTGCCATTGCACCACTATTATGCGCATGGATAGCAGAATTATACGGTTGGCATTATGGTTTTGTATTAGCAGGAATTGGTATGCTTGTTGGATTATTGGTTTTCAAAAAAGGACTTAAAAAAGATGCCTTTAACGGAAAAGGTGAAGCTCCTCAACCTATAAAAAAAACAAAGAAGGGAATTACTCAAGAACACAAAATAATACTTGGCGCAATTCTTTCCGTTCCTTTATTCGCTTTAATCATTAAATTTAACCAGTTTGAACATTATTTAGTTTGGCTTGTTTCAATATTCATTATAGGTTTTATTATATACATTCTTAAAACAGTAAGTATTAATGAAAGAAAGAGATTGTTTGTTGCTGTATATTTCACGGTATTATATGTATTATTTTCAGCCATTTTTGAGCAAGCAGGAAGCTCCTTAACTTTATTTGCTGACAGGAATGTGAATCTTATTGGTCTGAATGCTGCAGGAACCAATAGTATCAATGCAGGATTTATTATGTTATTAGCAATACCTTTTTCAATACTATGGACTTACTTAACAAAAAAAGGAAAGAACCCTAATTCTCCTATTAAATTTGGAATAGGAATGATTTTACTTGGCCTTGGGTTTGTTATTTTTGCTACTTCTGCTTCAAGTGCAGACACTTTTGCAAGAACGTCAATGTTCTATTTGGTAGTTGGGTATTTTGTACTAACTGTTGGTGAATTGTTCTTGTCTCCTATTGGGCTATCAAAAATGACAGAATTATCCCCAGCAAAGTATTTAGCATTTATCATGGGGGTTTGGCTGTCAGCAAATTTTTACGGTCACTTTTTTGCCGGGAAAATTGCAATTCTAACTGCTAGTAAAGAAGGTGGTTCTATATTCACTGAAGGTGGTTTTACTAAAATAATTGAATCGATTACTGGCTTAAATAACGAAATTGTTTCAAACGGTACTGAAGCCTTACAACAACTATTTTCCTATGTATCAATTTACGTAAGCTTTGGAATAATATCAATCATTGTTGGTATTATTGCTTTATTAATATCTCCTTTCATAAAGAAACTAATGATTGACATTAAATAAAATAATTGATAGAATAAGACCTCACATTTATTATATATTTGTGGGGTCTTATTAATTATAACAATATGCATTTCATACCTCAAGAATTAGATGATTACGTTGTAGCTCATTCACAAAAAGAACCTCAGCTACTACAGCAATTAACCCGTGAGACATATCAAAAAATACTACAACCAAGAATGTTGAGCGGGCATTACCAAGGGAGGGTATTGAGTATGATTTCTAAATTGGTAAACCCTACAACAATATTAGAAATAGGAACATATACTGGTTACTCAGCGTTAAGTTTAGTTGAAGGAATGAAACAAAATGGACAGTTACATACTATAGATATAAATGAAGAGCTGGTTGATTTTCAGCGAAAGTATTTTGACAAATCAGGTTTTGGAGAACGTATTCACCAACATTTAGGAAGTGCCATAGATATTATTCCAACCTTAGATGTCAAATTTGATTTGGTTTTTATAGATGCTGACAAACCTAATTATGTCAATTATTTTAATATCATTATCCATAAAATGAACCCTGGAGGAATTATACTTTCTGATAATGTATTATGGAGCGGTAAAATATTAGAACCTCTTCAACCTAAAGATCAATCTACAAAAGTACTCTTAGCATATAATAAACTTTTAAATGAAGATTCAAGGATAGAGACTGTACTATTGCCTATTCGCGACGGGCTGACAGTGAGTAGAGTTTTGTGATAATTTTTAACAAAGTCTTTTTTTTGTAACTATAAACAAACAGTTTTGCTATTACAAAACCAACAATGGCTCCTATAATTATATCAGAAGGATAATGAGCTGCAAGATATAGTCGGCTAAACATAAAAAGAAATGCCCAAATTATCAATATATAAATAGTTTTAAACCCTCTACTTAACAGAGATACAAAATAAGTAGCTATTGCAACAGAAGTAGCTGCATGACCAGAATAAAAACTAAAACTTGTTGGATGGATAACCTCTCTAAATAGCCCGTCCAATGACACATTATTACAAGGCCTAATTCTTACAACAATATTTTTAACTATTTCAGTTAACCCTAAAACTACACCAAACATAATAGCTCCAATTACTAAAATTACTAGTATTTGTTTTTTAGTGAATTTCTTAAGTGCAAAAAAGAATAATATTATAAAAAAAGGAATCCAAACATATATTTTGGTGACAAATAACCAAAATGGGTCTGTCATTGGGGTTCCAAATTCATTCAAAAAATCAAGTAGTAGTACATCATATTTTTGAATGAACTCTAACACTAAAATCGACGTTTAATTGGTCCCGTTAAATCATCAATTTCTTCTTTAACCTTATCTATTTCCTTTCTAACATCTCCGGTTAAATCCGTATCAATACCGTGTGTTTTAGCACTATTATGTATTTCAGATTTTATCTCATTGGTTGCATTTTTTATTTGAGACATCCCTTTTGCTAAACTACGTGCTATTTCTGGTAACTTATCTGTACCAAAAATCATCACTACAATAAAGAGGATAAATATAATTTCAACACCGCTAATGAATAAAAAATGTGTATACATGCTACAAATATAAATCTTATTCCGCATTTTAAGTATCTTGCAATTCAATATTATACAATTATGTGCAAGAAAATTAAATTAATATGGGAATTTCGTGGACCAACAGCCGAACAAACTGCCAAACATCATGTAATTCATTTAAAGGACTATATTGCAATTGAGAAACTTAACCTAAATGAAACGGGTTTAGAGATTTCAGGAGAATTTGGTGCTTCTGCTTATATGATTATTGAAGAAAGTGATATGCCAAAAGTAAAATCAGCATTAAAACCACATAGGGGACAGTATTATAATAAATAACTAATCCTTTTCTTCATCAAATTATAATTCACTTTTTTACATTTCAAAATGAAAAACACATTTTTCCTACTCATGTTATTAACCTTTATATCTGCATGCAATCAACAACAAGAGGTAGATTTATTAGTTATAAATGCAAAAGTGTATACCGTAAATGATTCTCAAAAAGAAGCTAGTGCTTTTGCTATTAAAGACGGTAAATTTATAGCAATTGGAAATACGCAAACCTTAACAGAACAATATTCGTCTACTAAACTTATCGATGCAAATCAAAAATCTATTTTTCCTGGATTAATAGACGCACATTGTCATTTTTTAGGAATGGGTTTAGTTGCTCAAAAAATCAGATTAGAAGGAACTAAAAGTTATGATGAAGTTTTAGAAAAATTAGTTGGTTTTCAAAAAGAGAAACAACTCCCTTTTATAACTGGAAGAGGATGGGATCAAAATGATTGGGAAATAAAAGAATATCCTACAAAAGAAAAATTAGATAGTTTATTCCCTAATGTCCCTGTAGTAATCCGTCGTGTAGATGGACATGCGTTATTAGCAAATCAAGCCGCTATAAACTTAGCAGGCGTAACAATAAACACACCCTTTTCTGGAGGAGAGATACTCCAACAAGACGGTAAATTAACCGGGGTTTTTATTGATAAACCAATGGAGTTAATAATGTCCGTAATTCCAGTACCATCAAAAGAAGAAACTACAAAAGCACTACAAACTGCAGAAAACATCTGTTTTAGCTTAGGACTTACCACTGTTAACGAAGCTGGATTAGAAAAACATGAAATAGAATTAATTGA
>Ga0209291_1000731_pt1 | contig 31001 bp, 22 predicted proteins | sample GOMGulsemesocosm_FD_184633 | JGI IMG/M metagenome (GOLD analysis project Ga0209291, IMG submission 184633) | Methane-oxidizing microbial communities from mesocosms in the Gulf of Mexico - GOM9B Gulf of Mexico (SPAdes) (version 2) | ecosystem: Environmental > Aquatic > Marine > Cold seeps...
TTTATTACTTCGGGCATCGAATTTATTACGCAAAATAAAGTTGAATCAATAACTCAACCTAGCATGCAAGCTCAGCAAAATAACTTTCCTGTTTTCCGTAGTGATAAGTGTCGTTCAACTGACAAATCTCACCCGCTTGATGATATTACTTTAACCATGGTCTCACTTGATATTGAATGTTCTATGGAGGGATCACTTTATTCCATCGGGCTACAATCTCATAAAATGTCTGATGGAAAACCAATCAAGTGTATTTTGATGATCGGCGATCAAAATAAAGCTGCAGCGAAAGCCAATAACTCTACACTGAGTGCGGAAGAAGCCGCAGAGATTATTGAGCATATTGTTTGGGTTGAGACTGAAAAACAGCTTTTATTTACACTAATACAATGGATAAAACAGCACGATCCCGACATACTTATTGGATGGAACGTGATTAATTTTGATTTTAATCTGTTACAAAAACGCTGTGATATTTATAACATTGCTTTTAATATAGGCCGTAATGATAAAGCTCCTCGCTGGCGAACTCAGTCTGCAGGAGGGAGTCAAAATGAACGTAAATTTATTGATATTTCCGGTAGAGTAGTCCTCGATGGTATCGATTTATTAAAAAACGCTACCTATAGCTTCTCTAGTTTTTCTCTCGACTTTGTCGCTAATGCATTATTAGGTAAAGGCAAGAAAGTAGATGATGTTGAAAATAGAATACAAGAAATAAACAACAACTTTCATCATGACAAACTCGCTCTGGCCGCTTATAACCTCGAAGATTGTCGTTTAGTTACACTCATTTTTGAACAAACCTTATTGCTTGAATTCACCCGTTTACGCGCCAAATTAACCGGCTTATCCATTGATCGCATAGGCGGCTCTGTTGCCGCATTCACCAATTTATATTTACCTAAACTTCATCGAAGTGGTTATGTTGCGCCAAATATGGGCGACGGTATGCAAGGATTGGTTTCCCCTGGTGGTTATGTGATGGACTCAATTCCTGGATTATATAAAAACGTGCTGGTTCTCGATTTTAAAAGTCTTTATCCGTCCATAATTCGTAGTTTTAATATTGACCCTATGGGCTTAATTGAAGGACTTAAATCACCTGAGAATAGTATTAAAGGTTTTGATGGCGCCTTTTTCTCAAGAGATAAGCACTTTTTACCTGATATTATCAACGATCTTTGGCTAGAGCGGGACATTGCTAAAAAAGATAATAATGCGGCATTGTCGCAAGCAATAAAAATTATTATGAATTCATTTTACGGTGTCTTGGGATCAACAGGTTGTCGGTTTTTTGACCCGCGTTTGTCGGGGTCGATAACAAAACGCAGTCATGAATTATTAAAAACAACTTCACAGTGGTTAGAAAATGATGGTTATCAGGTAATTTATGGTGATACCGATTCAATTTTTGTCCATGTTGATGAAGATAAAACAGCCAAGCAATGTCAATATTTAGGTAAAACTTTACAAGATAAAATTAACGCCAAATGGCGAACAACACTTAAAGAAGAGTTCGCGATAGAAAGCGAATTAGAAATTGAGTTCGAAACACATTTTAGTAAATTTTTAATGCCAACTATTCGCGGACAAGAAGTTGTTAAGGAACAAAGTAAAGTAGGTACTAAGAAGCGTTATGCGGGTGTTGTCAATGGAAAACTCCTATTCAAAGGCTTAGAAACCGTTAGAAGTGATTGGACAGAACTGAGTAAAGTATTTCAACAAGAGCTCTATCGGCTAATATTCAATGAAGAGCCCGTAGATGAATATATTAAAGTTATCGTCGATGAATTGAAGTTAGGGCTGCATGATGACAAACTAATCTATAAGAAAAAGATAAGACGAAGTTTGCCTGATTACGTAAATACGCCGCCACATGTTAAAGCCGCATTAATTGCCAACCGTAAACTCAAAGAAGATGGAAAAGAGCCCAAATATACTAATAGAAGAACTATTAGGTATGTTATCACTCTTGATGGGGTACAGCCTTTAGAATATAACGAAAGTAAGCTTGATTATGACTTTTATGTAGAGAAACAAATTAAACCCATTGCTAATGATATATTACCTTTTATCGGTAAAGACTTTGATGCAATTACCAGTAATCAAATGGGATTGTTTTGAAATCAATTGCGTTGAGTTATACAAATATAAACATACGTCCATAATGATGCCCTCAGATAAATCAAAGATATTAATTCAATCCGTACGGCTAAAAAGTAAATCAACTCATTGTTAATCAATATTTTTTATTTAGCCTGATTTGTAAACTTGCTTATTGTTTTTGCCAAATCAAATTATTGTAAATAAAGAGTGCATCATGTTTAGAAAGATCATAAAGTAACTTTATTGAGTTAGCTATATAGATGGCTAAATGAATTTTGATGCTTAGGATGAAAAGCCATGATCAACGATACAAAAATAGTTAATGCCGGACGAAAGTCTAAATGGACACGTGGTGTTGTAAACCCTCCTGTAGAACGTGCTTCTACGGTTGTTTTTAATTCTGTAAAAGAAATGAATCATGCTACGGCTAATCGCGCTAACCAAGTACTTTTTTATGGCCGTAGAGGCACATCAACCTCTTTTGCTTTCGCTGATGCGATGACAGACTTAGAAGGTGGAGCAGGTTGCGCCATTTACCCCTCGGGCACCGCAGCAATAACGAATGCCATTCTTTCGTTTGTAAAAACTGGTGATCATCTTTTAATGGTGGATACCGCCTATGAGCCGACCCGTGATTTTTGCGATAAAATATTAGTGAATATTGGCGTTGAAACTACTTATTACGATCCAACCATAGGTAAGGGGATCGAAGCACTGATCAAAGAGAATACTCGCATTATTTTCATGGAGTCTCCGGGGTCTATTACGATGGAAGTCCAAGATGTTCCAGGTATTGCAGAAGTTGCTCATAAGCACAATTGTGTTGTGATGCTAGATAATACCTGGGCGGCGGGCGTTAACTTTCAACCATTTGATCACGGTGTTGATATTTCAATACAAGCAGCGACTAAATATATTGTCGGTCATTCAGATGTGATGTTAGGCACAGCAATCGCCACTGAAGAATATTGGCCACAGCTGCGTGAAAACAGTTATTTAATGGGGCAATGTACTTCGCCTGACGATTTGTATTTGGCGATGCGAGGTATTCGCACTTTAGGTGTTCGTTTAAAGCAGCATCAAGCAAGTGCACTAAAAGTGGCAACTTGGTTGGCAACTCGTGAAGAAGTTGACGTTATTCTTCATCCCGCCTTTGATTCATGTCCAGGTCATGAATATTTTGAACGTGACTTTACTGGCTCTAACGGTTTATTTTCTTTTGTGTTAACTCGTGGAGATAAACAATCATTAAATGCCTTACTTGACGGTATGGAACATTTTAAAATGGGCTATTCGTGGGGCGGTTTTGAAAGTTTAATCTTAGGTAATACTAATGTTGGTCGTTTACGTACCGCGACTCAGTGGAATTATGAATATCCGTTGATACGATTACATATAGGCTTAGAAGACGTTGATGAATTAATTGCTGATTTAGAAAAAGGTTTTGAGCGATTAAACGCTGCCTTGGAAAAATAGTGTATCTATGATCTTTTGTTGTCGTTGAGGGTATTTACTGTTTGGTAAATACCCTTTTTTCTTTTGATTTTCTAGGCGTAATTAATAACTTTTATTCATTATAAGTTAAGGCAACAGACAAATGTCGTCCTCTTTCTGCTGGTAATAATCAGCTGTTAATCCAAGTAACTGCGGTATGGTTGCAGAGATGGCAATAGATGAAAATGTACCAACCAGAATGCCTGTAAATAAAGCGATTGAAAAGCCACTTAAAGACTCACCAGCAAAAAACCATATAGCTAATATAGTGGCAAGGGTTGTGCCTGATGTGATGAGGGTTCTTACTAAGGTTAATCTAATGGCCTTATTAATCAGCAAATCTATATTATCGTCTTTTGTTGCTTTCATTAACTCTCTTATTTTGTCGCCAACGATAATCGAGTCATTTAATGAATAACCAATAATAGCGAGTAAACTAGCGAGTATAGTTAAATCAAATGAAAGACCGAACCAAGCAAATACTCCCAGTACCACTATAACATCATGGAAAAGAGCCAAAACAGCGCCGGCAGCAAGACGCCATTCAAACCTTAAAGATAGATAAAGTAATACCGTAATAATAGCGGCTAATAATGCTAATCCACCTTGGTTTATAAGTTCTTCTCCAACTTGACTACCTATGTATATGGCATCTTGTGGTGTGATAGTTAAAGCATACTGTTGAGCAAACTCTGCCAGCCAGACTTTGCCTGGTAAACTAATACCCTTATCTGCTTGTCGAACACTCCAATGTGTTCCTTTATCTGCGGATGATACTGAAAATGTGTCAGGTAAATACTCAGTTAATAATTCAGTCATATTTTCTTGGCTGATTGACTCTTGTGTTGAAAATTCGGTTAAGTATCCACCTGTGAAGTCTAACCCCAGCTCAATTCCACGAGTAAATAAACCCAATAGAGCAATAACAACAAATAGTATGGCAAAGTAAAAACTAGCGATTCTAAGCTTAGTGAGTGGGTAAGTTTTTTCATTTTTCAAAGGTAAATTGTTCATAATTTAACGCCTAATAATTGGGTTTTATTTGCTCTGATGGTTAAATTGGTTAGTGCTTTTGAAACAAAAACACCGGTAAACATGCTGGTTAATATGCCAAGACATAAAATAAGCGCAAAGCCTTTTACCGGACCATATCCTATAGAATATAAGATAATTCCCGTGATCATGGTCGTGATATTCGCATCGAGAATAGTTGAAAATGCACTTTGGTAACCGGACTCAATTGCCGACAACATTTTACGCCCACGTTTCAATTCTTCTTTGATTCGTTCGAATATAATGACATTCGTATCAACGGCCATACCTATGGTTAACACTAAACCTGCAATGCCCGGGAGGGTAAGTACAGCACCCGGCAGTAATGACATTAACCCCAGTAGACTCACCAAGTTTAGCGCTAAAGCAATGTTTGCTATAACACCTAAAGCGCGATACCAAAGTGCCATAAATATTAAGGTGAAAGCGATACCAACGCTCAGTGCTTTTACACCATTATCAATGTTGTTTACGCCAAGTGTTGCTTCAATGGTACGTTGTTTAACAATGGTTACGGGAGCGGTGAGTGAACCTGCACGCAATAATAAAGACAATTCTTGCGCCGCTTGCGGGCTAGACATATGAGTGATACTAAATTGCGAACCTAAATGTTGTTGGATGGTGGCAACATTAATAATATTACTCTTTTTTATGGTTTTATTATCGGCATCTTTATAAAATTCTGAAAACACAGTAACCATGGTGTTGCCGACATTTTTACGTGAAAATGTCGACATTTTATCTCCACCAATTGCATCTAAAGTCAAGTTGACTAATGGCATGCCCATTTCATCTTGTCCGGCCCGAGCATTTTTTATATTGCTACCAGAAAATACAACTTTACTGTTCAGTGTTAATTTACGGCCACTATCATCTGACATTCGAATAATACTGTTAGCATTAGAATTCTCTGCTAGTTGGTAAAAGTCGAGGGATGCTGTTGCACCGATAATTCGTTTTGCTTCATCAGGATCGTGTACTCCCGGTAATTCAATACGGATATTGTTCTTCCCTTGTTGTAAGGTTACCGCTTCAGTGATACCCAACTCTTCTATTCTGCCGCGCATGGTTTTAAGTGTTTGTTTCATGGTTTCTTGACGAAACTTAACTATTTGCTGTGATGAGTAGGTCAATATTTTTTGGTTTTTATCGCCTTTCTTTTGTATCAAGTCAGGGTAGATTTTTTTAATTTCTGCAAATAAAGTTTTGCTTTGTTGGCGTTGGAGAGTCTTAGGAAGGTTCACCGTAATACTTTGTATGTCATTGTTTGTGGTACGTTGCGTCACGTTAACGCCTCGAATAAGGTTTTCCCTAGCAATGGTTTTAATGTCTACCGAAATATTTTTCAAGCGTTCAGTTAATGCTTGTTCTGTATCAACATCAAGCACAAATAGTACGCCGCCACTTAAGTCTAATCCCAATTTTATTGGTTTTGCTTCTAAGGCGGTTAACCAGTTGGGCGTATTATTTTCAATAACGCTATTAATAAGATAACTATGATTAAACTCGTTTGAGAGTAATGTCATCAGGGGGATTTCATCCCTTTTATTTGTCAGTAAAATCGAGACATTTTCTTTTGAAACACGAATTTCTGCAACTGAAAGGAGATGTTCGCCAAGTACATTGTTAAGTTTTATTAGGGTTAACGCTGGCGTTGTTGCGTTAATAGGGATTAGCTCAATTTTTACTTTATCAGTATATAAATTGGGTAAGGCGCTGATAAAGAGTAAAACTAAGGTAAATAAAATTATTATATTTTGCCATTTAGCACGGCTATTATGCTTTTTTCTGGGTAAATTCATTATTGAATCTCTACATAAAACTCGCCGCACACAGCTGATTTTCCTGGGGAAAACAAACGGATGCCACAAGTCACTGATATAAAACCAGTATTGGAAAAAGGAAAAGAAATATTTAAGTCATTATTTAGTCGCGGGCGGGCGAAAATGATTACTGACTTTTAACTAATAAATACCAGTAATCATTCAAACTGCAGGTTATGAAACGTTTAAACTTGTTTCAAATCTCCAAATTTTGAATGGTCACGGGTATAAATGCAGGAATTAGCTGTAGTAGGTAATGCGAGATGCGTATAGAGCGTTGCTGTCTTTCCAGCCTGCAATACGTGATGAGTTTGATTGGTGGCTTATTTGTTCAAACCAGAGTATTTGCAACGGAGGATTGGTCAGATTTTTAAATAAGGCCGTGCTTAATTTTGCTTCAAAAAAGGTTATGACGAGATAATAGTTGGGGGTTAACTGTATTTCATGAGTAAATAAAGAGGAACAAGCTCTGTTTAATCTAGGTAAATTAACGTCTTCTTCTGGAGTTTCGTCATCTAAAAGGCTAAAAGCAAAGTCAAAGTTAGTAGATGAAATTTGCTGAGAATGGGCAGATTGAATTGATGTTTCATTATCAAAATTTGAGTTCGATGCAGCATTAGCAGTATGAGCTAATATTAATAAAAATAATGTTAACGCTAAATTACGCCACATGCTGAAATAAAACCCGTTATTAATTAATGAAGTGATTATTAGCTATTATATATGGGATGTTTTGATTAATTCAATGAAGATTTAGCATTTACTCATATACTACTGAGTTCATTGGCCATTACGTTGATAAAATGGTACCCGGTAAAAACTGGTCGAATTTGCATCGTATTGTAACTATTTGGGGGAAAATCGATTATGTGACCTTGGTATGTAAACTCGTTATAATTGTTGCTTGTTAGCTTGAATATAAAGATAAATTAGAAGGTGAAAACTTTCACAGTAACAAACTTTTTATTTATCTTCGTTTTAGTACATTTTATGTTGGTATTGTGAGAATAACACTGTTAAATTGTTAGAGGGTTAACCATCTAGGAGTCTAGTCTTCGAGCTAGACATAACAATGAAAGTAATGAAATAGTAAAGTGAATAATGATCGTAAAATGATCAGGTAGCTTTAGTATTAGCAGTGAATAGAGAAAAGATTATGTTCTACCAAACCGACGACGTTCGTATTAGCAAAATTAAAGAATTATTACCTCCAATCGCACTTATTGAGCGATTTCCTGCTTCACAAGAAGCATCTAAGTCGGTGTTTGCAGCTCGAACAGCCATAAGCAATATATTTAATCACCAAGATGATCGCTTACTCGTAGTTATTGGCCCATGCTCAATTCATGATGTCGATGCGGCACTAGAATATGGTCAGCGCTTAGTAAAGCTTCGTGAAAAATATAAAGATACCCTTGAAATTGTCATGCGCGTTTATTTTGAAAAACCGCGTACAACTGTTGGTTGGAAAGGGCTTATCAATGACCCTTACATGGATAATAGCTTTAAATTAAATGACGGCCTACGAATTGGTCGCAAGTTACTGCTTGATTTAAACGATATGGGTTTACCGACAGCCGGTGAGTTTTTAGATATGATCACTCCGCAATATATGGCTGATTTTATGTGTTGGGGGGCCATTGGTGCCCGCACTACAGAAAGCCAAGTTCACCGTGAATTGGCTTCAGGTTTATCTTGTCCTGTTGGTTTTAAAAATGGCACAGATGGAACGATCAAAGTGGCAATAGATGCTATTGGCGCGGCGAGTGCTTCGCATCACTTTTTATCGGTCACTAAGTATGGTCATTCTGCGATAGTTCAAACCACGGGCAACAAAGATTGTCATATTATTTTACGTGGCGGTAAAACCACTAATTTTGATGCTGACAGCGTTCAAACGGTTACCGAACAGTTAAATAAATCATCACTTAATACTAAGATAATGATCGACTTTAGCCACGCTAACAGTAGTAAAAAATTCAAAAATCAAATGTTAGTATGTGAAGATGTTTGTGGGCAAATCAGCGATGGTAATGACAACATCTTTGGCGTGATGGTTGAAAGTCATTTAGTTGAAGGGCGCCAAGACTTAGTTGACGGTAAAGTCGAAACGTATGGGCAAAGTATAACTGATGCTTGTATCGGCTGGGCTGATACGGAAGATTTATTAGCACAACTCAGTGATGCGGTAATAACCCGTCGAAAATAGCTTTCGATGTTAATTTATAAAAAAACCAATCAATTGTTTTATTTACAGTGATTGGTTTTTTATTATTTTTTTTCAGCAAAAGTCATTTGAACGCTACAAACTACAAACTACAAACTTCATTGTTCATCTTTAAATTGAGCGCTTCACAACTATTTTTGGTATTCTGGGAATAACTTGCAAAAACAATTTCTTCGCCAATACTCAACGATTCTTTGACATAACTCGTACAAATAAATTGTTCAGGTAATTTGTTTAATATTTTCTCTTCAAAATTTAATTCGTTACTCGTTAAAATATCAATGGTGGTCGGTGCTAGCGTTATGATTAATTGTGGTAATAAATTGATAAGATCAAAATTCGCACTCACACTGATATAACTACTCTCTGCTTGAGGCGTAATATGAAGTGTAAAATATTTATCCTTATTGATGCCATTAAGAGAATAACCAAACGGGTGAAATACGTGGTCATCAATGTCGAAATGAGGGAATAACTCATCAATATGGAACATATTGCGTATTTTTAGCGCCGTTAAGTGGGGATCGGTCAATAATTTACTGGCATCTTCACTAATATGATAAGCAACAATTTCATAACTTTTATTGTTAATGTCAGTTTGAAAATTATTATCTTGATGAAACAGGTAATTGTGATGTGAATCTAATGCGCCAAAACGATAAGCTTTACCTGAGATATATTGCCTCAACGTTTTTACATCTTGCGAAAAACAACTGGGTTGGGCATGTGAAAAATATTCATTTTTACGCTGATACGATATCTGTTGAACAACATTGATAGGGTAATTATTTATGAAAAACTCAATGGCTTTAACTAATTGTGATGTACCACAGGTAATAATGAGTAATTTATGATGCCAAATAAATAAGCTCGATTCTGATAATAACAATGCATTGCAGCTGTTACTTTTCATGCTCGACAGTATTTTTGCTCCACAGCTTTCAACTAGCGCATCCCAAAAATTATCATCTATGTCATTTAATAAAGACAGTTTATCTGTATTAATAATTATTTGAGCTTTTTTTTCTGAACCTTCAAAAAACAACCCGTCGTCCTTTTTCATCATAGGTATCTTCAGGTGTCATTGTACCTGTTTAGCGTAAAATAACACTCGCAATTTATTGATTCTCAGACTAAGGTATTGAAAAAATAACAACTAGGCTTTCATTTGTTAAATATTCAGCGATTATCAATTCTTACTCAATTTGAACTTATTCGTATTTTTAAAACTAAAAATGGTTTAATTTCTTTAGCGACATTCTGTGCAGTTTGGTTTGTTCTTTTGTATTATATGATCAGTTCGGCAACAGAAATTATTTTTTCTGATGGTTTTAAAATGGTGGCCAGTACTTTGTTTGGTGCACTAGGTTTAAGTGCCTTACTTGAATGGCCGGTAGCTGAGTTTGCCATATATTGGCTGGTAGCTGTTTATTCTTTCCCGTTGTTTGCTTTGTTTGCGGCCAGTGATCAGACTTGCTCAGATAAAGCACGTGGTACGCTACGGTTTATTACTTTACGCGCAACGCGAAGTGAAATATTACTAGGTCGGTTTTTAGGACAATACATCATCATTGCGATTTTGATATTTTTAACCTTACTGGCTTGTATTGTACTGGCAACGGTTCGAGACGCCTCTTTATTTATACCTTCGTTCAAACAAGCTGCAACATTATTTTTAGAGCTTTCTATTATCATTACTCCTTTTATTGCCTTAATGTCATTTTTAAATAGCCTATTATCTTCAGCTAAAATGAGCATTGTAATGAGTATATTATTTTATACCGTGGGCGCCTTGCTTATTGGCTATGTTCAGTTTCAATTTAACAGCGGCGAATTTCTTAATTACATTTTTCCTGGCACGCAAATAAGTCGCGTAGTTTCATTGCAGAACCTTGATTTCATACATTATCTAATTCCTTTAGTACAGAGTGTGATTCTATTATTTGCAGCTGATAAATTATTAAAGAGGGCGTCATTATGAGTTTAAAGACACAAGGTAATAGTCCGTTGATTCATGTTGAAAACCTTACAAAATCATTTGGCGATCATATTGCACTAAATAATGTTTCATTCTCGTTAAACAAAGGACAACCTATCGCCTTAGTCGGGCCAAATGGTGCAGGTAAAACGACATTATTTAGTATACTCTGTGGTTATTTACTGCCTACTAGCGGTCGTGTTTCAATTGCAGGGGCAGAGGCTGGACATGAAAAATTATTTGGTCGCTTAGCTGCTTTGCCTCAAGATGCGCAGTTTGACCCTCGTTTTACCATTAGCCATCAACTTAAGTTCTATGCTCAGTTACAGGGTTTCAACCGTAAAGAAGCGTTAAAAGAAGCTGAGCGTACACTAGACTTAGTTGGGTTGTCAGAAACCTTACAAGCAAAACCCAGCGAGTTATCCCATGGTATGCGTAAACGGGTTGCAATAGCACAAACCTTAATTGGCTCACCAGAAATTGTTATGTTAGATGAAGCAACTGCGGGTCTTGACCCGATAAATGCGAGAGAAGTTCGCGAGCTTGTTTCTTCGTTATCATCAGATATTACTTTTATCTTAAGCTCACATGATTTAAGTGAGCTCGAACGTTTATGTAGCCAAGTACTATATTTAGAAAAAGGACAATTACAGCAGCATCAAAGTTTACAAAATGAAGATGCTCAGCGTTATATAACATTAAGAATGAAGCAGTCGTACGATAACTTTTTGGAATTAGTGCAATCAGTGTCTAGCGTGGTGAGTGTTAAACAAACTCAAAGTAATGAGTTCTTAATTACCAGTGCTATAACCCAAGCAGAAGAGGCGCCGGTAGACTTGCAGATATTACAACTTTGTCACCAGCAAAAATGGCAATATTCACAATTGACCAATGGTAAAACGTTAGAGAATCAATTGTTCTAGGCTTTATCGGCAGGGATAAACACACCTTCGAGGTCGACACGTTTTTGTGTTCGGCCGTTGTTTTGCCTTTCAAGCCAGTTAAGATAATCTTCAATAGACATAGGTTTAGCATAATAATACCCTTGACCAATATCGCAACCAAAGCTACGTAGCGTGTCTTCATCTTCTTGACTATTTATGCCTTCAGCCACAACTTCTAAGCCTAAGCCCTTTGCCATTTTTACCGTGGCTTCAGCAATCGTTTTACGTTTGTGATCCTCATTAACATTTTCAACAAATTGTCTATCAACTTTAAGTTCTTGAAAAGGCAAGTGACTAATCTGTTCCATTGATGAATAACCTGTGCCAAAGTCGTCAATACTAATGGTAAAACCTAATTCACTAAATTTCTTTATTAAGTCAAGGGACTGTTGATTGTGACTGATTGAAGCCGATTCAGTTAACTCAAGAATTATTTTTTCAGCAGGTATTCCGCTATCTTCAATAATGGTCAAAGCTTTACTAAAAAAGTGCTCGTCAGCGATGTCTTTACCACTGATATTTATTGACACCATATGATTGTATTTATTGTCAGTTAAAATCTGCTGGTGTTGTGCTAAAGAACGCTTAATAACCCATAGCGTTAGTTGATTAATTAAGCCCAGATCTTCAGCAAGAGGAATAAATACGACAGGTGAAATATTGCCTTCCGACTTATGATCCCAACGAATTAAACACTCGCTACTACAAACTCGTAACGTTTTTAAGTCAATTTGTGGCTGATGATATATTTCTAACAAGTCCTGTTCAATGGCTTCTTTTAGATCTGCTGCAAGCATTAATAAATGGCTCGCTTGTTCTGATTTTTCACTTTGGTAATATCCCCAACGACCATAGACATCTTTGGCATCGTTTGCAGCGAGTAGTGCATTGTTTATTAGGAGATAGTTCACCGAACCGTGTTCGGGGAAGTTAGCAATACCAATAACGGCAGATAGAGGCAGTTTTAATTCATCAATTTGGAATGTTTCAGCCACTAATTGTTGAATCGATTTTACTAATACTGATAGGTTTTGCTGATTCGACTTTTTATTAATAATGATAGCTAAACAGTTATTCTCTAAAAAACAAATTTTTTCATTTTGTGGAGTTAATGGCACAACGGCATCATTGTAGATAAATAACGAATCTAAACGCAGACTTAACCGTGCAAATAAAGCCGCACTGGTTTTATCGTCAATGTATAACGAAATTTTTTCGATATGCTCAGGTTTTATCACCATAACACTAAAGTTATTTTCGCCTAACAACTGTAAGTTATTCATGGTGCTCTCAAGTACTAATTTACGAGGTAACTTAGTTAAAGGGTGATAACTGATATCTTGTATTCTGTCTTGATCATTTCTCCGCATACGTTCAGCTAAAGCAAAAGCCATAAAGGTGACTTCTATCATCACCGCAAACAAGAAAGCATTTCGAGTTAAGAATGTAGAGTCAACATAATTAAGCAATACGAGGGGTTGTATAGCTGCACCTGTGAGAAAAGGTATCCAAGAAATAAAGTAAAACCGGGCCCAAGCAAAGTCTTTTGTCAGGCGTCTGAAAATAATAAACAGCGAGAATAAATAAAAAATTGGCTGAATTGAGAAAAAGAGTTTTGTTTGTGTTATTTGATTAAGACTTAACGAAAACAAAGCTACGATCATTAATAATATACTGGACGTTATGCCTATCTTATAAAGGGTGTTTTTAACTTGGTCATAGCGTAAAAAGTAGAGTGAGAATAATAGTAAGAAAAAGATTAAGAAGTAATCGATGAAAAGTAAATATTCATGAATCAAGTACTGAATTTGTTTAGAAAAAATTAAATAGCCGTAGCCTGTCAAGCCAGCTAGGACAATGAAAGCAGAGAGTAAGTAACCAATATACACTAGGTAAACTTTGTCTTTAATCGCGAAATATAAAACAAAGTTGTATGTCGTCATCAATAAAATTATACCAATAAAAATACCGTAAACGATTTGAGCATAATCAACACGCTTTTCAAAAGCAGCTTGTTGATATATTACTAATGGTACATTGGGAGGTCCGTTGCTTTTTACATGTGCTATCAGCTCTATATTATTGTTAGCGGGAAGTAGAAATTCAATATGAGGAAATATAGAAAGCAGTGTCTCTTGATCAGGAGTTGGTTTTTGTGCGGTTATTAATTGGGTGCTTTTTAAAAGAGAATTAACTTGATAGACATTAAAAAAAGTCAGCATACTGTTGTCAGCATGAAGAACAAGTCGTTGATCACTATAGGTGTTATTGGTGACGTTTATTTTAACCCAATAAGATTGATGCCCTAAATCAAATGGAATATCAGTTGCCAAAGACTCAGTAAACTCGGCAACTCTATTGCCATTGTTAACGAGTGTTTTAATATCAAAGTTATTATCTTGGTCAATAAGGTAACTAAACTTGCTAAGCGTTCTGTTATCATTTTCGGCGAGTGAAAGCTCATCAATTTGATTGATAAAGAGCCATACATTGTTAAAAACAAAAAACAACACAACAGAAATCATCAAAACAAACGAAATATTTGTTACTTTATAAAAGCTAGAAGGTAATTTAATCATAAAGTTAATTTTTCAAGAATAGCGGCAAGGGCATGATAAGTATCTATGTTACTAATTTAGCAGAAGAGTTGGAATAAAGGCAGAAAATATTAGAAATAAAAGAGCCCACTTAACATTTATTCAAAGCTACGTGGGCTATTTTATAATTGATAAAACTGAATTGTTTATATCAGTAAATGGTATTCAAATTTAGAAGTTTTCAGTATTAGTAAATAAGCCTACTTTTAAATCTTTAGCTACATAGATAACTTTACCGTCTACAGATACTTCACCGTCAGCAATACCCATAAATAATTTACGCTTAATAACACGTTTTAAAGTAATTTTATAAGTTACTTTCTTATTGGTTGGTAAAATCTGACCGGTAAATTTAACTTCTCCTACACCTAAAGCACGACCACGACCTGGACCACCAGACCAACCTAAGAAAAAACCAACTAATTGCCACATGGCATCTAAACCTAAACAACCTGGCATTACAGGGTCACCTTTAAAGTGACAATCGAAAAACCAAAGATCTGGAGTAATATCAAGTTCAGCGATAATTTCGCCTTTGCCATGTTCTCCGCCATCGTCAGTGATAGAAATAATACGATCCATCATTAACATATTATCAGAAGGTAATTGGCTATTGCCTTCACCAAACATTTCGCCTGTACCAGCCTTAACTAAGTCTTCTTTAGAGTATGAATTTTGATCTAACATGAGGTCACTTTTTTGTTATGTATAAAATTATGCGCTACTTTAGCGAACACCTGTACACTAAACAACTCGGAGCAGTACTTTATTTGCGTTTTTCTGATATTAAATTAGCTTATTAACTGTATTACTGTATTCTTTGGTAACGTATAACCATTGTACGTGTTTTACATATATTTAGGTAACATACTGATGACAGAGAAGAAAAAAACCTTTAGTAATGCAGAAAAGCAAAAGCGCTATCGGGATAGACAAAAAGATCGTGGAAAAAAAGAAATGCGTGGTTATTTATCGCCAGAAGCGCAAAATTGTTATGAACTTATAGCAGATCAAACAAAATGGACAGATAGTGTTATTTTAAGTAATGCAGTCAGGCTTACTTATGCCGCTTATAAAAATGGGCAGATAGGGTTATTAAATAATTGGTTAAAAAAGAATGAACTTTAATAAATAGTAGGCTATTTGTTGTTAATTTAGACAAAAGATATTTTCGCTTACACTTTTTCTAATGAGATAATTAAATTCAATTGTGCTGTATATGAATACCCTATATGCTTTAGGTTATTAAGTAATACAGATTTACGTATTTCAAAAATATAATAGTTAAATAAGGTGAAATTCCGTTGATAAATGTTTTGTTGGTTGATGACCATGAGTTAGTTCGTACCGGGATACGTAAAATTCTCGACGAAGTAAAAGGACTTAAGGTTATTGGTGAAGCCGAAACGGGAGAAGAAGCCGTACAGTTCTGTCGTAAAAACGAACCACACGTTGTCTTAATGGACATGAATATGCCTGGCATTGGTGGTTTGGAAGCAACAAAGAAAATAATTCGTTATTCACCTGATATAAAAGTCATTGTATTAACTGTCTATTGTGAGGATCCAATCCCTACGAAAGTTATGCAAATAGGTGCTGCTGGCTACTTAACTAAAGGTGCTGGAGCAGACGAAATGGTGAATGCTATCCGTGCGGTGAATAGTGGTCAACGTTATATTACACCTGACATTGCACAACAAATGGCATTAAGCCAGTTTAAATCGAGCGAAGAGAACCCTTTTAATACGTTGTCTGAGCGTGAGCTGCAAATTATGCTTATGGTTACTCGTGGTGAAAAAGTCCCTGCTATTTCAGAGCAACTCATTTTAAGTACTAAAACGATCAATAGTTATCGATATAGAATGTTTGAAAAATTGAACGTTGGTAATGATGTCGAATTAACGCATCTTGCTATTCGCTACGGTATGATAAAAACCGAAATTTTATAGAACTTGTCAACTTCCCAACCCGTTTTTGATCACCAAGCTTTTCTTGCTTCAGTTTCCCTACAAGCTGGTGTTTATCGTATGTACGACAAACATCAAACCATTATCTATGTGGGGAAAGCTAAACAGCTTAAAAATCGCCTCGCTAGTTATTTTCGTAAAGATGTTGGTAATACTAAAACTAAAGTATTAGTCAGCCAGATTATGGCGATTGACGTCACCGTTACTCATACTGAGGGTGAGGCGTTAATACTTGAAAATAATTACATAAAAAAATACCAGCCAAAATATAATATTTTATTACGGGATGATAAATCATATCCTTACCTGTTGATTACCGATCATAAACATCCAAAATTAGGTGTTCATCGTGGCGGTAAAAAAATAAAAGGAGAGTACTTCGGGCCTTACCCTACGGTCGGTGCTGTTTGGGAAAGTTTACGGTTAATGCAAAAGTTGTTTCCGGTTCGACAGTGCGAAGACAGTTATTATCGTGCGCGTAGCCGTCCTTGTTTACAACATCAACTGAATCGTTGCTCAGCGCCTTGTGTCGATAAAATTTCTCCTGAGGATTATAACCAACAAGTAGAAATGGCTAAATTATTTTTACGAGGAAAAAGTTCAAGTGTCATAGAGAGCTTAGTGAGCAAAATGGAGCAGGCAAGCCAAACTTTAGCATTTGAGGATGCAGCGAAGTTTCGTGATCAAATTGCCACGCTACGACAAGTACAAAAGCAACAGTTTGTCAGTGGAATTGTTGCAGAATTAGATGTTATAGGTCTTTATATTGAAAAATCTCAAGTCTGTGTGCATGTTCTGTTTATCCGCGATCAAAAAATTCTGGGTAGTAAAAGCTATTTTCCAGTGATCCCTGCTAATACAGATAAAGCTGATGTCTACCAAGCTTTTATAAGCCAGCATTATTTAGGGCAAGATCTAAAGAGTGCAGCAATTCCTAAAGAAATAGTGATCAATGAACCGTTTGAACATATTGACGAACTTGCCACTCTTTTAAGTGCTCAAGCTGATCGCAATGTTAAAATATCGACAAAAGTTCGGAGTGAGCGAGCGCAATACTTAAAACTTGCCTGCACCAATGCGCAGAATGCACTAGCAACCCGCAATAGTCATAAAGAATCAATGCGAGCAAGATTTTCTGCTTTGAACGAAGTTTTTGAGTTAGATAATGGCATAAACCGTATCGAGTGTTTTGATATTAGCCACACTATGGGCCAGCAAACGGTGGCATCGAATGTGGTTTTCAATCAAGAAGGGCCGTTAAAGAGCGATTATCGCCGCTATAATGTCTTTGGTATAACACCTGGTGACGATTATGCGGCAATGGAATTTGCGTTAAATAAGCGATATGGCAAAGTAACGAGCATGGAAAACATGCCAGATATTATTTTTATTGATGGTGGTAAAGGGCAATTATCGAGAGCTGAAGAATTTTTCGCAAAATTTAATCGCGAGTCAATTTTAGAACGCATTCCTCTGTTGGTCGGAGTAGCCAAAGGAGAAGGGCGTAAACCAGGTTTAGAAACACTAATACTTGCAGGGAGTCATCAGTTAATCTCTTTGCCGACGACTTCATCAGCTTTACATTTAGTACAGCACATTCGTGATGAATCTCATCGTTTTGCCATTACAGGACACCGCGCTAAACGACAAAAAGCCAGTAAAAAATCAACGCTTGAATCTATAGAAGGTATCGGGGCTAAAAAGCGCCAAGCTTTATTAAAATATTTAGGTGGCTTACAAGAAGTATTAACCGCTGATATTCCAACGTTGGAAAAAGTACCTGGTATTAGCAAAGTACTGGCTGAGAATATTTACAATGCTCTGCATGATAAGTAAATATTAACGGTATATTTTATTTTCCCTCTTCTTATACATTTATGCATAAATAAATTGATAAAAATTCACGCGTGAAGCATTAATCTGTGTAGAATGCCGTAACGCTTGTTTTAGTTGTAAAAGAATAAATATATGTGGACTATTCCAAATCAAATCACCATGTTTCGCATCCTATTAATACCGGTATTTATTGTGGTATTTTATTTGCCTGTGTCATGGAATCATTTCGGCGCATTTGCCGTATTCTGGCTTGCATCAATCAGTGATGCACTTGATGGTTACCTAGCGCGTAAACTCAATCAGTCTTCTGCTTTTGGTGCGTTTATCGATCCGGTTGCTGATAAACTGATGGTCGTTGCAGCTCTAGTTATATTAATACAAGATTATCAAATTTGGTGGATTTCAATTTCAGCCTTATTAATGATCGCTCGTGAAATTTTTATCAGCGCGCTACGTGAATTTATGTCTTCGCGTGGAAAGCGAGACGATATTGCCGTTTCACAAATGGGAAAATATAAAACAGCTGCACAAATGTTAGGGATAATGGGGTTAATTTGGCAACCTGATTATGACATACCATTAATTTTATTTAATTTTCCACATGAAATATTAATGTTTATTGCTTATAGCTTCTATGTGATTGCAACAGTGCTTACTTTTTGGTCGATGTTGGCTTATTTCAAAATAGCGTGGCCAGAGTTATCTAAGCAAAACAGTTAGAAAACGGACTTATAAGTTAAAAAAACGTCAAATTAGCCGCTTTTTAAGCAGTCTAAATAAAATTGATATTAAAGTGTTGACTCGAAATAATTTCAATGTAGAATGCGTCCCAAGTTGACAGGGAGTCAGCAGATGAAGCGGCTGTAGCTCAGCTGGTAGAGCATCACGTTGCCAACGTGAATGTCACGAGTTCGAGTCTCGTTAGCCGCTCCAAGTTTAAGTTTGTATTGTAATTTTGTTATTGCCAAATATTAAAACGTTTGGCGGGTTGGCAGACTGGTTATGCTGCGGATTGCAAATCCGTCTACCTCGGTTCGACTCCGGGACCCGCCTCCATTCTTATCTTGAATAAGTATGGTGTGAAAGGATTAGTTTAAAGACTAAAAGTAGGGAGCCAATCTCTACTATAAAAAAGATTATCCGATGCCCGGGTGGTGGAATTGGTAGACACAAGGGATTTAAAATCCCTCGCTCTTAGAGTGTGACGGTTCAAGTCCGTCTCCGGGTACCACTTTTCTTCTTGTGAAGTTAAATAGGGTTTTATTGGTAATGTGTTGGCACACATTTAATAATGTTTTAAGAAAATATGAAGCGGCTGTAGCTCAGCTGGTAGAGCATCACGTTGCCAACGTGAATGTCACGAGTTCGAGTCTCGTTAGCCGCTCCAAATATTTTAAAACAGTAAACTTAGATGATTAACTTAATTATCTATTCTATGAAGCGGCTGTAGCTCAGCTGGTAGAGCATCACGTTGCCAACGTGAATGTCACGAGTTCGAGTCTCGTTAGCCGCTCCAATCTTTGTTTACTCTTTATTTATATGAGAGAAACAGAGTTAGTAGGGAACCAATCTCTACTTTAAAAAGAATTATCCGATGCCCGGGTGGTGGAATTGGTAGACACAAGGGATTTAAAATCCCTCGCTCTTAGAGTGTGACGGTTCAAGTCCGTCTCCGGGTACCACTTTTTACTGTAATTTCTATTCAGTAAATTAAAGTTTTATATTAATAAGTACTCCTTATATAATGTGACGCTTTTATTTAAATTCTTTTGAAATCGTTAATGTTTTAAGAAAATATGAAGCGGCTGTAGCTCAGCTGGTAGAGCATCACGTTGCCAACGTGAATGTCACGAGTTCGAGTCTCGTTAGCCGCTCCAATCTTTGTTTACTCTTTATTTATATGAGTGCAACAAAGTTAGTAGGGAACCAATCTCTACTTTAAAAAGAATTATCCGATGCCCGGGTGGTGGAATTGGTAGACACAAGGGATTTAAAATCCCTCGCTCTTAGAGTGTGACGGTTCAAGTCCGTCTCCGGGTACCACTTTTTTATTGTACATTCTGTTCAATAATTTCAAAATATCATCTATTACTATTAAATTTATAACCTCTGCGTTATCCTTTTTCCGATAAATACTCCCATTAGACATACAAACCATCAAGACTTAGAAGTTTAAAATTCATGTCATAAGATGCAAGAAAAGTTAAATCGTTCCCTGTGATCATTAACACTATCATTTCCTAAACTAACTATCCTTACGACATCGATAGAAATGCTTAATTGCATCGTAAGTGAGTGATTTCTTGGTTTATCATCATTGCCTCAAATATGTGTTAGTTAGCCCAAAATAAAGATGTTTACAGTTACTTGGTTAAAATACCATTAATGGATGGCCGAAATCTGGGCCTGAAAACGAATTTATAAGGTGTAATGCATCTTAGAATTTAGGTCGGTCAACGTAATTCTCTTACATTTTTTCGGTGTTTGTGATTAAGTACGAATAGTAAAATAATAAAAACAACTCATTATAAAAGTATAAGGTACTTATTCATGCCGTCGACCCCTATGCCGTTAAAAAAATTACTTCTCTCAGGAGTTGCTCTCAGTGTTTTATTCGCATTACCGAGTTCATTTGCACACTCTCTCGCTAATGCTAACGAAAAGAACTCTGTCGAAACAAACGAAAAAGCGGAACCAGTAAAATGGTCAGTTAATAATCCACAAGGAAAATTTACTACCGCGAAAATTGACGTACGTTCTGGTACTTGGATGAATGTTGATTTAAGCCCTGATGGAAAAACAATTGTTTTTGATTTACTCGGTGATATTTACACCATGCCAGCATCAGGTGGAGAAGCTAAGGCTTTGATGACTGACATCGCATGGCAAATGCAACCACGTTTTAGTCCTGACGGTAAGTATATCGCCTTTACTTCTGATGAAGATGGTGGTGACAATTTATGGATAATGAAAGCTGATGGCAGTGATGCTAAAGCGGTAACTACCGAAACCTTTCGTTTATTAAATAGCCCTGCATGGTCACCGGATGGTAATTATATTGTTGGACGTAAGCATTTTACCGGTTCGCGTTCTTTAGGTGCCGGCGAAGTCTGGATGTATCATAAGTCTGGCGGTAATGGCGTAATGTTAACTAAGCGTCCAAATGAGCAAAAGGATTTAGGCGAACCAGCATTCTCTCATGATGGTAAATATGTTTATTTCTCGCAAGATGCCACCCCAGGTAAAAGTTTTCATTATTCTAAAGATTCTGAAAAGGGTATTTATAAAATTAAGCGCCTTGAGCTTGAAACTGGCGAAATTAAAGTGGTTGTTTCAGGTAAGGGAGGGGCAATAAGACCGACACTTTCACCTGATGGGAAATACTTAGCATTTATTAGCCGCGATGACTTCCAATCAAACTTGTATTTATACAACCTCAAAAGCGGTGAGCAAACCAAAGTTTATGACGGTTTAGACCGTGATATGCAGGAAACCTGGGCTATTCACGGGGTTTACCCTACTATGGCTTGGACGCCTGACAGCGATGGTTTAGTTTTCTGGGCAGGAGGGAAAATCAATAAGTTGTCACTTGATTCTAAAGAAGCGAAAGTTATCGACTTTCATGTTAAAACGCAAAAGAAGATTCAAACCGCTGTCCGCTTTACGCAAGACTTAGATCAAAAAAGCTTCGACACAAAAATGCTACGTGACGTAAAGGTCTCTCCTAATGGTAAGTTTGCTGTTTTTGAATCGATGGGGCATCTATATACCAAAAGGTTACCTAATGGCAAACCTAAGCGTTTAACTAAGCAAAAAAGTCAATTTGAACTCAATCCAAATTTTTCACGTGATGGCAAAAAAATTGTCTACGTAAGTTGGGATGATAAAAATTTAGGGCAAGTACGAGTTGTTTCTAGTCGTGGTGGTAAAGGTAAAACAATAACCAAAGAGCCGGGTAAATATGTAGAACCTAGTTTTTCGCCAAATGGTAAAACTGTCGTATATCGTAAAGTAAGTGGAGGATATATTACTGACCCTAAGTGGGGGTTAAATTCTGGTATTTATGCAATATCAGTAAAAGGAGGCAAAGCTGAACTAATTACCGAAAGTGGCGTAAAACCACACTTTGGCGCTCGAAATGATCGTATTTATGTGACTCGCAATGGAGACAAGCCCCATATTGCTCGTATTGATATAGATGGACAGCATGATACTAAGTTGTATCAAGGTAAGTTTTCGTCAGAATATAGCGTTTCACCCGACGGTAAGTATCTTGCTTTTGCAGAGCGTTTCAAAGTATTTGTGACGCCTTTTGTCGAGCGAGGTGACGTTATTGATATTGGTCCTAAAGCGAAAAACTTGCCGGTAGAGCAATTGTCAGTACGTGCTGGTGAAGGCATTAATTGGAACGGAAAATCAAACGAGCTTTATTGGAGCTTAGGTGCAGATTTATACCAAGCGTCTGTAAAAGGATTATTTGATATTACTACTAAAGCGAGTGATACAAACTCTGAAGAAAAAGTCGATAAAACACCAGCTGAAGCTAAAGTTATTAACTTAAGTTACCAGCAAAAGGTTGATATCCCATCAGGGCATGTCGCTTTTGTTGGTGGCAAAGTTATCACTATGGAAGGTGAGCAGGTTATTGAAAACGGTGTTGTACTTGTCGAAGGTAATAAGATTAAAGCCGTAGGCATTAATGGCGAGGTTAACATACCTAAACACACGACCATCATTGATATTACTGGCAAGACAGTTATGCCTGGTTTAATCGATGCACATGCACACGGCTCTCAAGGCAGCAATGAAATTATCCCACAACAAAACTGGAAAAATTATGCTGGTTTAGCACTCGGTGTTACAACCATTCATGATCCTTCAAACGATACCACTGAATTTTTTGCTGCGAGCGAAATGCAAAAGGCAGGTAAGATAGTCGCCGCACGTTTATTCTCAACAGGTACTATTTTATATGGTGCTACTATCCCTGGCTACACTTCGCATGTTGATAACCTCGACGATGCTAAGTTTCATGTTGAACGCTTAAAATCAGCAGGAGCTTTTAGTGTTAAGAGTTATAACCAACCACGTCGTAACCAACGTCAACAATTTATTCAAGCAGCACGCGAATTAGAAATGATGGTGGTACCGGAAGGCGGTTCATTACTTCAGCATAATTTAACTATGGTTGTTGATGGGCACACCACGTTAGAGCACTCTATTTCTACAGCTAAAATATATGATGATATCAAACAATTATGGTCTCAATCTGACATGGCTTACACACCAACCATGGGGGTGGCTTACGGCGGTATTTCCGGCGAGAACTATTGGTATGATACAACTAATGTCTGGGAACATCCTCGTTTAAGTAAATATGTACCTAGTGAATTTTTAGACCCTCGTTCTATGCGTCGACCAAAAGCGCCGCTTCACCATTATAATCACTTTAACGTCGCCAAAGTTGCTAAAGAGATGCAAGACTTAGGTGTTGAAGTTAACGCGGGTGGTCATGGGCAACGAGAAGGTTTGGCAATGCACTGGGAAATGTGGATGATGGCGCAAGGTGGCATGACTCCACTGCAAGCTATCCGCACTGCAACAATTTCTCCTGCAAGATCCCTTGGGTTGGATAAAGACTTAGGTTCATTAACGGTAGGTAAACTTGCCGATATGATAGTTATTGACGGTGACGTTAGTAAAGATATTCACCTAAGTGATAAAGTTACCCATACTATGGTTAATGGTCGTTTATACAATGCCGATACCATGAATGAAATCGGTAACTACGACAATAAACGTGAAAAATTCTATTTCGAAGAGAAGTAAATTTTTTAGTTGATGTGGTTCATTATTAAATGAAAGCCAGCAAGTTATACTTGCTGGCTTTTTTTCCTTTAAGAGAAGTTTAACCGTATTCCGGCATTATCATTTTCAAGTAGTGTTTCTATCAGTCATATCTTATACGTTAGGAGGTATAGGTATTTATTCCTCTAGTTATTAGGCGATGGGGTCATATTTTTACAACATTATTTATATTTTTTAGCTTATTAACTTCAGTTATAAACCATTACTAAATATGTAAATTTATTATGCAAACCCTGTTGATTTTTAAGTTGTTATGCGGTCTAATCCTCTTTGTGGAATATTAGACTAAATACTCGAATAGTATTTTGTTTATTATTCGCACCAGAAGAGGAGCAGTAGCTAGGTAAATAACACGAGGAACCACCATTCTGTCGACTGTTATTGAGGGAGACTACTGCCGAGAAGGTTTAGCGAGTGGCGTTAATCTTTCGGTTACTAGGGCTGAATCCTTAGGATTGTCACCTCTAATGAGTTTTATAAAAAATTCATTAGTTTATGGTGGAGAGCTTCTGGCTGAACAGTTAAGTTTCTTACTGCAAATACTTTGCCATTCAGTCATGCTCTTCCTTGAAGTTATAAAGTTATCCAATAATTTACATTGGAACTTAGTTAGGGAGACCTTAATATGTCATTATCATCTTTTACCGTCGCTAAATTTGGCGGCACCAGTGTCGCTGACCATCAAGCGATGCTTCGTTGCGCTGAGATTATCAAAAACGATCCGAGTAATAAACTTGTCGTTGTTTCAGCCAGTTCAGGCGTTACAAATTCTCTTGTCCGTTTAAGTCAGAAAAGTGTCTCTGATATAGAACAAGCCGAAATTATTACAAATATTCGTACGATTCAATTAAATATCACGCAACATCTTGCACAAGAGCAGCAGCTCAATGAGCAAATAGCCGCACTACTCGTAGAACTTGCAGAATACTCTAAAGCTCAGTCGCTTAATTATTGCCCGCGTATTGCTGATTCTATTTTGTCTTATGGCGAACAAATGAGCTCACGAATTTTTGCTCAAGTGCTTCAATCTGTTGGCGTGAATGGTGAAATGTTAGATGTTCGAAAAGTCATGAAAACTAATTCGCTTTATGGCAAAGCTGTGGTTGACCTTGAACAATTACAACATAACTGTGCACAAGAAATTGCTCCACAGCTTGTTGATAAAGTTATTGTTACACAAGGCTTTATAGGTCAGGACGAAGAAGGTTTTACCACAACCTTAGGCCGTGGTGGTTCAGATTACAGTGCGGCGCTTTTAGCTGAAGCACTCAACGCAGATAATTTAGCTATTTGGACCGATGTCGTTGGTATATTTACTACCGATCCACGTATTACCGATCAAGCTCGTGCAATAAAAGAAATTAGTTTTGGCGAAGCGGCTGAAATGGCTACGTTTGGGGCAAAAATCCTTCATCCTGCGACGTTAATCCCAGCAATGAGAAAAAATATCCCGGTATTTGTTGGTTCAAGTAAAGAACCGGAAAAGGGCGGTACTCGGATACAGAAGCATGTTGAGTCTAGCCCGACATACCGTTCTATAGCATTGCGTCGTGAACAAACATTAGTAACAGTAAAAAGCCCTGCAATGCTTCATGCCAGTGGTTTTCTTGCCAATGTTTTCACCATTTTAGCAAAACACGAGCTAAGTGTTGATTTGATAACCACTAGTGAAATCAGTGTAGCATTAACGTTTGATAACCCTACTGGTTCTACACAAGCATTATTGAATTCAACGGTTGTTAAAGAGTTAGAGCAACTTTGTGAAGTAACGGTTGAACACGGTTTATCGCTAGTGGCTGTTATTGGCAATAAAATGCATAGAAGTAACGGCGTCGGTACCAGTGTATTTGATACTATTGCGGGTATAAATGTACGGATGATTTGCCATGGCGCAAGCGAGCATAATCTATGTTTTCTCGTTGATGAAGATCAAGCAACTGAAACGGTCGAGAAACTTCACAACGCTTTGTTCGTATAATTAATTTCAGCATAGCGCTTTAATTATAGAATTAAACAAACCTACATACTAAAAAGATAAAACACTTGGCTCATTCGAGTGGTGTTTTATCTTTTTTCATTTTAAACCGGAATGAATATTTTATATTATTCGTAATCTATAGGGTCAGTAACGTTATTATCGCTAAAGGCTTCTAAACGCTCTTCGCAAGCACCACATTTTCCACAGGCTTTTTCACGTCCGTTGTAACAGGTCCATGTTTGGTCATATTTTAAATTCATTTTTAAACCGTCGGTTAAAATATCACTCTTTGTTACGGTTAAGTAAGGGCTAAATATTTCTACAGATTCGTAATTAGCAATCTTACACACGTCGTTCATTTTCATGACAAATTCAGGGCGGCAGTCAGGATAAATAGCATGATCGCCAGAATGAGCACCATAATATACTTGGCTCGCACCTGTTGAAACGGCATACCCCACGGCAAGTGATAATAAAATCATATTACGATTAGGTACAACGGTTGACTTCATACTTTCTGCTTCGTAATGGCCTTGCGGAATATCAATGTCATCGGTAAGAGAAGACCCCGCGAGTAATTGGTTAATCGCTGAAATATCAATTACTTTATGATTTACCTTTAAAGACTTACAAACATTGCTAGCATATTCTATTTCTTTTACATGGCGTTGTCCGTAATCAAACGTCAAAGCGTATACTTCTTTGCCATCTTGTAACGCACGATTAAGCACAGTAAAGGAGTCCATGCCTCCGGAATAAATAACAACAACTTTGTTGGTCATTTCTAAAGTCTCTTAGGGTATAATTAATGTCGCGCATTTTACTCCAATTTCCCTTAGCAATAAACAGGCAAAGATCACGATGACCTTAAAATATAAAATTAATGAATTATTTGAAACTATTCAAGGTGAGGGGGCTTTTACCGGCCAACCTTCTATTTTTATTCGTTTACAAGGTTGTCCCGTTGCTTGTTCATGGTGTGATACCAAACATACATGGGATATTAATCTGGAAGACGAAATAAAGTCTTCTGCGATGTTAAGTAAAACACAAGAGACACAAGCGTGGTCAGCACTTAGTATTTGTGAAATTGTTGACGTTTTCATTGCACAAGGGTTTAAAGCAAAACATGTAGTTATAACCGGCGGCGAACCAGCTATGGTCGATTTAATTCCACTTTGTTTAGCCCTTGAAGAGGCAGGGTTTAGTTGTCAACTTGAAACATCAGGAACATTTGAACTTCATGTTTCCGATAATTGTTGGGTGACTGTTTCGCCAAAAGTAAATATGAAAGGTGGTTACAAAATCTTAAACTCTGCGATGTTACGCGCTAATGAAATAAAGCACCCGGTGGCTACAGAACAACATGTTGATGATTTAAAATCGCTATTACAAGAGCATAATATTATTAATACTCAAGTGTATTTACAACCGATAAGCCAAAAAGAACGTGCTACCACATTAGCAATAAAAACCTGTATTGAAAACAATTGGCGTTTATCTGTGCAAGTGCATAAATATTTAGGTATTGAATAACACTTTTATTGATGAACAAACTTAGTATTAAAGCTTAAGTATAGGTACCAGGGAGTGAGCTTAAAGGTGTGTTTAGTATATTGGATATTACTTTAGACATTAGCTGAAAAAAGTTGTGTTAAAAGTAATCATTTAATATTTGCTGAACTTTCCCTTTTGACTTTAACTCTATTAGAGTTTTCTTCAATGAACTGCGTACTTCTGGCGATAAACCATAGCTACACAATAAGTACACATCAAATGATTGTAATAATAAAGGTTTGCCGAAGTAGTTTTTATCAATTCCTTGCTTTTTAGTTATATACATTAGAGCAGGTATTGATCCCGCTACGGCATCGACACGATCACTTTTTAACATTTTTATCGCATTATCATATTTTGATGAACTCACCTTTATTAGAGTATTATCATTGTTGAATTTATCACTAATAAAAGCCCCCAATGGTACGGCAATACTTATGCCTTTAAGGTTTGAGTAATCATTTAGCTCAATCGTTGGAGCTGGCAGTACTCCGGTAACCATCTTAAAACCAATAGGTTCAACTAAGTCGAATAATGGGGTGTTATCGTCATCGTTAGCAGCTATGGTACAGAACTTTTTATCTGCTCTAATACGAGCTAGCACGCGCTTAAATGGTAAAATGTTATTGGCATTTCCAATTTTACTTACCACCATTATTTCATTTAATATCTCATAAAATGCACCTTTTAATTCACCTTCAGCTGTAGAAAAACCATAAGGTATCTGTCCTAAAGTTACCATATCAAGATTTTTCTTAACCTCTTGAGCAAGGCAAGTTAAGGGGAAAGTTAACAAAGTTACTAGAGTTACAATGACACTAGCATAGACGAAACTGCATTTTTTCTTCATATATTATTACAATTTAAAACCAACATGAAAATTTAAAAGGTGTATCTAAGTAAGACGACGTAATTGTTAACTTAGATGCAATTAAAGTTTTAAACTTTATCTTTCCACTCTTGCTTGAAATGAATAGAAGATTAACTTGAGCTTAGCTGTTTTACGTTATACCTGCAAAATAATCAATAGGGTGGAACATTTTCAAATTATAAATGACTGATTATTATTTAATAAATGTTTGTATTTAGGATGTAATAGTCCATTATTGACAGTTAAAATTACCCTAATATTTGAGTCAATATCAATCATGAAATGTTCTGTATATATTGCAACAAGCGCAGATGGCTACATAGCTACGGCGGAAGGAAGTGTCGACTGGTTACATACTGCAGGTAGGCAAGATGCCGATATGAGTGATAATCCGGACATGGGCTTTAATGATTTTATTACTTCTGTAGATTGCATGATTATGGGGCGAAAATGCATGGAAGTCATTTCCAGTTTTAATTTAACATCAGAGCAGTGGCCCTACGGTGATACTAAGATTTACGTGTTAAGTCATTCAATAAAAGTTCCTCCTGAAAACCTACGTGGCAAAGTAGAAATGTATGCTGGCGCTATTCCAAAACTCATCAATCAACTTGAAGGTAACGGCTTTAAACATGCCTACATTGATGGTGGGGCAACGATCACTTCTTTTCTTAATCTTCAGCTCATTAATGAAATGACCATATCGAAAGCGCCTGTTATTTTAGGTCAAGGCATTCCACTTTTTGGTAAAGTGGAACAAAATATTAAGCTTGTAAATTCAGAGGTTGTCGCGTTTGCTAATGATTTTATTCAGACTAAATACGGTGTGAATTACTTATAACAGGCCACTAAATAGGAACTATTTAGTGGTTCCTGATATGAAATAGGCGATTAATGGAGGTAGTGGTGGATTATCTACATATAAATAAAGAAGCTTGGGATAAACGAACAAAAGTTCATGTGGGTTCAAAGTTTTATGATATAGAGTCTTTCAAAGCAGGTAAGTCATCACTTAACGAGATTGAACTGGAACAAGTGGGTAGTGTTGAAGGTAAAAAGCTTTTACATCTGCAATGCCATTTTGGACAAGATACTTTGTCATGGGCTAGGCTTGGCGCAGTTGTTACTGGTGTTGATTTATCGACAGAGGCAATTGAACAGGCAGATAAACTAAAGTCAGCTTTAGCATTGAACGCAACGTTTGTTGCCAATGATATCTATGAATTCGGTCGTAAAAACAGAGAAAAATTCGATGTTGTTTTTACTTCTTACGGAGTGCTTTGTTGGTTACCTGATTTAAACAATTGGGCAAAAACAATCTTTAATTCATTAACTACAGGTGGTGAGTTTCATCTTGTAGAGTTTCATACCTTTCATGATTTACTTGCAGGGGAATCGTATTTTCCTCGTTCTGAGCCGGATGTTGAAGATGAAGGGACCTATACGGAAAACTGTGATGGTACCAAGTCAACAATGGCCACTTGGTCACACTCTTTAAGTGAGGTTATTAATGCCTTAATTTCTGCGGGGTTGAGTATCGAGTATTTTAAAGAATACGCACACAGTCCGTATAATTGTTTTGAGGGCTTAGAGTATGTTTCAGGGCAGGGCTATCAAATGTTATACAAAGGACAACAAGTACCATTACTTTATTCAATTAAAGCACGAAAAAATGTTTAACTGATACTTCGTAGAATATTTGCCGCTTATCTCATATAAAAGAGTACCTTTTAAAAAGGTTATCGTTTTTTTATTTGTTTTGGGGAAATTCCTTCCCGTGATCAAGTCTAATGTTCAACCTGTTATGTTAATGAGCACATTATGCGCTTTAAGACATTTGCTTTTTATTTATTGCCATATATTATCAAAAGAGTCATTCCTTTGATGTAACTAATAAGTGTTACTTACATACTTTAATCAGTTTTTGTACAATAACCAGAAAATATGTCTATTAACCTGTTTTAGATGAGCTTATTACTGAGACCTCTTAATAATCTCCTGAAACTTATAAAAAAACACGGCTTATTCTTTTTGGATCACATTTCATTCCTTTTGGGGGGAGTAAGTTCTCTTATGACTATACATTTTTAGCACTCATTCCTCTGTATTTCATTACGTGTTTACTTCTTCTAAAAGAGAACTCAACAGTCAAATACGCCGTAACATAGCCCGAGGTTAACAAATCGGTTGATAATAACCATATCGCTGATTGGTTAAGGACTGTAAGTGAAAGACTGACTGGTTTTAATTATGGTTAGGGTTGGAGTCCTGTAAGTATAACAATAACTTCAAACGGAAAACGTTTCGTCATGTTTAATAAAGAAATATTTTAATGAATTTAAAACTAGATAATGAATTTTGTAATCAATTACTTTTACAGGCAAATAAAAGCCCTAGAAAACGTAGTCACTACAATTTACATAAAGAACTGAGCGAACCAGTACAAAGGTTGTGCATAGCACTTAAAAAGGGGACATATGTTCGCCCCCATCATCATCCTAAAAGTAGCAAATGGGAGTTAATATTATCGTTACGAGGAACTGTATGTTTAATGATATTTGATAATGAAGGCGTAATATTAGAAAAGTTATCACTAAGCCAAGGTGAAACATTAAATGCTATCGAACTCGAACCTAACACCTGGCATACTGTTTTTCCGCTCACTGAAGATGCTGTAATTTTAGAAGTAAAAGAAGGGC
>Ga0209291_1000741_pt1 | contig 30825 bp, 23 predicted proteins | sample GOMGulsemesocosm_FD_184633 | JGI IMG/M metagenome (GOLD analysis project Ga0209291, IMG submission 184633) | Methane-oxidizing microbial communities from mesocosms in the Gulf of Mexico - GOM9B Gulf of Mexico (SPAdes) (version 2) | ecosystem: Environmental > Aquatic > Marine > Cold seeps...
CTATTTATAATAAAGCAGACTTAATTGACTTAAACGATTTTGAAGCTTTAAATTCGGAAGGTGTATTTATTTCAGCTAAGCATAAAACCTATTTGCCGGAATTATTTAATAGTTTAAAAAATGCGATTGGAAATACAAATATAGGAAACCAATTAATTGTGACTAATGCAAGACATTTTGAAGCTTTACAAAGAAGTTATGATGCAATCAGTAGAGTTAAAGTAGGATTAGAAACTCAGATTCCCGGTGACTTATTAGCTATGGATATAAGAGAAACTTTAGAGTTCTTAGGAGAAATTACCGGAAGTGTGTCAAATGATGAATTATTAGGAAATATTTTCGCGAACTTTTGTATTGGAAAGTAACCGATATAAACAAAACATAATTAAAACATAAAGAACCCCATTAAAACTAGATTTTAATGGGGTTCTTTATGTTTTTATTTTAATATTGGTTTGATTTAATATCGGTTTGTTTGTTTCAGATTTGTACCTTTTTTGTACCTTGTAAGTTTTAATTCCAATTTTTGTACCTTAAAACATAAATATTTAAATTATTTGGCACTTAAATTAGCTTAATTATCCTTAATCAATTTTAAAGACACTAAAATGAGTAGTAATATTAAAGTTAACCGAATTTGTGAATATTGTAATACTGGATTTATTGCACGAACAACCAAAACTAGATATTGTTCAAAAAAGTGTAATTCTGCTGGGTATAAAGCAAAAGTTAGAAAATCAAAAATTGAAAAATCAAATACTGAAATGGAAGCGGTAAACGTTAATCCGTTAGATGGTTTGCATACTAAAGAATTTTTAACTGTAAAAGATGTGGCTATATTACTGGATTGCTCAAAACGATCAGTGTATAGATTAATAGATAATGGAACTTTAAAAGCAGTGAATCTTTCTCAAAGGATGACACGGGTGTCAAGAATTGAGTTAAACTTATTATTACAAAAAGAAGAAGCAAGTATTACAGAAAAAGATAGTAGTCCTGTTTATGTTTTAGCTGAACCTCAACCTCAAAAAATAACTGTAGAGATTGAGAATTGTTATACAATTACTGAAATTCAACAAAAATTTAATATCTCAGAAACTTTATTACAACAATTAATGAAAAGGAATAATATACCCAAAATGAAACACGGGTGGTATGTTTATGTTCCAAAAGAACTCATTGATGGTTTACTAGAGTTTCATAGTAAGTGATTCTCTTTTATAATCTAGTAAATGTTGTGTTTTTAAAACTTTTTTTATTTTTTTTCAAAAGTGCCCAAAAATGACTTTCCGTTAGTATTATATAATAAAAGTAATATTAAATAACTATGATAAAAGTAACATTAAGAGAAAAGAAAATAACAAAAGGACGTAAAAGTCTTTACCTTGATTTCTATCCAGCAATACCTAATCCTAAGACTGGAGAATTAACCAGAAGAGAGTTTTTGGGGATTTATATTTTTGAGAAACCAAAAGGTGCTTCAGAAAAAAATCATAATCTAGAAAAAATGAGATTGGGTAAATCTTTATGCCAGAAAAGAGAAAATATTTTGTCCAAGCCAGAAATTTATGATTCATTGGAAAAGGAACAGTTGAGAATTAAAGAGTTAGGTGAGAGAAATTTTGTGGAATATTTTATAAAACTTAGAGATAAGCGTTCAGGGTCAAATTATAGTAATTGGAATTCAACGTATAACTATTTAAATACTTTCACTAATGGTAGTTTAAAATTTAATGAGGTTAATGTTGTAGTATTAGAAGAATTCAAAGATTTTCTACTAACAACGAAAAGTACAAGAAGTAACAAAGTTAATCTATCTCAAAATTCAGCGGTGTCTTACTTTAATAAAGTAAAGGCTGCGCTTAAACAAGCTTTTAGAGAAGATATTTTACAAATCGATATGAGTAGTAGGATAAGTTCTATTAAGACTAAAGAAACACGAAGAGAGTTTTTAACAGAAGAAGAGTTGGTTAAGCTAATAAAAACGCCTTGTAAAAATGAACTAATTAAAAACGGTGCTATATTTTCAGCATTAACAGGGTTGAGGTTTTCAGATATACAAAAATTAAAATGGGGAGAAATAGAAGTGATTGTTGGTGGTGATATTGTTATCAATTATACACAACAAAAAACTAAAGGGGTTGAGGTTTTGCCTATTTCAAAGCAAGCTCTTGATTATACGGGAGAAAGAAGAGCTCCAAATGAAAATGTGTTTGAAGGTTTAAAATACTCAGCTTATAATAATAAAGACTTATATAATTGGATTGATAACGCTGGTATTACTAAAGATATAACCTTTCATTGTTTTAGACATTCTTACGCAACTCTTCAACTACTAAATGGGACAGATTTATATACTATATCAAAGTTATTAGGTCACAAAAATATTAAAACAACTCAACTTTATGCTAAGGTCGTTGATCAATTAAAAAGGGATTCTGTTGATAAAATTAATTTGAATTTATAAATAACCTTAATAGTGAAAAGTCTAACTTTAAAAGTTGTTTTTTGATGGATAAAAAAATAATGTTGTCTCAAAAACAATAGAAGTTTATGTAAATTTTTAGTAGTTGTAAGTTATCCTGCTCTTAGGGTTGGAGAGTATAATATTCAGAGTATCACATAAAATAAGAAGTTGAAGATAAGATAATGTGAGTGAAGTTAATATTAATTTTATTCGGTTCTTAACCACCATACGAAGATAAAAAAAGCTACTGTTACTAATAATTGTAATTTAAAAAGTTAATTTATTGAACTATTATAGTGTTAATCAATTAGTAGTTTTATTTTCTTGTGTGTTGAAATTAAAATTAACAAAAGTATAAGCATCATCTTTACTATATGTTATTTTAGAATTACTTTTAACTATAGGAGATTTTTTAACTTCTTTTACAATTTCTTCTTTGCTTAGATGTTTTATATCTTCGTTATAAAAAATAATACTCTCAGCTTGAACTCCATCCCAAAACCATTTTTGATATGTGATTTCATATTTACCTAAGTTCATTTCTGAGCTTAGAAGTATTGTTGTGTCATTCTCTGTTGGAATGTTTTTAAACTTATTATTTGTAATCATAATGTTAAACTTTACTCTATATATGATAGGTGGTATAAAACAAAAACGAGCGAATCCTATGTAAGATTCGCTCGTTTAACTTATAATTAAAAATACTCTTGTAGAATGTGTTCAATTTCTATTGGATCGTCAATTGATTTTAGACTTTTTTCAAGTTTCTTTGTATCTAATTCTCGATATTCAATTATGAAATTTATCAGATTGGTATATTTAATGGTCAGTTCATTTACAGACTCCAAATCATACTTAACAATTGAATTCATTTCATGAACATACATGTTACTTAGATTAACATATGCATAATACAATTTACTTTTATTCATTTTTGGGTTAAAAGTATTTGAAGTAGAATAAACATTAGTTGCTCTGGCTTCTCTTGCTTTAGTCACTGATTCATTTACATATAAATCATAAACTTGTTTTGTTGATTTATCGTAATATTGATTTAATTTAGATTTTTGATAATTATATTCAGTTTGCCTAGCGAGTTCTGCTGCTAATCGTTCAGCTTCTATTTTAGCTAATTTTTCACGTATCAACCTTTCTGCTGCTAGTTTTTCGGCTTCAATTTTGGCTAATCTTTCTTTTTCTATTCTTTCTTTTTCTTGGATTTTTAACAGCCTTGTACATTCAAAGATTTTAGATTTAAGTAGTTTCATATCAGATTTTGAAATATTATCACTATTTAATTCAATTAGACTTTCAAAATCTTCTAATGCTGATGAATAACTACCATACTCCATTCCACGTTTACCGCTGCGGTACTCACTTGAACCTTTAACATCTATAAATAACTTCTTCTTTACAGTATAAGCAATACCACCATCAAAGTCAGAATAAAAAAGATCACCTGTAATTTTATCATGTTTAAATATATCGCGATACATAGTTCTTCCAATATGAGTTGATATATTACCTATTGGCGTTATTGGTTTTATGTAATAGTCTAAATTTGCTAATTCTGTTGAATCTATTGTACCATTTACGTATTGTCTTGCTAATATCAATGTGGAATCTGTATTATCTTGACCTGTATATTTTATTACCATACCATTTTTGTATTCCTGCACGGTTGTTCCACCACTTGGTAATAGATTTATTGACGTAAACCTACCTATTGCTATACCATTAGAATCAAATTTACCGTTGGATTTTTCATTAAATCCATCATTAGCACTAAATGACCCTGATAATTGACCGTGACTAAAGTGTGCAGTGAATGAATATGGATTTTTGTGTACATATTGAGACCAACTGCCATATGACATCCTTCTGGTTTTACCAATATATGATGCAGTGACAGTTCCATTAGGTAATCCATCTACATAATTAATTGATAGTTTTCTTGTACTAGTTATATATGGATTATTACCATTTGGACTATAATCAACAACTGCTATTCGCCATAACCACAATCCAGTGCGCTTGCCATTTTTAAAATGTCCAGTTATAGTATACTTAAAACCTTTTCTAGATTCATTGTACGAATAAATGCCTGACCTGACTTGGTTCAAATTGGCATCTTCATAATAATGATAGGTTTCATATTCAGTTTTTGATGTTTTTGTCTCTTGTGAGTAAATTGATGATGATATAATACTTAATAGTATTAAAAGTAAATTATGTTTTCTTTTCATATTGATTTTTATGCAAATATATTAATAAAAATCAAAATGAGACATTTGTGTTGTCAAGTTTATCTCTTGATATTTGTTTTTTGTGACAACACAAATGTCTCGTATGTCAAAAGATGAATTTAAAGCTCGTGAAAGTGAGAAAACTGAAACACTTTTGTTACAGAAGAAAATTGGTGAACGAATTCGTTTACTAAGAAAAAAGGAAGGTTTAAATCAAACAGAACTTGCTATAAGAATGAATGAAAGAGATAGGCAAGTTGTGCAGAGATTAGAGCAGGGTAAAACTAACTGCTCTTTAAATTTACTTCGCATAACGGCAGAAGCTTTAGGCGTAGAAATTAAAGATCTTTTTTAAATCGATATTTTATCCATTGAAAATATTAGTAATTATAACTGTTTCTTAACAGAATAATTTGAAATAATGCTTTGATAATTTGATTAATTCAAATTATCAAAGTATTATTTGTTAGTATCCATTCTACTTTGGTGTTTCTATTAAACATCATTATTTATTATTTGATCTTAATCTAGATCAATGAAAATAGTTGTTAATAATTAATTATCTACTAAATCTACTAAACACTTAAACCACTACTTGTTAATTGTTTATGTGTTTTTTTTAAAAATAATTTTTAAAAGTGCCCGAAAATTAAGATCTATTAGTAATGTATAAACATAACAATATAAACAAATATGAAAACACAAATATCATTCGAATCATTACCACTAGCTGTTAATCAGTTATTAATAAAAATGGAAGTGATTGAAAAATTACTACAAGTAAAAAATGGAGCTCAACTAACGACTGTGGAGTCTGATGAATTTTTAACAATTAAAGAAGCATCTAGTTTACTTCATTTGTCAGTACCCACCTTATATTCACTCGTGAGTAAAGGTTTAATTCCAAATTATAAGAAACAGAAAAGACTATATTTTTCAAAAAATGAATTATATAATTACATCAAAGAAGGTAGAAGAAAATCAATTTATGAAATTGAAACCGAAGCTCATAATTATTTAAAGAAAAATAATTAATCATGTGAAATAGACAGTTTACCTATTTTAATAAGAGTAATAATTTATACATAAACCATTTATTTAAGAGTAGGAATCGAAATTCAAGAGGCTTATTAAGTACGTATTAAATTGTGGTAATATCTCCCATTTTCACAAACAATATTTTCAATCATTTGAAAGTGATAAAATGATACAGTTTAACAAAGTTATTATTTAAAATAATTAATAGAATATCATAAAACAAACATAAATCCAGAATTCTAAAAACTTGGTAAACCAAAAGTTTTAATGAATCATATTCAGGAGCTTATAAAGAAAAATGAGGTACTTCCTCACAATGATATACTAAACCTTTTATTAGATAAGATTTATCCAATAGATTTTAAATCTAAAACGTATCCTGAAACAGATAGGTTAAGAGATGAACCGATTAATAGTTCTACTAAACCACAAGTGAAAATTGAAATTCAAAAAAAATAATAGTTTTAAAATAGGGGTAAATCAAGTTCAATAAACTCATCACAAATGCAACAGTACTTAAAATTAAATGGTAAACTATTAAAAGCATCATATTAAATCAACTACTGAAATATAAAATTGCTATAATCTAGTAAATCATTCTAATTATAGAGGGTAGACATCACAATAGGGGTGTTTACCTTTTTTTGTTTATCGACAATAATCAGTTCAGCCAGATAGGATATGATAATAAGAAACAGTATATTTGACAAAACCCTATGATTCAATTAATCATCTTTCATGTTTACTAAAAATAAATGAAATTAAGTATAGGGGTTCTTTTTTAGCAAAATCGAAAATTTAAAATTACGTTACAAATCCAATAGTGAACCAAAACGTGTAAAAAAGTGCCATATTTCGGTAAAATAATCAAATAATCGGTTTGATTCCAATAATACCAAACTGATTCCAATAATAGGTGAAATATGGTAATTTTGGTATTTGTCAAAAACACTAAAATATGGCTAAAAATGACCAAAAAACGTGATTTTCTCGTGTTTTTCAACTTTTTCAAAAACGACATCGATTTTAAGCATATTTTAAGCCGTTTTAAGAGATTTTAGTTCAAACAACGTGGGGTGTGGGAGGGCTAAAATCGCTATCCTACAATGTACCGTCAAATGCTTCAGGAACGCGATATTGGAAATTGGTGCGAACTTCGAAGTTCGCACCAATTTTTTACTAAGAAAGACTCTATTAAATTGTAGTTTGCTGTCTTTTTTTAGGATTCCAATAATGAGTCATTTCTGGTTACGAAATATGGTGAATTTAATGAATTATTATCAAGTCAAGCCAAAATTTGGTCAATTTCATTTGGTGATGAAGCTGATTTAAGACTTTTCTCTATGGCTTTAATTTCTACATTTATTGAATTAATTCAAAACGATAGATAGTATTTTATAAAATAGTGTATCCTAAAGTGGGATAGGTATCTCTAAGTTGGTAATTATAGTAAAAGTGTTAAGGTTCTCCTTTCAAAACTTGTTAATATTGATTTATAATAAATAGTTGTTTTTTCTAATTGTATTTTATTGTTATTAATAAATAATTAAAAATTATTTGTTAAAAGTGCCCGAATTTTGAATTCTGTGAGTACTATATATTTGAATAAAATTAAATATTAAATATGAACAATAAATTAAATTTAGAATCATTACCGAAAATGGTTTTCCAATTAACGCAACAAATAGAAGAAATGAAACAAATGTTGCTTGACAATACTAGTAATGGAAGAAATGAAGTAGATGACCTATTGGATGTAGCAGAAACTGCTGAGTTTTTGAAATTATCTGTACCAACAATCTATAGTAATGCAAGTAAAAGGGAATTACCACACTTTAAAAAGGCAAAAAAAATATATTTTTCGCGAATAGAGTTAACTGAATATTTGAAAACTGGTAGAGTAAAAACAAATAGTGAAATAGATGATGAAGCAAATAAGTATTTATTGAATTAATCCAAATTGTAGAAATGTACTTTTGAATTGGGAGAGTGGCTAATTCTTGACTGAAAAAGTATTGAGTCAAATAAAGTATATAGGCAAATTGTGAGTTTATAAAATTTTAAATGTAAAGGGATAAAACAGGAATTGAAGAAACAATTCCTGTTCTAATCTTCTTAATATAACACCATAGAAGGTGTTTTTTTATCAAGTGGGGTAACTGTTCCAAATTAACATTATCGTTCAATCTAGGCGTTTAAATGGTGTTCATTGAGTTGGTATTTGTGGTTTAGTTGATGAGGGAGGGTACTTTTGATAGTGAGAATTCAGTGTCTTTAAAATGATTTTTAATGGTTGACATATAGTGTCTTAAATTGGTTTAATTATTTTTTATTGAAAATAACAGATGTTAATACTGTTTAGTATGAAAATAGTTAATATTTTTATACTAAATATGATGATTGATAAACCCTATGAGAATTTATAAATATTCAAATGTTTTAAAGTTTATGATATTGGAATGATTAAAAATTGATAATAAAACCTTCTATTATGTTCTTGAGTCAGATTTGTTTTGGCAAGACCTTGTTAGAATGAAACCATTGAATATGAACAAAAAAGATTTATCAGAAGCAGACATAAAAGCAAAATTTATTACACCTAGTATTTTAAAATCTGGTTGGGATGAACATACTCAACTCGGACGTGAAATCTATTTTACAGACGGTAGAATATACGTTAAAGGTAAAATGACACGGAGAGGTAAGCGTAAGTTTGCTGATTATATTTTGTTTTATAAACCTAATGTACCCATTGCAATAATTGAAGCTAAAGTGAATACCAAAACTTTAAAAAGTGGTATTCAACAAGCGTTAGGTTATGCTAATACATTAGATATTCCATTTGTATTTAGTAGTAATGGTGATGGCTTTTTGTTTCATGATAAAACGGCAACTGACGGTCAAATAGAAAAAGAATTATCCTTAGATGAATTCCCGAGTCCTAAAGAGCTTTGGGAGAAATATAAAAAGTATAAGGGAATAGAAACAGAAGAACAAGAAAGTATTATCACTCAAGAGTATTTTTCTGATAATTCAGGAAGAAGTCCAAGATATTACCAACAAATAGCAGTAAACAGAACTGTAGAAGCTATTGCTAAAGGTCAGAAACGTATTATCTTAGTAATGGCTACTGGAACGGGAAAAACCTATACGGCTTTTCAAATAGCACATAGGTTATTCAAATCTAAAGCAAAAAGAAAAATTTTGTTTTTAGCAGATAGAACAGCCTTGGTTGACCAAACATTAAGAGGTGATTTCAGGCATTTTAAAGATGCCATGACGGTTATTAAAAAGAAAGTTGTTCAACAGGATGGTAAAGACGTATTAGTTTCTAATAATAAAAGAGGAATCGATTCAGCTGATAAAGCGTTTGATATTTTCTTAGGATTGTATCAAGGATTGAGTAATTCTGATCCAGAAGTATCTGATGCTTTTAAAGATTTTAGTCCTGACTTTTTTGACCTTATCATTATTGATGAGTGTCATAGAGGAAGTGCAAAAGAGGATAGTAAGTGGAGAGAAATATTAAAGTATTTTGACTCAGCAACGCATATTGGATTGACTGCAACACCAAAAGAAACAACGGAGGTTTCTAATCAAGAATATTTTGGAGAACCAATTTATACCTATTCCTTAAAGCAAGGGATTGATGATGGTTTTTTAGCGCCCTACAAGGTTATAAAAGTAACCTTAGATATTGATGCTGAAGGTTGGAGACCACCTAAAGGATTTTTAGACAAAAAAGGAAATCCAGTTGAGGATAGAATTTACAATAGAAAAGACTTTGATAGAACCATTGTTGTAGAAGAACGCAGAAAAGTAGTTGCTGCAAAAATCACTGAATTTTTAAAAGGGTATGACCGTTATGCAAAATCTATTGCTTTTTGTATTGATATAGAACATGCAGAAGGAATGCGTTCGGCTTTAGTGAATGCTAATCCTGATTTGTATAATGAAAATAATAAATACATTATGCAAATCACTGGCGACAATGAAGAAGGAAAACGAGAGCTAGACAACTTTATTAATCCAAGTGAACGCTATCCTGTTATTGCGACTACGTCTAAATTAATGACTACAGGTGTGGATGCACAAACGTGTAAATTAATTATTTTAGATAGTAATATTGGCTCTAAAACAGAGTTTAAACAGATTATTGGTAGAGGAACACGATTAAATGAGGAGTATGGTAAAACATACTTTACGATAATGGATTTTAGAAATGCGACTGACCATTTTGCTGACCCTGATTTTGATGGAGACCCAGAAATGATCAAAGATATTGAAGGTGATGATGATTTAACAACTGTGGATGATGAAGAACCTAATGAAGCAATTATAGATGATTTAGATGGAACAGAGGTTGACTTTCCTGACGAACCAGATGTTTCCCCAACAATAACAGGTGGGGGACAAATTGTTGAAAAACCACAAGAAAAAATAAGAATAGATGGTGTACGTGTTAAAGTAATTGGCGAAAGTGTGCATTACATAGATTTGGAAGGAAAATTGACAATTGAATCTTTTAATGACTACACAAAGAAAAGTGTTAATAAACAATACCGTACATTAGATGCTTTTTTGAATAGATGGAATAAAGAAGATAAGAAAAAAGTAATTGTACAGGAATTAGAAGAACAAGGGATTTTCTTTGAAGAGTTAAAAGAAAAAGTAGGTAAAGAGTTTGATCCATTTGATTTAATCTGTCACATTGCGTTTGATGCTAAACCATTAACCAGACAAGAAAGAGCTGATAATGTTAAAAAGCGTAATTATTTCACTAAGTATGGCGAGCAAGCACAGCAAGTATTAAACAGTTTGTTGGACAAGTATGCTAAAGATGGATTGGTGACTATTGAAAGTACAGAAGTATTAAAATTAGACCCACTAAACAAATTAGGCACAGCAATGGAATTAGTTAATGCCTTTGGAGGTATAAGTCAATATTCACAAGCATTAAAAGAATTAGAACACGAACTTTACAAAATAGCATAAAATGGATTTAGGTCAAATTGAAAAGGTTGATTTACGAAAGCAATGGAAACATGAGGCGTTAGATTTTACAAAATGGTTAGCAAAAGATGAGAACATTGTAATACTTGCTGACGAACTAGATATTGAAATTGAAAACATTAAACCTGAAGAATCTGCTGGTAGATATTCTGTAGATATTCTAGCAGATGATGTAAATACTAAGCGAAAGGTAATAATTGAAAATCAATTAGAGGCAACAGATCATAAACATCTTGGTCAAATCTTAACTTATGCCTCTGCACATGATGCAAGTATTATTATTTGGGTAGTTAAAGATTATACTGAAGAACATAAACAAGCTATTGATTGGTTCAATAAGCATATGCCTGAAGAAATTAGTTTTTTTCTGGTTCAAATTGAATTATGGAAAATTGGAAATTCTTTGCCTGCACCAAAGTTTAACATAATCTCTCAGCCTAATAATTGGGCGAAAACATTAAAAAAAGCGGCCTCACAAGAAAAAGGAAATCCATCAGAATTAAAGTTATTACAGCAAAGATTTTGGGGTAAAATGAAAGATTTCTTTAATGATAGAGAAGCTACTTCATCTCTTTCTTTAGGTAGAACGCCACGACCACAGCATTGGTATGTTGTTTCAATGGGGACATCTAAAGCAGATATTTCATTTACTTTTAATTCTAAGCAATCATTAATTAGTTGTGAATTATATATAAAAAATGACCAATTAGTTTATAACAAAATTGTAGCTAATAAAGATCAAGCTAAGTTAGCTTTGGGTGAAGATTTAACTTTTTTAGAGTTACCCGATAAGGCGGCTTCAAGGATTATTAAATCGTACACATGTGATCCGTTTAATGAAGATCAGTGGCAAGCATATTTTGAGTGGCTAATCTCAAATGCAGAAAAATTTAAAAAAACATTTACAAAATACTTTTAATGGCAAACGTAGGCGCTGTAGTTAGCAGCATAAGAAACATAATGAGACAAGACAGAGGAATCTCTGGTGATGCTCAAAGGTTAGAACAGTTAGGATGGATGCTATTTTTGAAAATAATAGACGACAAAGACCAAGAATTAGAAATCACTAAAGACAATTATGTGTCTGTTATTCCTGAGGAATTACAATGGCGTGCTTGGGCAACAAATGCTGAGGGTATAACAGGTGATGAACTCTTAGAATTTATTGATAATAACTCTGAAGCAAATAGAGGATTGTTTGCCACTTTAAGAAATCTGACAAGTAATACCAACCCAAAAAGAGCAGCAATTGTAAAAGAAGTATTTGAAGGGTCAAACAACTTTATGAAATCGGGTTACGAAATGCGTAAGGTGATTAATAAACTGAATGAAGTTGATTTTAATAACTCTAAAGACAAACAAGTATTTGGAGATATTTATGAAAGTATTTTAGTGGAATTACGTGATGCAGGTAACAAAGGTGAGTATTATACACCAAGAGCCGTAACTCAGTTAATGACTAAAATGACTAATCCAATATTGGGTGAAAAAGTATTAGACCCTGCAGCGGGAACTGGTGGTTTTTTGACAGAGGCCATTGACCATGTACGTGCACATTATGTACATACCGTAAAAGACGAACATAAATTACAAAATAGTATTACAGGTTGGGAACTAAAACCAGTAGCTTATGTATTGGGATTAACCAATTTAATATTACATGAAATTGACATTCCTGACTATGTGTATCACGACAGTTTAAAAACAGAATATAACGGCATAAGTGCCAAAGACAAAGTAGATGTTATTTTGGCCAATCCGCCATTTGGCGCAAGTATTGCAGATGGTGTAGAAACTAACTTTCCTGCAAGTTATAGATGTAAAGAATCTGCCGATTTATTTGTGATACTAATGCTACAACTGTTAAAACCAAAAGGAAGATGCGCTATTGTATTGCCAGATGGTTCTATTACAGGTGATGGTGTAAAAGCAAGAATAAGAGAAAAATTACTGACTGACTGTAATGTACACACCATTATTCGTTTACCTCAAACTACATTTTTTCCAGCTACGGTAAGTACTAATTTATTGTTTTTTGAAAAAGGAACTAAAACTAAAGAAATTTGGTATTACGAACATAAACTACCAGTAGGACAAAAATCTTATTCTAAAACCAAACCTATTCAGTTTAACGAATTTACTTCAATTATAGATTGGTGGGACAACCGAAAAGAAAGTGATGTTTGTTGGAAAGTGAATGCAAAGGACTTGAAAAACTTTGATTTGGACATTAAGAATCCTAATACTAAAGTTGAAGAAGTCAATTTTTCTACTAAAGAAACTATTGAAGCTTTAAAAAAGTCTATCAAAAATTCAGATAAGATTATTGTAGAACTAGAAACACTATTAAACTAAATGGCAAAGGAATATTTAATAGGAGATTTTCTCAAAAGAATAAAACGTCCCATTGATTTAGAATCAAATCAAGATTATAATTTAGTTACCATTAAAATGAATCATAAAGGAGTTGTTTTAAGAGGTAAGAAAAAAGGGTGTGATATAAAATCTAAAATGTTTAAAGTAAAAGAAGGAGACTTTATCCTTTCAGGAATTGATGCAAGAAATGGTGCTTTTGGAATAGTTGGTAAAGACCTTGAAGGAGCAATTGTTACTAATGATTTTTGGTATTTTGAAATTGAGGACAAAATTATCTCTAAACAATTATTTTTAGAATTAACAGCTACAACTTGGTTTGATGATATTTGCCAAAAAGGAAGTGATGGGACGACACAAAGAGTTAGATTACAAAAAGATAAGTTTTTTAATCAAAAAATTATTTTGCCTGAAGGAGATGAACAAAAAGAATTATTAAATAAAATCTTAACATTCAAAAAAGGGCAATCAAAATTAAATACCGAAATTCAAACCCAAAAGACACTACTAATCCAACTAAAACAAGCTATATTACAAGAAGCCATACAAGGTAAACTAACAACTGGTTGGCGTAAACAAAACCCCAATACTGAGCCTACAAGTAAATTACTAAAACGCATAAAAGCAGAAAAAGCACAACTCATAAAAGATAAAAAAATAAAAAAGGAAAAACCATTACCTCCAATTACAAAAGATGAAATTCCTTTTGAATTACCTGTTGGGTGGGCTTGGTGTAGGTTGGGGGATGTTTCGATTAACCGTGATGAACTAAGAAAGCCTATTAGCCAAAAGGAGAGAGAAAGAAGAGCTAAAAAATTTGATTATTATGGAGCATCTGGATGTATAGATAAAATAGATGATTTCACTCATGAAGGAACTTTCCTTTTAATTGGGGAAGATGGTTCTAATTTAAGGTTACGTAATTCGCCTATAGCATTTACAGTAGCAGGTAAGTTTTGGGTTAATAATCATGCTCATACTATTCAATTTATAGATTCAATTACATATTTATTTATTCAAGACTATATAAATGGAATAGATTTAATCCCATATATAACTGGTGGTTTTCAACCAAAACTGAATCAATCAAATTTAAATAGTATTTTAATAGCCTTTCCTCCACTTTCCGAACAAAAAGAAATCGTAAAAAAAGTAGAAGTATTAATGCAACATTGCCAAGCCTTAGAGCAAGACATACAAACCAGTGAAGCCAATGCCAAAATGCTAATGCAAGCCGTTTTAAAAGAGGCTTTTGAGGGTGAAACTAAAAAGGAAGTGGTATGAGTGGATTTAAATTGATAGGGATAAGACCGCTACCTAAATGTGAGAAAAGTCTTATTAATAATCTTTCTTGTGATGAAGTGTATCCCTTTTATCAAAATTATCAATTTGAATACGGAAAAAAAATTGATAAAGAATTAGATGGGTTTGATGTTGACACGATAAAGCCTATAGGAAGAAATATATATGACCTTTATCAAACCAAAGACACAAACCCTAGTATTAACGTTAGTGCAATAGTCGGAGAGAATGGTAGTGGAAAAAGTTCATTGATTGAATTATTCTTTGCTTTTTGTTTTTGCATTTCAAAAAGCGAAAAAGGTTTAAGTGAAGCGGTAGTAAGATTTGCTGACGAACTACCTTTTCTTGAAAAAGATATTGAAATTCTTACTAGAAATCTGCATATAGAAGTTTTCTACTTAATAGATGAAGAGATTAAATCTGTTAAGTATGAAGGCGGTGTTATTAGTGGTTCTAAATTTACACCGGATAGAATATCTAACGTTGGTTTTGATTTGAACCATTTTGCATACACAATTGCTATTAATTATTCACTTTATGGCTTAAATGATATTGATTATCCGTGGTTAAGGCTAATGTTTCATAAAAATGATGGGTACCAAAGTCCTTTGGTTATCAATCCTATGAGGACAAAAGGGAATATTGATGTGAATAAAGAGTTTAATTTATCTCAGTCTCGGGTATTACTAAACTTAGCTGAATCTAGATCTGAAATTGAAGTTGTAAAAGACAAATTTATTTCGAAAATAAAATTTACTTTTAGCCCTAGCTCCCTGCGTAAAGTTTGGTATCATAAAGGTTCCGTTAATATGACCGATATCTATTATAAACACAATGATATTCATAATGAAAGTCCTTACGTTTTGTACAACAAATTACACCAAAAATTTATTGGTTTAGGAGACCCTTTAAGTAAGGCGAAAATTTTAAAATACGACTTTTATGACGAACAAGGGCTTGATCAATTAATTCTAAATGATTACAAGAATGAGGGTGATATCGATTACGATTTATTAGAATATTATTTCGTGAAATATGCCATAAAAAAATCTTTTAAAATTTGTCTTAACTATAGTAGTCTTAGAGACAAATACTTGGATTTTGAGGATACGAATTCTTCAAATATTCCTTGGGTTAAAAAAAATAAAATTGATGAATTGGTATTAGATTTGAGTAATGATCATAGTCATATGACTTTTAAACTAAAGCAGATACTTTACATGATTTATAATCGTACTTTGTGGATTAACAATGCGTGGAGTAGGCATACGCAAAAATTCGCTCTTGATGAAGGCACACTGAATGAAGAAGAAAGCCTAGCGGTTAATAAAAAGAAGATTGAGGTTTTTAAATATGGTGTATCCTTGAGTTTGGATAAATTTCAAACCTTGCACAGACGGTCTGATATTGTGTCAGAACTTTTTTACGACCTGCATAGCGTGCCTGGGGCGTTTGTCAAGCCAGAACTTGAATGCTATAGTAAAGACGGGCTTGATTATTCCGCTAAGAAAATGAGTAGTGGTGAGCAACAGTTTTTTCATTCTATAAATACTGTAATATACCACCTCAGAAACCTTGATTCTGTTCACGCCACAACTGACGAATCACTAAAAAAATATTCAAACGTGAATATTATTCTTGATGAAATAGAATTATACTACCATCCTGAATATCAACGAAATTTTCTACTTAGTCTAATAAATTCAATTAATGGACTTGGTTTAAAGAGTATTAGTTCGATAAATATATTATTCTCAACCCATTCACCATTCATTTTATCAGATATACCATCTTGTAATATTTTAAGAATGAAAAATGGAAATAGATCAGATTTAAAAAACAATGAAACTTTTGGAGCTAACATTCATGACCTTTTAGCTAATGATTTCTTTTTGGAAAATGGTTTTATGGGAGCGTTAGCAAAAGAGAAAATATCAGAATCCATTAAGTTTTTGACATATAAAAAACTAAAAAAGGAAATAATCGCACTGTACCTTCAGAAAGAATTTGAGAGTATTGATAACGAGAAAAACAGTGAAGATTCAAATGATAATGTTAAACGTTTAGAAAAACTAATTGAGGAAAAAGAAATAGAAGAGAAGCGGCTAGTGTTGTTAATTACAAATTCGGATAAAATGTATCATAAACAACTTATTAGCCTAATTGGTGAGCCTGTAATTAAATCCAAACTTCAAATGATGTATGAAGAAGTTTTTGGTAATGATAAAGTACTAGGTGTTAAAGAGCAAATTCTGCGTTTGGCTCAAGATTCTGGATTGAATATTGAATTTATAGATTCTAAAAAGTGATTTGTCTGCTAGATACAAATATTGACTTTCAAAAGCTGAAAGATGTTCATTTAGGATACTTATCTTGCTACCTTACAAAACGACTTACGGCAGCAGAATGTATTAATCCATGTATGGGTTATTGTTCAGGTTTTCCTAATCGTCAAGATGGTTCTAAGTCATTAAATTTTAATCATTTGGTAAATTTTGTTTTTTCGAATAATAGACTTGAGAAAATATTGATAGGAACACCGTCTGAATTACTTAAATTACATAATGAATTAATACAATTGGTTGATAATATTTATGGGATTGGAGAATTTGACAGATATTTAAATTTAAGTAAAAAGGCTCGCGTTATAGAGGGTGAATTAAATAAGTTTTTCAGGGATATTTCTGCGGTTTTCAACTATTCATGGTTTATAGGATTAGAGCCTCATGAGGATTATAACGCATATAGACTAACAGAGTTATTAAAAGTTAGAGCTTGTACATATTGTAATAGAGCATATACTCTTACCCGAACCACATCTACAAATGGAAAGTTAATGCGCCCACAATTAGACCATTGGTATCCAAAATCCAAATTTCCTCTTTTAGCTATTTCACTTCAAAATTTAATTCCTTCTTGTTATCACTGCAATGGTTCAGTAAAAAGTGATACTATTTTGGATTTAAATATACATTACCATCCTTATGTGAGAGATGGTATAAATGACGATTTAACATATGATTACTTTCATTACGGAGCTCTAGACAAATACCGTGTTTTCATTAAAAAAAGTTATTTGGCTTCTGGAAAATTGTTTAAAACTTATAAAGAATTAAGAATTGATGAAATGTATAACGCGCATGTTGATGAATTGAAAGATTTAATAAAGATTAAACAGGCATATTCAAGTTCTTATATAGATAAAATACAAGACTTATTTAAAGATACACAATTAACAAATGAAGAGGTTTATCGTTTATTATTTGGAACGGAATTAGATGAGAAGAATTTTCATAAACGCCCAATGAGTAAGTTCAAACATGATATTTTAAAAGAACTTGGAATAATTAAAAAAGACATCTAAATAAATAGAAACCCTATGAAAGTACTCACAAAGTCCAGATTCAAACTAGGATTAGAATGTCCTAATAAACTCTATTATACCCGTAAAGAAAAGTATGCGAATAAAAAGCAAGAAGATTCATTCTTATTGGCATTAGCTCAAGGTGGTTTTCAGGTAGAAGAATTAGCCAGAATGCATTACCCAAATGGAACCTTAATAGATGGGGATGATGGAGCGTATGAATTATTGTGGCAACAAACTCAAAAATTATTACAGCAAGAAAATGTAATAATTTACGAACCAGCTTTTTTAATTGACGGCTTATTTATTAGGGTAGATATTTTAGTTAAAAAAGGTAATAAAATTGAGTTAATTGAGGTCAAATCAAAATCATTTATGCCAAATGATGATTATTTGTTTGTAGGTAAGAGAGGTGGAGCGGTGTCTAGTTGGAAACCTTATTTATTTGATATAGCTTTTCAAAAATATGTGATGCAGTTGTGTTTTCCTACTTGGGATATTAAATCCCACTTAATTATGGCTGATAAGTCAAAGCAAACAAGTATTGATGGGTTAAATCAATTATTTAGAATTAGTAAAAAAGAAGGCAATAGAACAGGTATTACAAAAAAAGTAACAACACTTGACGAAACAGGTAGTTCTGTTTTAGGTAAAAAGGATATTACTCAAATTGTTGCAGATATTGAATCTAACAGACATAAATACCATAATAATCTAACATTTCAAGAGTCAATCAATTTTTTGAAAGAAACCTATTTAAATGATAGGTACGCGAACTGGCCAACCAATTTTAGTGCTTGTAAAAAATGCGAATTTACCTGCACAAATGAGGAAGAGAGTCAAGGCTTAAAGTCAGGTTTTAAAACGTGTTTTACAAAACAACACAATTGGAGAATTAATGATTTTAATAAACCAAATATATTTGATGTTTACTTCTTTAGTAAAGGAAAAAAACTATTTGAAGAAGGCGTTTACTTTAAAACTGAACTCACAGAAGAGAATATTGGTTTAAAAGAAGATCCTTTAAAATTAACAACATCACATAGGCAGTGGTTACAAATAGAGAAAGAAGTTAATAGTGATACTTCTATTTATGTAGATAAAGATGGTTTAAAAGATGAAATGGACAGTTGGACTTTCCCATTACACTTTATTGACTTTGAAACCAGTACGGTGGCATTACCTTTTAATAAAGGGATAAAACCCTATGAACAAATTGCGTTTCAATTTTCGCATCACATTTATTATAAAGATGGTAGAATAGAACATGCCAACGAATACATTAATAACACAGCAGGTTTCTTTCCAAATTTTGAGTTTGTAAGAGCGTTAAAAAAAGCACTAGAGAATGATGAGGGATCTATTTTTAAGTACTCTCCCCATGAGAATACAATTCTGAATGCAATTTATGTTCAGTTACTAGGTTCAAATGAAAATGACAAAGAAGAGTTAATTACATTTATTAAGCATATTACCCATTCAAAAGGCGATAGTGCAACCGTTTGGCAAGGAGACAGAGATATGATTGATTTGTGGGAGGTAGAAAAACATTTTTATTATAATCCACTAACCAAAGGATCAAATTCTATCAAAGCAGTATTACCTGCGTCATTAAGTTCTAGTCCATTTTTACAAAACAAGTACTCACAACCCATAAGTCGAATAAATGTAACAAGTAAAAACTTTTCTAATAATCATGTTTGGTTAGAAATTGACAATGGAAATGTGAAGAGTCCTTATAATATGCTGCCATCAGTTTTTGAAGGGTGGAGTGAAGATCAATTAGACAGTACAATATCAGAAATTGGAGATATTAAAGATGGAGGTGCGGCATTAACTGCTTATGGTAAATTGCAATATACTGATATGGAGAACTCAGAAATTAATGAGTTAACATCAGCTCTACTCAAATATTGTGAACTAGACACCCTTGCCATGGTAATGATATATGAGCATTTTAAAGAATTAATAGATTAGATTATGGCAAGGAATCAATTAGCAATCCCAAGATATAGGATTATATTAAGAACGTTGGCTAGAAAGGGTAAACACGCTTCAAAAGATATTCATTTAGCGTGTGTTAATTGTGGAATTGATACTGAATTAAGAACTATACAGAATGATTTGAATAGGCTTAGAGATGATGAAACAATTTTTGGTAAATCTCTTAACATCAAATACGATAAAAAGTCTAAAAAATGGTACTCTGAAAATATACCTAAAGAAATTTTTAATGCTTTAGAGCTTGAAGATGGTGAAGCTACAGCATTACTCTTTTATGCTAAAACTATGAATCAATATAGAGATTATCCCATATTCAAAGAAATGTCTGTTGCAATTCGAAAGGTGATAGACAGTAGTAATGTTTCAGATGAGGTAAAAGAATTATTTGAAAAGGATTCTTTATTGGAAACAGAAAAACATGAACCAATTAATGGTATTGAGTTAATTACGGATATCCTTAAAGCAATAAATACTAGAAATGTTTTAATTATAGAATATCAAAAATTTGATGGTAAATTAAAAACTTATGAATTCAAGCCAGTCTTATTGAAGGAAGATAAGCAAATGTGGTACATTGTTGGGGTAAATGTTGGCTCTCTTGAGATCAGAACACTTGCATTAGATAGAGTAAAGTCATTAATAGTTAATAATAAAACATTTAACTCTATTCAATTTAACTCTGAAGAATATTTTAAATATTCATTTGGAATTACAGTTTCGGCTAAAGAACCTATAGATGTAATAATTTCATTTAGCAAATATCAGGGGAATTACTTACGGGCTTTACCAATTCACCCAACACAGTTGATTCTTGTTGATGATGAAACTGAATTTAAAATTCAGATAACTGTTATCCCATCATACGAGTTTTATTCAAAAATTAGAAGTTATGGTGAGCAAGCAAAAATAATTTCTCCAGCTTATGTATCTGATATTATAAAGAGGTCATTTTCTGACGCGATAACTAACTATGAATCGTAGTTTGGTAAAATAATTTCACTTTTTTTTGGTCGCGCATATGGGATGCGCCATGTTGATGTTTATTTGTAGTGAGAAAAACTAATTTCTCACTAAATGAAAAGACTATGTCAAAAAAAAGAGAAACATATAACTACAATTTAAAAGTAGGAAGAAAGGTTGTATACAAAGGAACAACAACAGATTTGGATAGGAGAGCCAAACAGCATGAATCAGCAGGTAAGGACTTTACTCATATTCAACAAGTGGGTAGGGTAAAAACAGAATCAGGTGCGAGTAAAACTGAAGCTAAACAACTAGCAAATTATCGTAAAAATAATAAGGGTAATAATCCAAAGTATAACAAAACTAATCACGGTTAATCATGGCAACAAGAAATGAAAAAATTGTAATCTCTTTAATTGGTTGCGTTATTGGGGTAATTCTAGGAAATGAACGGTTTAAAAGTCAAAATTTACCAGATGAAGATAGATGGAGGTATCTACTAGGAGGTGGTTTAATAGGGACAGCTTCAGGATATGGTTTAGCAAGTGTTTTTGGTTCACCAAATGATACAGTTAATTATAGTCATTATAATAAAGGGAAACATGTTTATGAAGGCATCACCTTTGCTCATAGGTTTGAAAAACGAATGGCTGAACACAAAGCTAGTGGTAAGGTTTTTACAAGTGTAATAAAAGATCAAGCTAAACCAAGAGTTGAAGCATTAAAGCTTGAGAAAAAACGAATAATTAGATTCAATCCTATTAATAATATTCAACATAATAAATTAAAATAGAGTTATGAAAAATGAATATTTTAAATATTATAAATCATCTGTATTACCAATCCTAATAGGGGTACTTTTATTCATTGTTTTTTCTGCAAAAGAATACTGGGAATTATCAATTTCAATATTTGGAATTGTTAGTGCTATTATGGTTACTATATCTACTTACTTATGGAAATACAAACCTTTTATATGGTTATTTTGGATTGATGACTTCTCTGGAAGCTATGAAGGAAAGTTAAAGTATCAATATAGAGATAACACAGGTGAAATACAGAGGGGAGAGCTTACTCATGTAAAACTCATTAACCAAAAGGGACATAGAATTATCATTTCTTCATTCACTATTAAAGCAAACGGTGAAAAATCTTCATTATCAGTTAGTAAAGGGATGTTTGTTGAAAAAACGGAAGATGACAGGCATTATAGACTTATTTATAATTATCAAAATGACGGAAGTACAGAACAAGGTTTCCCTCCTCATTATGGTACAGAAGTTATTAAATTTATTAAAAATGGAAACCTGAAATCTCTTTCAGGAAGGTATTATACAGAAAGAGAACCTTTTCAAACAAAAGGAGAATTCTCAGAATTAAATTGGGTTAGTGATGACCTTAATCATGAATTTTAAAAAAAAGAATAAAATGGCAATATTGCATAAAGAATTTATCAAATATAATAAGAACATTAAGTTAACTCCTGCAAGGAAGGAGAGTTTAAAAAAGAGTAGAAAAGAATTACGAAAAAAAATACGCAATTGGTTTAAGGATAATAAACCTAAAGAATTACAACCCAAATTTAAAGGTCAGGGTTCATTTGATATGAATACGGGAGTAAATCCTATACCTATTGAAGATTGTAATGGGAAAAACTTACTGAAATATGATTTAGATGATGGTGTTTACTTCATTGAAAAAGGAAATGAAGATAACAAAAGAGCAATTAACACATGGCATAATTGGATATTTGATTCTGTAGATAACCACACAGGAGAAGATTCAATTAGGAAATCAACTTGTGTAAGGGTTGTGTTTGCAGATGGACATCACATTGACTTACCTATCTATTATAAAAATGATGGTATGATTGAATTAGCTCATAAATCTAAAGATTGGTTAGAAAGTGATCCTAAAGAATTTGTTGAATGGTTTAATAATTGTAAAACATCTCAGTTAGAAAGGTTAGTAAGATATTTGAAAGCTTGGAAAAACTTTAGGGAAAATAAAAATACTAATCTTAAATTACCTAGTGGATTTGAATTAACAATATTAGCAGTAAATAACTATATAGAAGATGATAATGATGACAAGTCTTTTAGAGAAACAATCAGAAAAATTAAAACAGAATTAAATAAAGCAAATGGCTTTAAATGTATCAGACCTACAACACCAAAAGGTGAAGATGTGTTTGCTGATTATTCTGTGACAAGAAAAGATAATTTCTTAACTACCCTATCTAGTTTGTTAAATGATTTAGATGAAGCTAATGATGAGAAAAACTTCAAAAAAGCTTCTGAAATTTTAAGAAATAATCAGTTTGGAGATAGATTTCCATTGGGAGAGGATAAAAAAGAAGAAGATAAGTCAAATGCTTTAGGTGCTGCAATAGACGCTGCAACAATAAAACCAAAGCCTTATGGTTATTAATCCTCAAGTTGAGGAAGCTCTTGAAAGGTTTCCAACACTAACATATAATGCAAAAGGAAAAGAATTTGTAGGGGAGTTATTTATTACTGATAATGATTCCTATGATATTCATATTACGCTTGGTAAATACCCAAAGGAATTCCCTGCAGTATATGAAACGGAAGAACGAATACCTAAAAAAGTGGAACGACATATTTATACTGACTCTGGCTCATGTTGCTTAACAACACGAGCCAAAGCTCAAGTGTTATTGTCTACAAAAGTTAAAACTATTTCTATATTTATTCAAGATGTGGTTATACCATATTTTCAAAATAATTCTTATTTCGAACTCAATAAGAAATATAAAACGGATGAATATTCACATAATGGCTTTGGCGTAATTGAGGGGTATAGAGATATTCTTCAAACAAGTAATGATCTATTAATAGCTCAGTTAATGGCAAAACGTATTGATGGGCAAAAACTTAAAATTCAACATCTTTGCTATTGTGGAAGTGGAGCTAAAATGAAGAAGTGCTCTTCAGGAAAACACGATAAATGTTATAGAGAATTTAAGTTTATATCAAAAGTATTATTAACACACGACTTGGGTAAATTTTTTATTCCACATTTAAAACTAAAAGGATTTATAAAATAATTAAGGTGATTTATAAAACTATTTAAAACTTTACCTTCCGATTAGCTAAATCAGTTAATCTTTCTTTGTTACTAGACGTCTAAAATACCAATAAAATCCAGTGCCTAATTTTTGTTTTTTTGAATTGAGACAAGGCTAATGAAGATATTTATAATAAAAATTTCAAGAAACTTTATAAGGGTAAACCAAGAAAAAGGTGTATGGTTAAATATAGTCCAGTTTTACAAGATGTGATTATTTTATTTGTTAAAATGTTAGTAGTTAGTGGTTTGGATGGTGTGTTAAAGGGGTGGGTCAATACGAGTTTTTGATTAGGTGATATGTGTTAAATGAGCAAATAATACGATTATATTAACTTTTAGATATTAATTTCTTGAATTGATCTATTTTTTTGAATAAAGTTGAGAACTCTTCATTGTCAAGAAAAAGAATTGAAATATCTTTCATTCGTTCCAATCTTTTTATTAATTGTATGATGTCATTATCAATACTTATGGCTATTAAACTGTTGATGTTCTGATAGTCTTCAATATTTAAATTATCCTTAATTAGTAGAGTCTCGAAATTAATTAGATATGAGTTTATTCTTTCTAACAATGTTATTGAACTTGAAAGACAACTTAACTTAATGAAACGAATAAAATCGTGAGATTCTGGACAATCAATTTGTCTAAAGCTGAAAAAAAGTCTAAAATTAAAATGTTTCGAATCAAAAATAGTTATGAATTCTTTTATAGTTATTGACTTACTCCAACCATATGTTTGTCTTTCTTCTATTTCATTAGCATATGTTAAGAAACTTATATTTTTAATTTCATTGTTTAAGTTTTCAATTGTCTTGAATCCAATATTTGTAATTCTATTTGTTTTGAATTCTAATCGTGTTAGTTTTAGTTCCTCTTGATTATATAAAAGTTCTATTTCTTGATAAAGCAACTGTTGTTTTTGTCCCAAAAAAGCTACGTAAATTAAAAACAAACCAGCTAACGACCATATAGAACCAACTGTACCTGAATAAAAATCTCCTATAAGATTATAATTGTAAAAGGTTTCAGCTTTTCCCATTTGAAAATGAGACATGCCAAATATAAAGGCTAAAGCACCCAGTACAACTAAGACCCATGTCAATTGCGTATAGGCTTTAATTTTAGTGCTCAAAGCTTTAATTCTTTCTTTTTTAATAGTTATCTTATCTTCAATTTTTAGTTCTCTTTTCATTGGGTAAAGGTACAAAACTGTTTGTATTTCTGTTGAATAGGGTTGTATTTGTATGGTGTAGAGTAATTATTTTTTTTTAATTTTGAATTCGTCAACTTCTCTTGTTAGCTCTATTGGATTGCAATCATCACAGTTCTCTTTTGGAAAATATGAAAGTATTTCATTTGAACTCCCTTTTCGAATAATTGTATAACATTTATTGGCTAATTTAAAATGAACAAGAAGGTTTTTGTTTTTTGCGATTATCCAATCTTTATCTTGAAGCGCTTCTAAAGATTTAAACATAAGTAAAACAGGGATTGAAAAAAAATCTTGAACTGTTGGATTATAACCATTTTTTTTACTGTCAGGGTTTGGTATAGATTGAAATACAGCGTTGTGACGAAACTGCATATGAACGATTAACTCCCAAGAAATAGTGAATTTTGAATTCTGAACTCCATAGAACTCTGATTCCAATATGTTCCCTTGTTTTTTTGATATCTCAATGATTGAAAGAATGACCTTAATCATTCGTTTGGTATAAATGGATTCCGACTTTATGCAATGTTGTGCATATCCAGGCGGATATTTTTTTCCTGTCTCTGCGAATACTGAAGTATTCAATCTTTTTTTTAGTTCTTGATGTGCAAAATATTTCAGGTAACTGTTTAAAGTCTTTTCCTCTTTTTTATAGAGTTTCTCAAGATTATTTACAAGTTTATTTACTTCTGGTTGAGTAATAGTACCCCTAGATAATTTTATTTTAGAACTTTTGATTTGTGCTTTAACTTCTAATATATTTGTCATTAAGTTTATTTTGATTTAGAAGTATAGATGAGTTTATTTTGTACAAAGATAATCATTACTTGACGGTTAATGTTAATGACTTTTATCAATAAAGTGAATTATGACGGTTGTAGATAGATAATTACATAATCTCCATATAGGTTGTTGTTAATATTATTATCTATAAGATGAGTGAAAGGTTTCTGAATTTTAATAACTATATTTAGTGTTATTATGCGTTGTTTTGATAGGTTTTGTACCCCAATTGTACCTTGGTTACTTGAAGTACTAGTAAATAAAGAAAAAGTAGTTTTTGTATTGGTAAATAATCGGTTAATATGCTGTGTAATAGGTGTTTTTAATGTTTAAAAGTCTTTTTGTTAATGATGAATTACGTTTATTAGGTTATTATTTCCTATCTTAGTAATCTCAAAAACTATTACTGACTTAATGAAAAAACGATTACTTATCATCTTACCAATCTTCATTGGTGGGATAATCTTATTATTTTCTAAAATTAATTCTAAAGATATTATAGAAAATAAAACTTCTATTGCCATAGTAACTGAACAAGAAAGACAACAATATGAAGCGTATATTAATTCTCATGAATATTCTACTGTAAAGTATTCAACGGATGAATTAAGTAATATTCCAAAAAAAGATAGACCAGATTTAGCTTGGCAACAGAATTATTTGGCTACAATGAATCCTACTTTGTTGAGACCTGAACCGGAAAAATTGATTCCAGTTTTTGAAACAACAAAGCAAATGCAAAATGCACCTACTTTATCTTTACCAGGAGCAGTATCTGCGCCATGGGTTGAAAGAGGTCCTGACAATGTTGGAGGAAGAACGCGTGCTTTAGCTTGGGATCCCGTTTCTACGAATAAAGTATGGGCAGGTGGAGTTACAGGTGGTTTATGGTATAATACTAATATCACGAGTAATGCTACTGTTTGGCAAAATGTAAATGATTTTTGGGATAATATTGCTATTACAGCTATCTGTTTCGATCCAAATGATGATAATACAATGTATATTGGAACTGGAGAAGGATGGGGGTCCGCTTCAAGTAGAGGGGCTGGGATCTGGAAGTCAACTAATGGAGGAACTAGTTTTTCTCAAATAAGTTCAACAACGGGATTTTATTATGTAAATGATTTAGTTGTAAGAAATGAAGGTGGTACTTCAGTTGTTTATGCTGCAGTTGCAGGTGGCTCTTATGAGGGTCAATGGCATGGTGTTGCGAATGAAGGGTTGCAACGTTCAGCGAACGGAGGTACATCTTGGACTCAAGTTTTACCTGATGTCAGTGGAAGTCCTGAAAAACCAACAGATCTGGATATTGCTGCAGATAATGATTTATGGGTTGGTGTAGATGCTAGTTCATATGGAAACGGTGGAGGAAAGATATATAGCTCTTCTAATGGAACTGCTTTCACATTAAAACATACGAATACCGCTGGTCGTGTAAATATTGCATGTGCACCTTCAGATGCTAATTATGTTTATGCTGCATTTGAGGTTGGTGGTGTTATGAATGCCTTTAAAAGAACAACTAATGATGGTGGTGCATGGACAACAATGTCTGAGCCTGCTGATGCGGATGGAGGAATTCCAAATGGTGATTTTACGCGTGGACAAGCATGGTATGATTTAACTTTAGATGTCGATCCAAATAATAAACAAGTTGTAATGATTGGTGGTGTTGACCTTTTTAAAACTGCTGATGGTGGAACAAATTGGGATCAAACTACCCATTGGTATGGTGGATTTGGTTCTCAATATATACATGCAGATCAACATGCTATTGTGTATAAGGCAGGTTCTTCAAATGATATTTTATTCGGAAATGATGGTGGAGTAGGTTATACAAGTAATGGAGGTAATACAACTCCTACCTTATCTACAAGAATTAATGGTTATAATGTAACTCAATTTTATGCTGGAGCGATTCACCCAACTGCGGGAAGTAATAATATGCTTGCTGGCGCACAAGATAATGGGTCTCAAAGATTTACAACAGCTGGTGTTAATTCTACAACTGAAGCCTCTGGAGGTGATGGTGCTTTTTGTCATATTGATCAAACGAATGGTGATTTTCAAACAACTAGTTATGTGTATAATGTGTTTTACCATTCTTCAAATGCAGGAGCTTCTTTTTCTGAAATAAGCTCAGACCAAGGAACAGGTAAATTCATTAACCCAAGTGATTTAGATAATAATCAAAATATTTTATATACGTATAGAAGTCAAACTTCTTTATACAGAGTATCTAACTTTGAAAGTGGTACTCCAGCAGTAGGTACGGTTACAATTACTAGTTTAGGTGCTGCAGCTTCTCACCTGAGTGTATCTCCATATACAACAGGGTCCACAACTTTATTTGTAGGTACTGATGGTGGGCGTGTGTATAAGATAACTAATGCCAATGGAACACCTACAAAAACAGAGATAACAGGTGCTTCATTCCCAACTGGGTCAGTGTCATGTATTGAATTCGGAGCGAATGAAAATGAAATGATCGTTACGTTCACTAACTATGGCGTAAATTCTATATGGTATACAAATACTGGTGGTGGAACTTCTGGATGGACTTCAATAGAAGGTAATCTACCTGATATGCCTGTAAGATGGGCATTGTTTAATCCAACTAATTATGATGAAATAATTTTAGCAACGGAGGTTGGAATTTGGGGGACAACTAATAATAATGGAACTTCAACATCTTGGTCGGCTACAAACTCTGGATTAGCAAATGTTCGTGTAGATATGTTACAATTAAGAGCTTCTGATAATGAGGTTATGGCAACAACACACGGTAGAGGAGTTTTTACTTCGCCTGGTTTTAATGGTGTAACGCCGTTTACTGCTGATTTTACTGCAGATAATCTTATACCGAGTACTTTACAAACAGTAACCTTCACGGATGCAACCAATTTAAATCCAAATGCATGGTTATGGTCATTTTCACCTGCTACGGTTACTTATCAAGGCGGAACAACTGCTAATTCGCAACATCCACAAGTTACTTTTGATGCGATTGGAGCATATACTATTACTTTATTAGCTTCAGATGGAACAAATAATGATTCGGAGATTAAAGTTGATTATATTAATGTGACTGCGCCATCTTATTGTACAGCATCATCAACAAATACAGGAGGAGAATTTATAACTGGAATTGAATTTGGAACGATTGCCAATTTGTTGACTGTTTCAAGTGGGTATATTGATTACACTGCTACTCAATCGACAATAGTAACTAAAGGTACGTCAGAAAATTTAACCGTTACATATACACAGAGTTATACTACGGATGAAGTAAGAGTTTGGATTGATTTTAATCAAAATTTTGATTTTACAGATGCAGGTGAAGAATTCGTATTTCCAACTGGTGGAGGAACTAGTGGACCTTACGTTTTGGCTATTGCTATTCCAGCGGGAGCGTTAACAGGAATAACTAGAATGAGAGTTCGTTTACATGATACAGATGTGTCGTATGGACCAAATGCAACACCTTGTGGGGTTTCTGGATATGGAGAAGTTGAAGATTATACTGTGGATATTCAACCTGTAGTTACCTCTTCAATAACATGGACCAATGAACCAGTAAATTCAGCAATTGAGTGTGATGCCTCAACTTTACCAGCAAACACAGGATTAGCAACCGCTACTACAACATGTGGAACGGGTGGACTGAATGTGACTTATGCAGATGTAATTGCAGCAGGATCTTGTGCTAATGCTTCGGTAATTATAAGAACTTGGACGGCTACAGATAACTGTACAAATACAGAAACATATGTACAAACCATAACAAGTAGTGACAACACAGTACCAACCATTGTATGTCCGTCTACACAGACGCAGACAACAACGGGTGCTTCAGTGACGTTGAATGATTTTACTGCCATGGCTACAGTTAGTGATAACTGTTCAGCAGTAGGAAATATTACAGTAACACAATCACCACTAATTGGATCTACGCAAACGATAGGGACGGTAGTTGTGACGTTAACAGCAACGGATGAATGTGGAAATACAGCGAATTGTGACTTTAATGTAACAGTTTCAAATAACAGTGCTATTACTTGGACAAATCAGCCAGCTTCAGTTTCAATAGAGTGTGATGGGTCAAGCTTGCCAGCGAATATAGGTTTAGCAACCGCTACTACAACATGTGGTACGGGTGGACTGAATGTAACTTATGCAGATGTAACCGCTGCAGGATCTTGTGCAAATGCTTCTGTGATTACAAGAACATGGACGGCTACAGATAACTGTACAAATACAGAAACGTATGTGCAAACCATAACAATTAGTGACAACACAGTGCCAACTATTGCATGTCCGTCTGCACAGACGCAGACAACAGCGGGTGCATCAGTGACGTTAAATGATTTTACAGCCATGGCTACAGTTAGTGATAACTGTTCAGCAGTAGGGGATATTACGGTAACACAATCACCACTTATTGGGTCTACGCAAACGATAGGGGTGGTAGTTGTGACATTAACAGCAACGGATGAATGTGGAAATATAGCGAATTGTAACTTTAATGTAACAGTTTCAAATAACAGTGCCATTACATGGACAAATCAGCCAGCTTCAGTTTCAATAGAGTGTGATGCATCTATTTTACCAGCAAACACAGGATTAGCAACCGCTACTACAACATGTGGAACGGGAGGTTTATTAGTATCATATTCAGATGCAACTGTAACAGGGGCTTGTGCTAATGCTTCGGTAATTACAAGAACTTGGACGGCTACAGACAACTGTACAAATACAGAAACGTATGTGCAAACCATAACAATTAGTGACAACACAGTGCCAACTATTGCATGTCCGTCTGCACAGACGCAGACAACAGCGGGTGCATCAGTGACATTGAATGATTTTACTGCCATGGCTACAGTTAGTGATAACTGTTCAGCAGTAGGAGATATTACAGTAACACAATCACCACTAATTGGTTCTACACAAACGATAG
>Ga0209291_1000743_pt1 | contig 30771 bp, 20 predicted proteins | sample GOMGulsemesocosm_FD_184633 | JGI IMG/M metagenome (GOLD analysis project Ga0209291, IMG submission 184633) | Methane-oxidizing microbial communities from mesocosms in the Gulf of Mexico - GOM9B Gulf of Mexico (SPAdes) (version 2) | ecosystem: Environmental > Aquatic > Marine > Cold seeps...
AACTTATACAAATAGATATTAAAAGGCCGATTCGTGATGAATCGGCCTTTTTTATTTTCTTGTTAATTCAGATTTAAGCTATTGATCTATAATGACTGTTACTGCTGCTTTTAAACCAACAGAACAGAATCTGCTCGTAACTAATTGTATTTATGTTGTTATTGTGAACGTTCTTGAAGGGGGATGACTTAGGCCGTGAGAGTTCGGATCTCTCCATCGCACCAATACTAGGTTCGACCAGAACCTATAAAGAAAGGAATGACTTATCAAAACAGGGGGGCCGGTTTTTTATGTTTGAACTCTTCAGTTGAATTCTTATAATATCTGACGCATATAGTAACTTTAGATCTAACACTGGCTTTTGTGGAAAAGGAAGTGTCACTAAAGTGGCTTAAACAATCAAATAACTAACCATAGGCGAGAATATCAAAAAAAGTTTAAAGTCAGGTAATATAGCTTGTTAGAAGGTTAGGAGTTAAACCAACGAGAACTACTAGTCGCTTATTGAATTACTATCGTACGTCACAAAAAAACGCAATGCTTTTGATGATCCTCTTCAATGTGGAAAATTAAGTACAGTACCTGCAGAACCTGTAATATTTAGTGTTACTGTTAAAACTCTTTTAGCTAATAGGCATGATGGAACTCTTATTTACACGGAAAGTTACGAACTACTTCATCAAGAAAATCACAAAATATTATCCCTCCATAATATATACACATTCTTAAGTTAAGATTCTTCAAATCATCCCATTAATGTAAATTTAGGGGGGGGGGAATTTAACTTCGTCTATTTTAGCGAAATATTTGTAACATATTTAGTGAGAATTTTAACATTATGGTTCAATTAGACAGTAAGTTGTTGGAAGAGTTAACTTATTTGACAGAAAGAAGACTTCAACGTGTTAACAAAATCAAATGTTATGACAAATTAAGTCTGGCGCAAAAGTTTTCAGTGTCAAAACTATCACAGTTTGGCTATGATCTTCTTTATGTAAGGAAAGAAACTTATGGGCTAATAGCCATACTGAAAAGTCGCACTACTTTTGTCACTGTATGCCATTTGGGGGAAATAAATACGAGCCCCAATATATTGATGAGAGCAGATTCTGGGACTAACGATGTTAAATTGGGCGTTTCATTATAACTTTCTTAGCTCTAAAGTATGCTTCTATAGCATAGTTAATCTGATAGAAGTCTAATCAGCCTTTTGTTGATTACTAACGTTGAAGGTTCTATACATCAGAGTATCTCTAGTATTTGTAATAATTAATAAGTGTTTTTATTTTTAACGTTATCCTTTTTAACAATATTAAATTTGTTATTAATAAATTACATAGATGTTATGTTAATTTCTATTCTATATTACTCTCTTTTAAAGCCAGTAATCACTAATCCCATTAATTTTCAGTAGGTTATGTGTGTGGTGAATACCTTGGTTCTAATCAAACTTGAGTTTATCAAGCAATAATTATCGATGTCCTCAGCCAGATTTAAAAATTAGCTGATCAAGAAGCTAATACTGAATTGATAATTAGCTTAGATAAGCCTTGCTGCATCGTTAAATATAGTGATAATCGAAGAATATTTTATTAATTGAGTTTATAAATTGCAACTATTAGAAATAGAGTGTTTAGGAAAAACCCTACGGTTAGAAGGTTCAATGGCAGGGTGGCAACAACTATTTTGGGATGAACAGTGTGTTTCACAAATTAATGCTAGTTCTGACAATGAATCGTTTACACATCAATTCTCTCTACAAACTGAGCAAGGAGAATTGCAAGTAGCGCTCAATGGTTCTTTAAAATGGCAGCCTTTTGAACTGCAGTTTCAGCTTTCAGTCAATGACGAAGTTTTGCATGAGAATACGCTCAATGAAAAAGATATTGAGCAACGTCAGTCAACTCAAGATCATAAGCGACCGATAAAAATTAGCTTAATTGGCATGGCGGGCCTTGGCTTAAAATTATTGAAAAGTGCTAAAGTCATTAAAGTTTTGTTTGCTGCGGGCAGTTTAGCGGCCTATAGCTGGTTATTTTCTATTGAGTTTGCAATCGCACTAATTCTTTGTTTAGTTTTTCACGAGTATGGTCATATTAAAGCAATGAAGTATTTTGGCCTTAAAACCAAAGGCATATATCTCATTCCATTTGTTGGGGGCTTAGCACTTAGCGATGACAAAATTAATACCCGATGGCAAGACATTGTGATTTCAATAATGGGACCCTTTTTTGGTTTAATATTATCGGTCACTTGTTTAATAGGGTATTGGATCACCGATTTAGAATTACTGGCTGGCTTAGCCGTATTTAATGCGCTACTCAATTTATTTAATATGTTACCTGTCTTGCCATTAGACGGTGGGCATGTTCTCAAAAGTATCGCTTTTTCTATCAACTCTAAAGTAGGATTAATTGTTTGTATATTAGGGGCCGCATTAGGTGTTTATATTAGTTATCACTTCGGTTTAGCACTTCTAGGTTTTTTACTTGCTATTGGTAGTATTGAAATATTATTTGAATATAAGCGTCGTCATTTAAGTGATCTATTACCGCTTAATCGTTATGCACAAATTGTTTCAATCTTCTGGTATATCATTACATTAAGTGGATTAAGCGCGATTATTTGGTTCGTCGGGCAAACAGGAAATGGAGCTTTGTCTTTACCCCTTAAAATATTGGGTAGTTAACGAGGAAAATACGATCTAGATTAAAGGTAATATTTTCTCAGTGCATTAATCGCTTTGTTTATATAAATAATGATGACACTCATACTCTTGTGTGTTGAATGGGTGTCATCGATATATTATGGTGAGAAATTTAAGCAGTTTAATGAAATGCAGTAAGTCGCAATTCAAACGTAAACTTTAATGTATTTACTAAGGCTTTGTTATAATCCGAGTGATGCCATAAAGTCATCATCCGCCTCATCTTCTATGATAGGCGTTTTTTTAGCTTCAGCCATTTCCTTAACTGATTGCTCTAATATTTCATCAGGGTCTATGCTTTCTTCTGCATCAAAATCACGAAGTTGAATGAATTCAGTCTTATCCATTGCAAATTCCAAATAAAATATCTTGTTGGTTGCAGTGGAAAAGGTAACCCTTCGCATTTGTGGTCTGTCCATAGCCGTATCAACAGAAATTTGAACCAATTTAGTAATAGCCATCATTTTTGGTTGGCTTTGGGTAATATGAGTTTGCAGTTTCTCTCTTACTTTAAAGGTAAAGTCACCCACCATTTGGTTCGTTAATTCGCCTAAAACATTCGCGACATCGTCAGACATATGGCTCTGTGAAATTTCAGATTCAGGCATGCCCATATTACGCATATAATCCTGATAAATTTCCAAAGCTGCATCACTGGTATAGTTTGTTACCACTAAGCCATTAAATCCACCGTCAAACAGCACGAAACTTGAAACATCTGGTCTGAGGCAAGTTTTAGTTATTTTTTGTACCATGGCTGAATAGGTAATATCATTACCACTGGCTTTAGTCAGTATTTCACAAACCGATTCACACAGTGTAATAAGTACTTGATCCGTATTAATTGTTTTATTTTTTAAAGTTCTGTTCACTACGTAAGATTCCTTAGATTTTAAATTATTCGCTAACCTAAATTTATTGTAATTATAGCAGAGTTCAATGAGATATCATTCTGGTATTAATATAAACATTTGTAGTTTTGTATTACAAAGTTAAATTGAGCTGGATAGGCGTTCAAGTTCCGTCAGATCGGTTGTCGTGATAAATAGTTAATATAGGATAGTGCCGATGAAATATTAACTTTTCTATGCACACAAAAATAACATATTGGCAGACGATATAATTTTTCGAATTAGTTTATTTTATTTAATATCTCTTTGATTGGTTTGGCGAAGTAAATAGCGATTAATATGAGTCGTTGTAATTCACTGTTCATTACAACGTTTTGGCTTTTGCTTAACTTACAAACGGCTCTGACTATCGGTATACAATGAGTGTTATCTTTTGCTTGTTGCTTACTTTCGATTTCTATTAATGCCAATAAAGCCGTAAATTCGTGATGAGGAAGGGCAGTTAAGTTCGGGTTGGAAAATAAATAAACTTCAATAGGCGTTAAATTTTCTGAATTTCGCTGGCATAGTGCATCGCGTAATCTTTCATTACTGCCAAATAACATCATAGATCTTAAATAATTAAAGGGGGCTTTGTTTTCTACTGATTGATTACCAGCAAATAAATAATGCAAAGTATTACGCTGAAGGTGATCTGTTTTTTTAAAATTATCTTGTAATTGTAATGCTGAAGTAAAAAAGCTTAAGGTATCGGCCGTTTTAATCTGGGCTATAAGTGCAACTGGCAAGTTTTTACTCCCAATTAACTTAGTCGCTAATTGCTGAAAGGCATCAAAATTAGTGATGTCACTCATTCCTTGGTGAAATAGGTAGGCTAATTGAGCTACATTTTCATGCTCGTCTGAAGCCCGATAATGTTGTAGTAAGCCAGTATTATCATTTTTCAACAATAAATTGATCAGTGTCTGAATATGTTGCTTCATTGTATATATTGTTTAGCCTATAAATTTCAATCAGTGTATACGTTAATGGCATTGTTGTGTTGTATATTTCAAACTACTTTCAAAGAACAAACTCCACGTCTTAAGTCTTTTTTATTTAAAGCCGTTTTGCTGTTATCACATACCTCTCATTGCTATTACTGCCTGTATTGGTAAAAGGGTAACAAGTGATTAAAACTAATTGAGAGTTATCAGCTAAAACAGGAAGCTCTCCGGTGGAAGCATCGACAATATCGATAGCTTCAACTTGGTAAAGTTGGCTTTGGCCATGTTTATCTGCTAATGAAATTATATCGTTCATAAATACCTCGTCCAAAAATGAAAAGTGACTATCTCGGTGTCCTGCAACAACAAAAGGTTGTGTGCTTAATGCTTGATTAAAAGGGGCTATTGCCCCGGCTGAAAATGCCAGAGTGGTCGGGTCACCCCCATTAAGCACCACAATGCGCTTGTTTAATCGTTGAAATAATAATTCGGCAATAGGATAAGTATCAGCCCATGGCCAAGGTTTGATCCTTTGATTCAAATTAACGCTTTGATGCCAGCTGTAACTGATTAATTGCTGAGATAACCAACCTTTGATAGGGAGCCAACTCCCATGAAGGCAAAGTAGACAACCGGTAATAATCAACGTTGTTTTAATTTGTATTTTCACGTTGATTTCCTTTCTTGTAACGAATTTTAGTAAGCCAGGTAACGTCACTTATTCTTACTAAAATCAATATCGATAAACCTAAGAGAAATTGTAATTGCCATCCAATGGATGTCTGAGGCATCGCTACCATCAAACTCTCATGAGCTTGATAAATCTGACTTTTAGCTCTATTGACAAGTGAGAGATTATTTTTGGCTAGTAAGGGCGACGCTCTTACTTGCTTTTCTACGGCAATAAAACTGGTATAAGGAGATATTATTTGATGATTAATTGATGTATTGATAACTTGCGATTTTACGTCTTCTTTGTTTGCACCAACAACAAGGCTATCAAGTAAATTTTCTATTTTTCTTCTCGCCCAAAGTGATGAAACACCTTTTGAATGCTTGTTGTCGTCAATGATTAATTGCTGATACCAAGACTTAGATATTGTATCTCCTGTTAATTGGACACTGGTGATAGGAAACTGAGATTTAAGTGCTATCTGTAGTGGTTCACCAAAATATAAATCTGCTATGTTTTTAGGATAAACCTCAACGTCTTGATGAATTTGTTCATCGAGTATTAATTCTATATTACTAATCGCGGGTTGACTTATTTTTGTCATGAAATCGCTCATTTTTCGTTGAACGTCATTTTGGTTTTGAATAAAGACATAACTTCCTCTACCAAACTGAGCTGCTTTTTTCATAAAATATCCATTAGGTGCAGCACCAATACCTACGGTATATAAACGAAAATCCCCTTGGGCGCTTTCAAGTAATTGCATAAGTTCGAACTCATTAGCCACTGCCCCGTCTGTAATGAATACAATCTGGCGAATTGCTTTAAGCGATTGCCTTTCATTTTTCTTCATCATCAAAGCGTTACTTAAAGGTCGGTACATTTCAGTGCCACCGTCGGCTGTTAAGTTATCAATAAAGTGTTGTGCTTTTTGAATTTTTTGCGCTGAGGCAATTTTAGTGGTTGGAAACAGTAATTGTGTATTGTCATCAAAAGCGATGATATTAAAGCTGTCCTTATCGTTAAGTTGTAATATCGCAAGCTGCAGGCTAGCTTTCGCTTGTTGCATAGATTTCCCTTGCATGGAACCTGAAGTATCAATAATAAAAATGATATCTCTTGCTATTACTTTAGTGACTTCTAGTTTTGGAGGAAAAAAAGTCATCAAAGTATAATGTTCACCTGATATCTCTTGTGTAAAACTACTGATTTGAGGTTGACTGCTAGGCAATAACTGCCAACTTAAAGTAAAACTTTTATTTGAAATGACATGTGTTTTGCTTAAGGTAATAAAGTATGAATCTTGAAGGCTGTTCAACTCTCTTATAGCTATTTTATGGCTATCACTAATAATCGAGGTTACAGGGACCCCCGTATTTAATTCAATATTTATTGATGATTGACTACGAGAAAAAGATCTAGACGGCTGAAATATAGTTTTTTTCGGGGCTATTTTATTTGGTTCAGAGAATTGTTTATAAAGGTTTTTGTATGCTGGTTGATATTTATCTGTCATCGCGAGTGGCAGTTGTAAATTAAATTTATCATTAGAGAATGAAACCGGCATGATGAATTTCAAGGTAACAATAACCGTAGATTGTGGAGGAATATTCGCAATTTTATTGGTAAATAAATTTGGACGTTTTTGCTCCACCAAACTTGCTTTTTTGCCTTGTCTTTTGGCTTTTTGGTAAACAGCTTTCGCTGCTTTTTTTTCCATTATTTCTCCTGTTATTTCTATGTCGCCTACCTTTATCATTAGTTGTTTTACTGCTGAATTTTCAGGTAGCGGAAATTGATAAGTGCCTTCTAACGCAATAGCATGAGGATTAATGAAAGTTTGCTTTATTTCTGCGTAGGCAACTAAACCATTAATTTGAATGTTAGCTTCAATATCAACAGGTAATGTTGCACGTTTAGACGGGTTTGGATGTTCAAAAAGCAATTGTGGGCCATGAACAAATGGACTTTGACTCGTTATTATTTTTTCTAAATTATTTTCATTACTTTTTGCAAAAGGAATAAAAACGAGAACAAGTGAAAGCACAATTAATAATAAAATAAATAATTTCAACCATTTACCGCGTCTTTTTTTACGCTGTTGTCGGTAATAATATGAGTCTTGATAATCTATAAGTTGAAGGCTTTTTTTAGAAGTAAACATCTTTTGCTCTAGTTTGAATAGGAGATGAGCTATTTAAACAAAGTATTGAGTGTTAGCAACGTCAGTATAAGGGCAAAGTACTGACAAAACATGTTCAAAAAATGGCAGGAAATAATTAGCGTTATATGAGGTAATTTAATTGGATTTAAAATAAGACGACTTTGATGATTCCATATTATAGAAAAGCATTACACATTTTTACAATTTACTCACAAATTTCATGTTGCCTAATGTACTGTTTAGTATTAATTTTACATCTCAGCAAATGAAGGGCAGCAGAGGTTATTTCAGTGCTATCATATGCTCAATAAATTAGGGTTGTTAGAACGATTTTATGCTTAAAAAATTATCATTAAAACTTTGTATTATTTTTTCAGTCGCCATGCTGGTCGGTTGCACATCTATTGGGGTTGGTGATCTATTCTTTGGTTATAGCCAACAAATGAAACATTCTCGTTCAGCTCAATTAAAGGGTGAATTTGTTAAAGCCGAAACGTCGGTTATATCGGTTAACAGTAATCATAATAATTACGCTTTGAGCCACCTAGAAAAAGCACGATTTCAATTTCTTTCTCATAATTGGTTAGCGAGTCAAAAAAGTTTTGAGGTAGTATACAATCAGGTGCAAGCCCAAGAACAAGCGGCGAATATTCAAATAAGCAGAGGATTGAAAAAAGCGAGTGCTGTAGTGAGCAATGATAACGCCATTGCTTATGAAATTCCTTCATATGAACAAAGTATGTTGCATTCTTATCAAGCATTGAATTATTTATATCAGGGGAGTTTAGAAGGGGCTTTAGTTGAAGTTCGTCGTGCTAACTTAGTTCAAGAACGCGCATTAAAAACGAATGAAGCAGAAATATATTCAGCACAAGAAGAAATGGCGAATAAAGGCATTAACACTAACAAATTATATGAAAACTACCCATCAATGGATAATTTTATTGGTGATGTTAAAAATAGTTTTCAGAATGCTTATACTTTCTATCTTTCAGGTTTGTTGTATGAAGCAGGTAAACAGCCAAATGATGCGTATATTGACTACAAACGTGCGATAGAAATTTACCCAAATAATACTTATTTACAGCAAGATGTATTGCGGTTAGCTAAGAAGCTTGGCATGCATGAAGATTTAGCTGGATTTGAACAAAAGTTTGGTCAATATAAAACAGTTAATAAAAAAAAATCAGGGCAAGTTGTTGTTATTTTTGAACAAGGCATCGTTAATGCGAAAGAAGAAGCAAAATTAAACTTACCTATATTCAATTCAAATTCTAACGTTAAGTTTTTTACTTTTGCTCTACCGGTTTATCGTGGAGGTTTATCGACGCTTACCCCATTAACTATTAGCATCGATGAAAAAAGTTACCTTTCACAAGAAATAGTGAAATTGCAATCATTAGCGACTAAAAACCTAAAAGATAACTTACCGGGCTTAGTTACGAGGCAAGTAATACGTTTAGTGGCAAAAGAGCAATTACGTCACAATATGAAAAAGTCAGGTGGTGATATCGGCAATATTTTAGCGAGCTTATATAATGTTGCATCGGAAAAAGCAGATACAAGAAGTTGGTCGAGTTTACCGGGTAATGTACAAATTATGAAATTAGATAATATTGCTGAGGGGCATAAAAAGTTAGTTATCTCATATGCGGGAAAAAATGAAATTATTGAAATTGATGTCATTGAAAACGGTACTACTTTAATCAATTTTACAGCAATTGGTGGTTACACCGGTTATCAAACCATAAATTTGTAAGGAAAAAACATGAGGTTTTTCATTGGATTAACAGCGGTAAGCGTTATTTGTTCATTATTTCTTGCCGGTTGTGCTGCACCAATAACCTCAGGAACGGGAACAAGTGCAATGACACAAGGGGATGACTTTTCAAAACATTTAGAAGTACACAATCCCAAACTAGGGAAAAAGTTAAACATAGTTGATGTTAAATCACGAAAAACTAATGACTTGCTAGAAATCAACCTGCAACTCAAAAGTACTTATAAAAAGTCTTTGAAATTGCAATACCATTTTAATTGGTTTGATGCTGAAGGTTTCGTTATCGAATCACGGAAAACACCCTGGAAACCACTTGAGTTGCATGGTTTTCAGTCTACAGCTTTAAGAGGGCTCGCACCTAATGAACAAGTGGTTTCTTTCACTGTTTATGTGAGAGAAGTTCCTGAAAAAGCATATAGATATTAAAGATTAGAATTAAGAAATTAAAAGTTATTACGTTATTTATTAAGGAAGTTATTATGAAAAAATTAATTATTGCTACTACCGTTGGTCTCGCTATTACAATGGTTGCAGGTTGTGCACAGAAGTCAGTTGTACGTTATGGTGATGCAACATCAGTTGAAACCACAGACATTAACTTTGGCTCTACTGATTTACAAAAAGTGGCAGCTGAAATGACTGATTCTTTATTATTGTCACCGGTAGTTGGCACTTTAACGGAAAACAAACGTCCGGTAATGTTTGTTGAACGTATTAAAAATAAAACCAGCGAACATATCGATACCGAGTCAATTACAGACTCTATTTCAACTAAACTATTACGTTCAGGTAAGTTTCGTTTCGTTGACATGGCTCGTGTAGAAGCGGCCAGAGAGCAAATCAAATTTCAACATGATGGCGGTATGGTTGATACCAATAAGTCAGTACAATTTGGTAAGCAAATAGGTGCTGAATATATGCTTTACGGAAACTTATCAAGTATTGTTAAGTCTAATAAAGATAAATCTGATGTGTATTATAAATTTACAATACGATTAATGGATTTAGAAAGTGGGCTAGTAGAGTGGGCAGACGAAACTGAAATTCGTAAGACAAAAGCTAAAGAATCCGTTGGTTGGTAATTCCGAAAACTTCAATTTAAGGGGGAGATTATGAAAACAAGACTATTTACTTTTTTATGTTTCTTTACTGTTTTATTAAGTACTGCAGTGAATGCTGATTATGATAGAAATAAAGCAGTTCCTGTTGAAAAAGTTTTATTTGGAATGGTACAGTCGGTACGAAATATTACTGAACAAGAAATTATAGAAGACAAAAGTAGCGGCTGGAAAGTATTTGGAGGAGCCCTTGTTGGTGGATCTATTGGGAGCCAATTTGGCAGTGGTAGTGGACGAGATGTTGCTACCATCCTTGGCGCTTTATTAGGAGGCTCTCTTTCTAATAACAATAATCCTCAATATCATATAAAGACGATTCGCTTAGTTGAATTAATGATAAAAACCGATGAGGGGAAAGAGTTTATGGTAATACAAGATTTAGACTCAAGAATGGTTTTTCAACGTAGTGACGCCATTCGTCTTATCTATTTAGCTAATGGCTCAGTAAGAATTGATAAACAAATATAATCTTATATTCCCCTTATCTGCATTAGATCATCAAAAGACGAGTAGACGTTAATCAAACGGCTACTCGCATTTTATCTAAATAATAACTACTTCAATATCATGATCTTTATCTTGTTCGATATATAATTCCGCAACATCAGTGCTACCAAATAATCGTCTGACTTTTTGGTATGCACAAAACTTTTGTTTTGCGAGCTGTGGATCTTTACTTTTAATAAGAAATAACCATGTTTTAACTAAAGTGGCAGAGATCACTTTCATTTCATTATTCCATGAATAACACTACAATAAAGTATAGATAATATGTTTTAAAAGACTAAACTTTATTTGCTGATAAACAGTCGGTAAAGGCTCTGTATCGATTTTAGTGAGTGCTAATGGTTAAATTTCAAAAGCTTAGTTAAGACAATTAATTGTACATTTTTACGATGTATTTTGATTAATGTATATTAAATTGAGCGGAAAATAGCTCATTTGCAACAAAAGACTTACGGTTCGCTACTTTTGGTTAATAAATGGATTTTCATCATCCCTTTGCACTTTGAAATTAAGCAGGTAATATTTCAAACAAATAGTCTACATGATGTATATATGAATAAAACGGCGCCAACCATTATTGAATACTCTGTTCAGCAGAACATTGACGACTCTACGGCGTCAATAAGAAAAGTGATGATTAATAATCATAAACGTAAGTTAGTTTCCGATAAGGTCATCGTCGAACAACCCCTACAAATCACTATCGTTTGGGGTAATAATCATGATGATAATCCAACTGAGCACTCGCAAGTATTTTCTATTACTATGCGTACTCCCGGCAACGATAGACAATTAATAATCGGCTTATTAATGTCTGAAGGTGTTATCGATTCGTTGGAAGATATAGCAGATATTTCACCTAACACCACTGAGAATAAGAACAACTTATGGGAAGTTACTTTATGCCAAGGTTTGGTTCCTGAGTTGTCTTCGTTAGAGCGTTATCAAATGACTTATAGTAGCTGTGGCCTTTGTGGTACAACGTCACTAAAAAGTTTAGAGTTGAGAAATCCACAGGTACTTAGCGAGAAAAATCATGTTTTATCAATAGCTGATATTTTGTTGATGCCAGAGGTGATGAGAGAACACCAGTCAGTGTTTAAAGTTACAGGGAGTTCACATGCCGCAGGACTTTTTAACGGAAATTGCTTATTTGATCTCCGTGAAGACATTGGTCGCCATAATGCCGTAGATAAACTCTTTGGTGCTTTGTTAGAGTCTCGTAGTTGTGAAGGTGATAAAGTTCCAGAGCACTTAGTGTGCTTAGTAAGCAGTCGAGTCAGCTTTGAAATAGTACAAAAGACGGTGATGGCAGGTATTGCAATACTTATCGCGGTAGGTGCGCCGTCTGATTTAGCCATATCCGCAGCGAAACGGTTTAACTTAACCTTGATTGGTTTTGCATCAGAGAATGGATTTAATGTTTATCATGGTGAATGGCGATTGCAGGCGTTGGAGCCATAATCTCTATAAAGTAAGTTACTGGCAAAATAGTAAGAACTTTTCATGGTTTTTTTTCGTTTTAAGTCTATAAGGTGGACCATCATAGCGAACATAAAAAAAGGTCTTATGAATAAAGACCTTTATTGATTTTAATCATTAAATTGAGTCATTAAAAAGTTTTTAGTGCTTAATGCCTCGTTTATTCTCTTGCCAACTTTTCTGTAAACCGAAGGTTTTCATTGATTCTTCAAGGTTAAATTTATCAACCATTTTTACCACTTCCACAGATGTTTGTCGTTTCCATGGGATCTCATCAAGGTTAGCAATGCCGAATATAGTTGCAGCCATAATGGCAGAATTTAATTTCAATTGTAGCTGGTCTACTTTTTCAAAGGTATCAGATTGTGCATGGTAGTTCGATGCATAATTGGCATCTGCTTGGTTGGCTACTATATTGGCAACACCTTGTATCATAAAGTCATAATTGTCTGTACCAACAACCGGATCGATAATTTGGCTGAATGGGCCTAATGCAGTAACAGAAAGCAACGCTTCATCGAGAGTGGTTTTAATTTCTTTTCGGCCATTAATAAAAAAACCAGTGATAGCCCCTGTACCAATATCAATGGTGGAAGCTAAAACATGATTGTCTAATTCATCGATATGCTTTTGAGTATACCCCCATGAACCATACATTCCTTGTTCTTCACCATTAAAAAGAACAAAACGAATGGTACGTTTAGGTGTAATATCAAGCTTCTTAATTTGACGAGCAAGGTCAATGACTAAACTAACATTGGCTCCATTATCTAGTGCACCAGTGCCAAGATCAAAAGAATCTATATGAGCGCCAATTAACACAATTTCTTCAGGGTAAGTATCACCTTCAATTTCAGCTACCACATTGTTTGCTTTGTAAGGTTTTTCGCCGAAAATATTTATTTTTGCGGTTAACTTCAGTGATGTACCAGAATCTAACAACCGTTGTGCCCGTTTTGCACTCTCTCTTTCCATCACCACAATTGCTAACTTATTATCAACGCCTGAGCTCGGCAAGTGACGATATAATAAGTTGTTTGGTCTTGAAGACATATAAATAATACCAGCGGCTTTGGCTGCTAGTGCATTTTTTTCAATAAGCACCGCATTAAGATACTCTTGAAAGAGTCCATTAATACCACTTTTGTCATTAAGGATTTTAGTTTCGATTAGGAGCCATTTGTCTTTTAAATAATTGTCAGTATTTTTTTCTTCAAAATCTGTTTCAGTACCTGCTTTTAGGTTTACTATTTTTGCTGTAAGACCTTGGTAATGCGTTTTGTTCGTAAAAGGCATTGCCACAATACGGGGTGAAAAATTTATACGGTTATTAAATACCTTAGCGCTAATGCTTTTCTCTACCCATGCTCTTGGCATAGTAAAACTTTCTTTTTTAGCACTTACACCTGCCGCATGAAACTTTTTTAATGCCCAGTTCACTGCTTTTTTATTTGCTTGTGTTCCTGTTAACCGACCGCCAATTTCATCCGTTAATTCTTTTAAGTCTGAAATAATCGGTGTAGGTGCTTTCATTGTTACAATTAAGTTTTCAACATCGCTATTAAAAATAGAAGTAGCGTAAGCACAATTTACCATAAGAGTAGGGATAAGCAGTAAAGGGATAATTTTTATCATATTATTTTTCTTTTAAATTTTACCTATAAATAACGTTTGATGAATAATCATTCAAATTTTTTTAAATACATCCGTTCAAATTATAGCTAATTCTACACATCTGAGGGCTTTGATTTACAATTATTTAATCATTCTTCGAATTCACGCAATATGAGCATGAAGTTCTTGCTTTTAAATAACGATCATAGCCCTGAATTTTTTTATCGGGGCATTAACTGTTTAATACTTCATAAGAATTATCGTTATTCACAATTTTGATTATTTGTGATTTCACTTTGAAGGTTATTTAAATGTACTGCAAATATTCTCGGTTATGCTATTTCCCGCGATAAACTGTGAAAGTAAATACAGTGAGTTATTTGGTATATTTCAGCAGACTGTTTTTATAAAAATCGTTTAGAGGAAGAATCAAAATAATCGGTAAAAATCTCGGCTTATTAAAAGGTTAAGGTTAAAGATTAAATCGTGAAAATTATTTAACTGATAGGATGAAGAGGATAAAACAGGGTAGACTCCTTAATCTACCCTGTATATTTGTTGTAATTAATTGGTCTTAACTAGTCATTCTGCTGCTCGGATATTACAGCACTTCTTTTTATTGAGTTCACTCTTGTATTTGTAGGAGAAATTGCTGGATTGTAACTACCTGTTAAACTTAAACGAGAAAATGCTGCATAGCCATTAATCATAATGTAGTAAGTACCGCCATTATCATTAACGTTACATGTTTCATTATTTCCACTAATATAAGGGCGACAATCATAGTTTGATGAAGTAGGTTTACTGCCAAATTTAATAAATAAGTCTGCATCACCACTGCCACCGTTAATAGTAAATTTTACATTAGAAGCACCGGACGGAACAACCATGGTATATTCTAGGTTTTCGTATCGGGCACCGCTTAAATCGGTTTTAGACACATTGTTTTGTAAGACATTTGTATCATCTGGTGGAATTGTAGCTGTATCGTAACTTGCGGTTAAATTCACATTACTTATTTGATTCCAAGCAAGGACCATAACGTGATAAGTACCTGTCTGTATTGATGAAATATCGCAGGTTTCACTGCTCGTAGCGCTAGTGCTTTTACAGTCATATATCGATGTAGTGGCTTCTGCTCCAAATCTAATATACAGATCCGCATCGCCACTGCCACCTTGAGTCGTAAAGCTTAAGGTTGTTGCATCAGTAGGTACTTCAAATGTAAACCTTGTTTCTTCTTTCGAGGCACCAGAAACAGTACGTGGTGTATTATTCTCTAAAACAGAGTCGTTTGGTGGAATGACAACATCGCCACTTTTAGCCAATTCAGCAGCAAAGGTAGCAGAGAGACGTGCAAATTTTAGCGCATGAGCAGAATTAAAACTGGTGTCATTCGCGGTATGTATACTGCCGTTAATGTCAGACATATTTGATTCAAATGGCATCGAAGCGGGGTAACCTTGGTTGTGCCACGAAGCATGATCTGAACAGCCATAACCACATTGGTCATAACCATAGCTAATATCTGATAAATACGTATCAATGAGTTGGGTCATAAAGGTATTTTGTCCACTATTTGTGTAGTCGGTCATAAAGACAATATCTTTATTTGCTGTCCCTTTATAACCGACCATGTCAAATTGGGCGACACCGACAATATTCAACCCTTGGTTTTTATAATCTTGAGCAATCGCTTTAGATCCTCTTAAGCCGACTTCTTCTGCAGCATAACCAATGAATTTAATCGTGCGCTTTGGTTTGAAACCACTGGCAACGATTGCACGTAATGTCTCCGTAACCACAGCAATACCTGATGCATTATCATCTGCACCAGGAGCCGTGCCTGTACTTGGGTTAGACAAATTTATTGAATCTAAATGTCCACCTATAATGACTATTTCATCGCTATTCGACGTGCCCGTGATGGTTGCAATTACAGATGATTGCTGAAAAGTATGATTATATAACTCAACATTAATATCACTACGTTGGCTACTTATTGAAGCCCAATGGCTTTTTAACCAATTAGCCGATTCTACACCAGTGGTACTCGTATAATAACGATTGTTGTAGTTGCTTAAAGTATCAACCGTTGATGTTAAGTTGGACGAAGACAACTGATTTAATAACGAATTTACCCCCGTTGGATTATCAATAGTATAGTTTGCAATAACTTGCTGAGTTAATGCAATATTCGCAGTATACTGCTGCGCTGCCACCAAAGACTCATGAAATATATAGCCACCGCAACGTTTAAAATTTTCATGCATGAATTCGCTTAAGTTATCCAATTGAGATTCATCAATATTGACAATATTAATGGCATGGTTGTGTGATGTTTGTGGCCCTGTAAGGTTAATCACTGATTGCTTTGGTTGGATATTCGTTAGGTTGAACTGTTTACTGTAACTATTGTTAATCATAGATACAGCGTCATTACCAATGGAAATCCAAACTCTTTTGTTGTTATCTTGTTGATTTACATGGTTGTTTTGTTGGTTTGTGTTGATATTTGGATGTGAGTTGTTATATTCAAGTGCAGAAACGGTACTCGTGCCGATGAGGAGACTTAACGCAAGAAGATCTTTAACTGTTTTTTTCATAAATTTCTCTTTTATTCATTATTATTTTTTGAAAAACATCTTTTTAATCATCCTCTTTTTCACTGTTGTTATTTAGTTGTTACTCTGAAAAAGACAAATTACATTTTAACGAACTAGTTTTATCGCTAGTAAAGAGATTTGGTAAAACTCGATGAGTAAACCTTTAATAAGAAAGATATTATTGTTTGAAATAGAAAAGAGGGGCGAAGCCCCTCAAAGTAAGGATGTAAACATTAATTAGCTTTTATGTTCAATGTTACATTTGAAGAAGAAGAGTATCCTCTAACATCAAAATACCAAGCACCGGCACCAGGATTTGAGAAAGTACAAACTTCTTCATTTCCGTTAAGGTATGGACGACAATCGTATTTAGATCTCGTTGATTTAGCGCCTTCTCTAACGTAAAGATCTGCATCTCCTGTTCCGCCAGAAATAGTTACTGTCAACGTTGAATAGCCACTGGCTAAGGTTTCAGAAAATCTTTCCCAAGCACCAGAGTTAATTGAATTAATATCATAAGTAATATCAATTGAGTCTCCTGGGTTAGTGCCCCCATCTTCAATAAAACTACCGGTTAAAGAAGTCCCATTGATCGCGTTCCAAGCTTCAACCATTACGTGATAGGTGCCTGTTTGTGCTGCCGAAATATCACAGTTTTCATTACTGGAAGAACTGGTACTTTTACAGTCGTAAGTCGATAACGTGGGTTTCGAACCAAATTTTACATACAGGTCGGCGTCACCGCTTGAGCCTGTTGTGATGAAATTTAAATCTGTTGCTCCAGCAGGTACTGACAAGGTATAGAACAATTGATCTTTTGCACTACCTGACAAGCCTGTTTCCGCAACTCCGTTGGTTAGCACACCGTCAGTTGGTATTGTGCCACAGTTACTAGAACTCGCATCAGATGTTACACCAACTGACGCCAATGCTGCTTTCACATCATCAATGCTATAACCTAAATCACAAGCGGCATCTATTGCACCGTCGCCTGCCGAATTCCAATCAGTGTTTGAGGTCCAATATAATTTATTAGCATTTGTCATAACTTCAAATGCTTTACGTGTATTCCATCCCGTTTTATTGGCTAACAAATAAAACGCTTTATTGAAAACACCTGAGCTGTAATGAACATCCATTCCAGACGAGTAATCTGATTGATGACCTATAGAACTGCCATCAAGGGTAGGGTCATTCATGTATCGTAATGCACCATTGCCTTTAAATATTTGTTCTCCAACTTTCCAGTCATTAGTACCTGTCATGAAGTATTCAGCTGCTTCACCAGCCATATCTGAAAATGCTTCATTGAGGCCACCCGATTTTCCTGAATAAACAAGGCCAGAGTTTTGTTCGGTATAACCATGAGATACTTCATGAGCAGAAACATCTAAACTGACTAATGGGTAAAAGGTGTTTTGACCATCACCAAAGGTCATCGCTGTACCATCCCAAAAAGCGTTTTCATAACTATTTGAGTAATGTACACGCATCTGTAGTTGAAAATTCAAAGGTGGCTCGCCAAACCAATCGTTGTACATATTATAAATTACGTTACCAAAATAATGGGCATCATTCAGCGGGGAGTAGGCGCCATTAATTTCTTTAGTGGTGTTTTCTGGGCAAGTATAACTAAACGCATTTGAGCCGCTAGTGCCATGATTTAAGTTAATCGTTTTTACATTGCTATTAGTCATACTACAGGTAGAACCTGACTGACTAACATCTAAATAGCCAAAGTCTGTGCCGTATTGATATTTACCTGTTTTAGCATTACCACCCGGGCCTGTGCCATCTGCAGTTTGTAAGTTATCTAAATGCAGTAATACATCACCAGTATGAGCATCGATAATATAATAGGGTCGGGCGGGTGTATTTCCATATTGAACAAAACTCACTTCATATACGAGTTTTGCAGTGTCATTGTCGTCTTGCCATATTGATAATACAGACGTTTCGTTAAATGTAGTCACGTTATCCGCAGATAAAAAACCTCCAAAACTTACGCCTTTAGAACGATGTAAAGCTTCATTGGCTGTAAAGGTTGGTGTGACATCCTTAATGTCAGTATCTATATTATTTAATACTGAGCCATGGGCATGCTTAAAGCTATTATCATTTTTCTTAGAGATAACCGCGTCATCATTTATCACAGGAATGCCTTGATAAAATTGTTGATATCGTGTCGTGCTATCACCGTTATCTAAGATAAAATCTTTTTTTACTTGCAGTGTATTGCCTGCGGACAATCCTACTAGTTGTGCAGGGTTGTTATTTAAGAGGCTAGGAGTATTTTGAGATAATACTGAAATAGTTGCATTATCACCGTTTAATAGTTTCCTTTCAGCCGCTTCAACACTGAGTGTCCCCATTAAACTTATAGACAATGCACTTAAAATAAATGTTTTATTATGTTTCATTTTTATACCTTTTGTTATTATATTTTACGGCATACAACCTGTATGCACCTAAGTCGGGTGTGTCTATAAACCTTTAAAATCTAATCGGCCAAGATTATGGGTGATCATATTTTTTGGAATACAAACAAAGTTTTGATAGTAAGTTTCTAATATCATTAATCTTCGTGTAAAAAGTCATGAATCAATAGAGACATTTCTTCTTTGATAAATACCACAAAGTGCGTTGTTAATAATATGTTACGAACTTGTTAAATGTAGGTGATTCCTCCTGGGATGCAAGTTTTAAAATAATATAAATTTAATAGGAAGAAAGTAGGCGTAATTATCTGGGCCAACAGATTGTTATATTCTATGGGTAAAAAGTGTTAACCATGCTGAGGTTGTAACGATTCAGAGGAATAAATATTAGAACGGAACTTGTTTTTGGATTGTCTAAAAAGAGTAAAGTTGTTGAATATATTCGTTTACTGAACTAAGTAGCGTCTTTAGTTTGAAAAATAAAACAGATATTTCAAGTTGATGTTAAATTTGTAGCGACCATTATATTAGGACGATTTTGCTATTTGATGAGTTAAAATTATAATTTTTTTAACAAGTTAAGGTACAATGTCAACATTCTAAGCGTAGACATTAAGGTTGTTCACTTGCAAAAAATAATCATTTTTGGAAACTCAGGTTCAGGTAAGTCGACACTGGCTAAAAAGTTGGCAGTAGAGAACAAATTAGCACATTTAGATCTTGATACATTAGCTTGGTTGGCAACATCACCACCGCAAAGAAAATCTATAATTGATTCAGCCAAAGAAATAGCCACTTTTACACAAAAGCATGAAAGCTGGATCATCGAAGGTTGTTATAGTGATTTACTGGAATTACTCGCTACAAAATCGAACGACGATGCGCTTAAAGGTCAGGGAAATTGTACAGCCAACGAAATGGTGTTTTTAGACTTACCTATTGACACCTGCATCAAAAACGCAGAAAAGCGCCCTTGGGAGTCACATAAATATTCTTCTAAGCAAGTACAAGATGAAAATCTAGGAATGCTTATCCATTGGATAAAAGATTATGAAACACGCACTGATTCATTTTCTAAAAAAGCACATCAAGCGCTTTATGAAACCTTCGAAGGTAAAAAAACGACCATTAAAAATAATAATTAATGACGCATCCCTGAGTTTATAAACATTAAGATAAATTTATGACATTTCGTATTCTCCATACGTCAGATTGGCATTTAGGCCAAAACTTTTACGGCAAAAGCCGTGCAAATGAACATCAACGATTTTTAAATTGGCTGTTAGAACAAGTCAAAGCACATGATATTGATGCAGTGATTGTTGCTGGGGATATTTTTGATACGGGCACGCCACCCAGTTATGCACGAGAAATGTATTTTGATTTTATCGTTAACATGCATGAGAAAAACTGTCAGCTTATTATACTCGCGGGTAACCATGACTCGGTAGCAATGCTTGGAGAGTCTAAACAATTATTGTCGCATTTATCTTGTAAGGTTATTACCAATGTTGGTGATAATCTTGATGAACAAATTATTACCCTCAACAATAAAAAAGGCCAACCAGGCGCCGTATTGTGCGCTATTCCATTCATTCGACCGAGAGACATTATCAGCAGTAGTGCAGGGCAGTCAGTTAAAGAAAAACAACAATCATTACAACAGGCTATTAGCGAACATTATCAAACCTTATATCAACAAGCGCAAAAAGCAATGCCATTGAATAAGCCAGAATCATTACCCATTATTGCTACCGGACATCTCACAACAGTTGGCGTAACCAGTAGTGAATCTGTTCGCGATATTTATATTGGCACACTTGAAGCTTTTCCTGCGAATGCTTTCCCTGAAGCTGACTACATTGCTCTAGGACATATTCATCGAAGCCAGAAAGTAGCGAAATCAAATCATATTCGTTATAGCGGTTCACCGATAGCATTGAGCTTTGATGAAGCCAGCCAAACTAAAAAAGTATTAATTGCTGAATTTGAACAAGCCAAACTTAGCCAAGTTATTGAGCAAGACATTCCCTGTTTTCAGCCTTTGTTGATGATAAAGAGTAAATTAGAAAAGCTTACTGATGACGTTACCCGTTTAGTTGAAGAGTTAGATTGCGCTAAAACATTATTAGCCAATGACCAGAATATTTGGCTTGATATTGAAATCAACAGTGCAGAATACTTACAAGACTTAACACCTCGTATTGAAGCGCTCGTTAAAGAATTGCCTGTGGAAGTATTATTGGTTAGACGCAGCAAAAAATCGAGGCAATCAATGCCTGAAAGTCAAAAAAAGATCACGTTGAACGAATTGTCATTAAGTGATGTTTTTGAAACTCGATTACGACAAGAAAATTGGGAAACTAAAATAGAAGTTAGCCAGAAAAGTCGACTTGAAAAAATGTTTGCCCAAACTTTAGAGCAAGTACAAGATCAAATAACAGAGCGAAGTACGGCAGTTAAAAGTGACGTTGAAAAACCTAAGCTTACAGGTGAAGCCAAGTGAGAATATTAAGTTTACGATTTGAAAATATAAACTCACTGAAAGGTGCATGGAAGATTGATTTTAGCCAAGCGCCTTTTGACAATAGTGGATTGTTTGCCATAACGGGCCCAACGGGGGCAGGTAAAACGACAATTTTAGATGCTGTTTGTTTAGCGCTCTATCATCAGACACCGCGCTTGAATGTTTCAGACAAGCAAAATCAGTTAATGACTCGGCATACGTCTAGTTGTTTAGCTGAAGTTGAATTTGAAGTGAAAGGCAAAGCTTATCGTGCATTTTGGAGTCAACGCCGCGCTAAAAACAGTGTTGAAGGTAATCTTCAAAAACCTCTTGCCGAACTGGCAGAAATTTCAACACTAGCAGGTGAAAAAGACCAAATAATAGCGACTAAAGTTTCACAAGTTCGCACTGAAATAGCGAGTTTGACGGGCTTAGATTTTTCACGTTTCACCAAGTCGATGATGTTATCGCAAGGGCAGTTCGCTGCTTTTTTGAATGCACCAAGTAACGAACGAGCCGAACTATTAGAAGAGTTAACCGGCACTGAAATATATGGGCAAGTTTCACAGCAAGTCTATCAGAATCATAAAAATGCCAGTAATGACTTAAAAATACTGCAAGCACAAAGCCAAGGCACCGTTATATTATCAGAAGAGGAATTAACGTCGTTAACCCGGCAGTTGGACCACTTTATTGAAAATGAAAAACAACTAGCGTCAACCTGTGATTTATGGCAAAAAGCTCAAACGTGGCAACAAAAATCAATAGAGAATCAAGAAAATGTTGAGTTGGTTAATAAACAGTTGTTGCTGGTATCGCAAAAAGAATTCTATGCTGAAGGTGATTTAACCAAATTATCGTTAGCTATTCCCGCTGAAAAGTTAAGGCCCGCTTTCGCAGCCCATGAAAATAAAAAACAGTTACAAAAATCACTCATCATCAGTAATAATGAACTACAAAAAACGTGTGAAAATGTTGAACAAAAATCACTTGCTGCTAAAAAGTCATATGATGAATTAGCAAAAGAGCAAGCTACTCAAAAATCAGCGGATGAAAAAATAGAAAGTTTAATGATTGAAAGAATCATTCCGCTTGATAATCAAATTATCCATCTGATAAAGCAAGAAAAAGAATTAGCAGATAAATTAATATCATTACTTGATGGCCAAAAGTTATCGAAAACTCATTGTGATCATTTACTAAAAGAGCAACAACAACATACAACGAAAATCTCTGAAAATGAAACCTTTATAAGTCAAAACAAGGTATTGAACAATTTACCTGAGAAGTTGCCTTTATGGCAAAATCAATACCAGCAGTTATCTTTTATCGAGCATGAAATAGAGCAGATAACTGTTGACCAAAAAAGTCTGTATTTACAACAAGAACAATTGCATCAGCAACGATTAAATCAGCAACAATTACTTCAGAACCAACAACAGGAACACGGTACGCTTATAGAGCAACTCGAACAGTTTCAACAGGAAAAACAAATTGTTTTAGCAAGTGTTTCTGTCGTTAACGAAGAAGCATTGCAACTTGATTTACAGCTACGTCAGGAGCAAGTTACTCAGCAAATCACCATTAGAGAAAACGCTCGGCGTTTCTCATTCTTAACCAATGAAGCATTTAACTATCAAACAACGATATCTGATAAAGGCCATCAATATAAAGTTGTTTCAAATGAAGTCATTCAGCTAAGAGCACAATATCGTGATTTACAGTTAACTCGCGATGATGTTTTGCTCATTTTAGATCAACAAAAAACCATTCTGTCGTTAAGTGAGCATCGCAAAAACCTTGAACATGAACAAGCTTGTCCTCTATGTGGATCCAACGAACATCCGGCAATTGAAGAATATTCAAAGTTAGAAAATAGTCAGGCATCAGAGCATCAACAACGATTTGATCAGTTAACTCTTCAACTTCAACAATTAGAACGTCAAGGAAAAGCTCAAGCGGAGACTCAATCTCGATTGAAAGCTGAACTTGATGTAACTGAAAAGGTATTGTTGGAAAAAACACAAGAGCAACAGAGTTTATTAAGTCAATGGCAATTATCTGCACAACCACTTGGTTTAGATTGTCAATTAGGCGATTTATCTACCATTGAATCTTTTATCGAAGAAAGAGAACAAACGTTAGAAAGTCTACTTAACGCAAACGTAAAACTCCAACAAACTGAACAGCGGTTGCAACAATCTCAGCAGCAGCTAATAAAGATTGAAAAAGAAAAATTAAATGAACAAAATCAGTTGCAGCTGTTATTAAATAATGTCGATAATATTCAAAACAGTTTACAACAGTTAACCGTTCTTCTATCACAAAAAGAACAAGCTAAATCTGAAGGTTTGATCACGTTTAAAACAGATGTTGATGCTATTGAACTACAGTTTTCATCTGAAAATACAGACGTTTTATCACCAAAGCTATTTAGCAATAACAGTCTGTTTCTTCCGAGTGAAAATGTGTTTTCCATTTGGTTTGCCGAAAAGAACAACCAAGTAAAGCAATACCAATTTGCCCTTCAAGAACAAGAACAATGTTTACAGTTCTTAACCGAATTAAAGCAGCAGTTCGCGGTTGCGCAAATACATGATCAACAGCTTAGCGAAGAGCATGAAAATGTTAGTAGGGCGCAGCAGCAAATTATTACTGAGCTTCAACATACTCAACAACAACGTTATAACCTGTTCGAAGACAAAAACATTAACCAAGTGAGAGATAGTATTGCTGTAAACCGAAAAGTGATAGATGAAGAACTTAGGACGTTGCAAAGTACTTTCCAACAAAGTATGGAAACGCATCAGCATAAGCAAGGTCTCTTGATGAGTGCTCAACAACAATTAGTAAAGATTAATGAAGACGTTGAATTACTTACTTTAGCTTGGAATACCGCTTTGTCAGAGAGTGATTTTGTAACAGGAGTTGACTTTATTAATGCTCTGTTACCGGTTGAAAAGCAACAAGAGATTCAGATAACCCTTGATGAAATAACCATTGAAAAACAGCGTGCACAAACATTACTTGAACAGTATAAGAAACAACAGGTGCAATTAACGGTTGAGCAAGAGTCGATAGAACAGTCAGGTATTACAGACTTCAAACCGTTGATCATAGAAGAAAAATTATCGGCATTTAAAGAGCAATTAAAGCAAGAACAAATAAAACAAGGTCAACTAAGTCAAACATTAAAGCATGACCAAACTCAACGAGAACAGCAAAAAGGTTTATTAGAACAGATAGCCGAACTTCAAATAGGTGTTGATGATTTAGCGCATTTAAATGGTTTGATTGGTTCAGCTGATGGCGCTAAATTTAGGAAGTTTGCCCAAGGCTTAACATTGGCGCATTTAGTGTATTTAGCAAATAAGCAGCTTGAGCGTTTACATGCGCGTTATCAACTTAAGTGCCAACAATCAGAAGCTTTGACACTTGAAGTGCTTGATACGTGGCAAGCAGACAGCGTACGCGACACCAAAACCCTTTCTGGTGGTGAAAGCTTCTTAGTGAGTTTAGCGCTGGCGTTAGCCTTGTCTGATTTAGTGAGCGCTAAAACCAGCATTGATTCACTTTTTTTAGATGAAGGCTTTGGTACACTTGATAATGATACCCTTGAAATTGCTCTTGATGCTCTAGATAGCTTAAACGCGAGTGGCAAAATGATTGGTGTGATCAGCCATGTTGATACGTTAAAAGAACGCATACCCGTGCAAATAAAAGTTAAAAAGTGTAGTGGGTTGGGAGTAAGTGAACTAGAAAGTCAGTTTAGGTTTGTTATTGGATAGAAGATATTTCAACGTTGTAGACCTCTATTAGCCTTTTGTTTCCTTAAGTTAAATAGTAAATATGTGAATAACAAAAGAGTAATTGGTTTTTAATGGTTGCAAAGAGATAAAACCTAATAGAAGCATTATTTATTATCGAATGAAACTTTGAGTGTTTTCAATTTAACATGTTGAAAATGTTACAATTAAGTTAGCTTAATGTATAATCTAATGTATTAATCATATAAACGGACTTATAAAGTGCAGTTACTAAGAATCACAATTGTTTTATTTTTTATTATCTTTTCACACTTTACTTTTTCTACAAATTTAGTAAATACAGTTTCAACAATACCACTTAAATCTTTCCATCAGTCTTTACCAACTATCATTCCAGGTCAGTACATAGAATATAGTGAAAGTTTATTAACTATTCGCCAATATAATAATCAAGGTTTACACCAAGAATTTTCAGTTGAGTTATCAGGTTATTCAAATAACAATTCAGCTTTTCAGGCTTATCTTGACTCAACTTCTAGTGCAATATGGATAACTGGTAACCATTTCGATATTGATGAGGGTGTAACATATATTATCGTTGAAAAATTTGTTTTCAACGATGAGGGCTTTACAGGTGAATATCGCAAAATGCAGCTGCCTAATAGCTTAACCGGAGTAATCAGAGGTTTTAACAATAATAATATGTACATTGTTACTGAAGATACTTCTACAGGAAGTCTACTTTACAACTTTACTGAATATGATCTATCCAATGAATTATTAAAGAAAAGAAGTTTACAGTTTGATAATAACTTTGGAAGTCGAATTTCTCCTAGCGGAGATTATTTTGTGACAACTAAAGGTATTATATCGTTAACTGGCACGGAAATAGAGTGGATAGATAGTGGGTTAAACGCAGGGGAAGTTCCTTTTTTCATCAATAACGATACTATCCTCTTTAAAAACGAAGATGTTGGTTATTATATTGGCTCAATTAACAATAATATAGTATCTACATCACTGTTACTTTCAAATAACTCCTCAAAATTACAGTATGAAACTAGAGGGTATACATATCATAGACTTAATGAAGAGCGAGTTATTAATTTTTATGATAATGATGATGGTTTAATAAGTTCTTTTTCAATAGATAAAGTTAATAACGTTTGGGGGGTAAGTGATGTTGAGCTAGGCACTGATATAAACGCTTATAGTCAAAATTATAAAAGAACTAGCGAAAGTGGTTTAATTAATAGGAATTGGAGCTTTTCGCACATTGAAGGGAAATGGCTTCAGGATAAACCATTAGTTAAAGGTTACGAATACGATACAGGCTATGTATTTGTTTCAAACATGGACGATGTTCAAGATAATGAGTTATATGCAATTTTTACAGGTGATGTGAACAGATTAAGGAAATTAGAGTTTATTAGTAATAATGAATATCAATGGAATGACATAGATGAAATTCCTAAACAAAAGGGAAATATAAAATTTTCTTCGAAATATATGAATAAAATTTACGTTGTTTCTGTTTATTGGGATGGTTCTTCACAGACTATAGATGCACTTTCAACAATTGTGCGTGTTATTAATACAGATGGGGAGTTTGTTACAGAAGTTGAATTCTCAGGAGTAATAGGAGCGGACTCTTTTGTTGTAAATAATATAAATCCCGAGTTTATTTTTTGGGGGCACTTAAAGTGTTCTATTCAATATTTTACTTGTGAAAATTTTGCTCTTTTACCAATAAACACAAGTACTATTTATTACAATGGTTTCCTGTATTACTATTCAGATACTGATAACAAACTACATTATTATAATACGGCTACAGGTGGTGTTTGGAATACCTCTTCATTCGAGTTCCCAGAGGGATCATCCAGCAATTTTCAAAAATTTGGCAACCAACTAAGGTTTGATGAAAATTTAGTCGTATTTAATGAAAGTGGTGAAATCGATTCATTGATGCCTATTATTTCAGCTAATACTGATTACATAACTATTTTTTCGGAAAATAATTTTAATAATGGAACTGTTTCTTGTGATGATAGGTTAGTTAACTGTATTTCTATTGATGGTAGATACACCTTAGAGTTCTCCTCAATAAATTCTGACACATGGGGTAGGTATAAAAATATTAATGGTACACCATTTTTCTATGACCCTTTTGAATACTTTCATACTCTTGAAGTATTTAAGACTAAAGAAAATTTAATTTTTCCTACATTTCAAAATTTAATGCCAAGAGAGACTGAAGAAATTTTGCAAGATGAGGATTTCTCCATAAGTCTCAATGATTATTTTAACAACATTACGCATTATGAGCATGTAGGGAAAGAATATAATGCTGATTCCGATTATATTGATGAATTTATAGCGGATACTAATGGAAATTTACAAATAACCGTAACTAATGAGCATACATGGAAAGAGCATATTATACCCTTCTCAACCTATACTGGTTATAACGAAAATTTCACGATGCCTGTTTATCCCATGTCTATTATTGTCAAAGATATCAATGATCCTCCAGAGTTACGAGAAGGAAAAAGTTTAACGATTAATCCTAGTGATAAAGATAATATACACATTACGTTAGATGATATATTCTGGGATCCCGAAAGAAAACGTCTAGAATATGTAATCACAAACCTACCACTATCTAACGGCCTTAAATGGGCGCATGGTGGGGTAAGAGGTTCTGCAAAGCCGGGCATACATAATGTAAATCTTACTGTCACCGATACAAGCCTTGATGAACTCACTGCTAGCTTTACGCTTAAAATACAAATTAAAGATGAAAAAGGTAATATACCAACGAAGAAAGACAGCTCTGGTGGATCATTAGGTTGGTCATTACTTTTTTTGACCCTTTTAGTAATCTTTCGAAATAATTTACATTTATATATTGTTAATTCTGTATACGAACGGCCTAAATAATTTGAATATTAGTTTTAGCTAAATAAACTTGTTTGAGAGTTAATATTTTAATGCGAACTGTATTAATGGATAAGTGGAGTAAACACAGCCTAATTAAGCTTTTAGGACTGTGTTTATATTCTAATTGCGTATTACAAGTAATAGTTGAAATCTAATTTATCAATACTTGTTAATTTATAGACCCTTCAATCACAGGAGGGGCCGTTTTAGCTGGAATGCTTTTTATAGCTTCAGCTAATTTAGTTTCTAAGTTATTTATTTGTGATGATAGTTGCTTGTTGCGTGAACTGAGTTTTGTAACACGACTTGCAAGTGAAATTTGTTGTTTATCTCTACCTTGTGAATTTGATTCAATGGCAGATAATTCTAAAGATAACTTTTTAATTTGATCTATTAGATTTTCTGATGATTTTAATTGTTCTTTTAACGCATCAATTGAGTATTCTGTTGATATTTGTTTATCATTTATTTCTTTAATCGAAGCTAAAGTTGAGGTGACTTCTTTACGTTGACTTGTAGATAAGTTGGCTAATGATTTGCTACTTCTTTGTAAGGTTTTTATCTGAGCTTGGTTTTTTCTCCAAGCTGAAGCCCAAAGTTTATCCATTTCTTCCCATAACTTATCACTTGTCTTACCGAGCGTCTCTATACGTACTTTCATCTCTATTGCCGATTCACCCATTTCTTCACCGGTAGCAGAAAGTTGGCGTTCTAAACTAGCGATACGTTGTTCAGCTGAGTTTATGATTGCATTCGTTTTAATATTTTGTTGATAACCCCAGTAACCAGCACCACCCATTAACAAATAGATCAATAAAGTGGAAAACTTAGATAACATTGATGATGACGCTGGTTTTTGTTCTTGTTGTGCTTGTGCACTAGGCTTAGCGGAATAGCTTTCTTCTGAACTTGGCGGTATTGAAGAGTAAGTTCGAGCCTTTTTAAACGCTTCAACCTGATCTTTATCAGGTGTAATGCTTGGCATGTTGTGATCAATTTGCTTGGTCAAAATATTTTCCTGTTTGTACTATTTATATCATTTACATCGATGAGTTATTCTACACAATTTATCTTTTATGTATTCAATTTAATCTGATTTGCTTGAAGAAAATTTGTAATAAAAAAACCGATAAGGATTCCTTATCGGTTTTTTATTTTTTAACGTGAGTATTATTCAGAATAAAACTTAGTAACTTTCGTTGTGAACGCTCAATACCGCTCGACCAGAAGGGTCAGCGTTGTTTTGAAAGCTTTCATCCCATGCTAATGCTTCTTGTGTACTACAGGCGACAGATTTGCCACCAATAACACAGTCAGCTGCTGAAGCTACCGGAAATTTATCTTCAAATATAGAACGGTAAAAATAAGCTTCTTTACTGTCTGGTGTATTCACTGGAAATTTAAAGCTAGCACTTTCAAGTTGTTGATCGGTAACTTGAGATTCAACATGTGTTTTTAAACCATCAATCCACGAATAGCCAACACCATCAGAAAACTGCTCTTTTTGACGCCATAAAATCTCTTTCGGTAAATAACCTTCAAAAGACTCACGTAAAATGGCTTTCTCCATTTTACCGTTACCACACATTTTATCTTCAGGGTTAATGCGCATGGCAACATCCATAAAGTTTTTATCTAAAAATGGTACACGGGCTTCAATACCCCAAGCCGACATTGATTTGTTGGCGCGTAAGCAATCAAACTTATGTAATCTGTCAAGCTTACGGTTAAGTTCTTCATGAAACTCTTGTGCATTGGGTGCTTTATGGAAATATAAATATCCACCAAAAATTTCATCAGCACCTTCTCCAGAAAGTACCATCTTAATACCCATCGCTTTAATTTTACGCGCCATTAAATACATTGGTGTAGATGCACGAATAGTAGTCACATCATACGTTTCTAAGTGGTAAATAACTTCTTGGAGGGCATCTATGCCTTCTTGTTCAGTAAAAACAACACTGTGATGAATCGTACCAATGCTTTCTGCGACAGTTTTAGCGGCAATTAAATCTGGAGAGCCTTCTAGGCCACAGGCAAATGAATGAACCTTTGGCCACCATGCTTCAGCTAAATCGTTATCTTCAATACGACGAGCAGCAAATTTTTGTGTTATAGCTGAAATTAACGATGAGTCTAAACCACCTGACAATAAAACACCGTAAGGTACATCTGTCATTAAATGGCTTTTAACTGACTCTTCTAAAGCTTCACGAATTTTAGTTTTGCTGGTGGTATTATCTTTAATTGCTGAATATTTCTGCCAGTTACGTTTATAGTATTGTTGTAACTCGCCAACACGACTATCAAAAATATGACCTGGAGGAAACTCACTGACAGTTTTACAAATAGGCATTAATGCCTTCATTTCAGAGGCAACATAAAAGTTACCTTCCTCATCATAACCCGTGTAAAGCGGGATAATACCCATATGATCACGTGCAATGAGATAAGAGTTATCTGTTTCGTTGTATAAACAAAAAGCAAACATACCTTGCAGTTTATCAACAAAATCAACACCAAATTCTTCATATAACGGTAAAATAATTTCGCAATCTGAACCTGTTTTAAATTGGTAATCTACATTAAGGTTTGCTGCGAGGGTTTTATGGTTATAAATTTCACCATT